>Ga0194119_10005743_pt1 | contig 18366 bp, 21 predicted proteins | sample TA2MahC100mmetaG_FD_148620 | JGI IMG/M metagenome (GOLD analysis project Ga0194119, IMG submission 148620) | Freshwater microbial communities from Lake Tanganyika, Tanzania - TA2015018 Mahale Deep Cast 100m | ecosystem: Environmental > Aquatic > Freshwater > Lake | place: Tanzania: Lake...
CATTGGGTACTGTCCTCCGCAGGGGCCTTCGCTGCCTTCAAACCCTCATGGATATTGCTGCGGACGAGCATCCGGGAGATTCGCACGCGCGGCTCAAAACGGAAATGTGGGATAAAGAGATTCGGACGCCCTCCGCCGGAGGGCGTATGCGCGTGTATGACCCCGTGCGACCCCGATGGCTTTAAGGAGGTAAAGAGGTGGTAGCGCTAACGGGAATCGAACCCGTATTTAAGCCTTGAGAGGGCTCCGTCCTAACCGTTAGACGATAGCGCCACAAGCACGCCCACTAGCTCTCCCATTATAATGCCCTGACAGGTCCCTCGCAACAACCCCATGCACCTTCGTTCCCTCTCCATCCTTCCGCTGCTCGCCGTCGGCCTCCTCGCCGCTCAGGTTCCTCCGCCCCCGGCCAACCCGCCCTACGCCCTCCCCGACGCCGAACGTGCCGCGCTGGTGGGCGACCTCACCAATCTCGGCAAGCGAATCTCCTTGTTGCGTGCGAAGGCCGATGGCCACTTGCTCGCCGACGTGGAGGTCTATTACAAAGCCGTCGCCTGGATGCTGCGGTATCCCGAAGAAGTTTACACCCGCACCTACGCCACCAATGCGGCGATGCTGCTCAAGCGCGGCATCGAACGCGCCGCGGCACTCGAACAGGGCAAGCATCCCTGGACCGCCGCCACCGGCGCTCGCATCGCGTTCGGCTACCGTTCGCGCGTGGACGCGAGTGTCCAGCCGTTCCACTTGGTCATCCCCAAACGCTACGACCCGACGCGCCCGGCGCGGCTCGATGTCGTGCTGCACGGCCGAGGCGCCACGCTCACCGAGATCAGCTTCCTCACGCAAGCGGAAACTCCCAAACCACCCGTCGTCACCTATCCAGACCGCTTGGAACTCCACGTCTTTGGCCGCACCAACAACGCCTATCGCTGGGCCGGCGAGACCGACGTGTTTGAAGCGCTCGCTGCCACCGAAGCACGCTTCCGCATCGATGCGGCGCGCATCGCCCTGCGCGGCTTCTCGATGGGCGGCGCCGGCACCTGGCACATCGGTTTGCATCACCCGCATCGCTGGGCTGCCATCGAAGCCGGGGCGGGATTTACGGAAACGCGCCACTATGCCAAGCAAACTGACCCTCCCGGGCATCACGTCAAATTATGGCGCATCTACGACGCTCAAGATGTGGCCGCGAACGTGTTCAACGTACCTACGGTCGGCTACGGCGGCGAGATCGACCCCCAACTACTAGCTTCGGTGAATATCGAAAAGGCCATTGCCACCGATCCGATGCGCGAGCATATGCGGGCGTTGTTCCTGGTCGGCCCGCAGACGCCACACAAATTTCATTCGGAGAGCAAGAAGCAGTCCGACGCGTTCCTCGATAAACATGTGGCCGCCGGCCGCGCCGTGGGCAAGGCCGAACGCGTGCGCTTTGCCACCTACACCACACGTTATGCAAACGCCGGCTGGGTGAACATCGAAGGACTCGAGCAGCACTACGAGCGCGCTGAAGTGGACGCCGACCCCGCCACCAACACTGTCCGCACCAAGAACGTCTCGCGCCTTTCGCTCCACATTCCGCGCGGGCCAGACAGCGGCAACGGCTTCATCGAACTTGACGGCACGCGCTTGGTCACCGCACCCGGCACCGTCAACACCTTCGAGAAAAAAACCGGCGGCGGTTGGCGCAAAGCGGAGCCGGAAAAGCCCGGAACTCTGCGCAAGCGTCCAGGCTTGCAGGGGCCGATTGACGATGCCTTAATGGACTCATTCCTCGTGGTGAAGCCCAACGCCCCGCACGCTCCGATGAATCGCTTTCTGAAGGAGTTCGCCAAATGGATGCGCGCCGACCCGCAGACCGTGGACGCCGCAGCACTCACGCCCCAGCAGATCGCTTCGCACAATCTGATTCTTTTTGGCGACCCTTCTACCAACTCCGTGCTGCGCCGCGTGCTTCCCCAACTTCCTCTGAAGTGGCCGCCCCAAGCCGGTCGAATCCTGGCGATGATCTACCCGAACCCGCTCAACCCGTCGCGCTACATCGTAGTCAATTCCGGTCACACGTTCGGGGAAAAAGAATTTCGCGGCACCAATGCGCTGTTGTTTCCGCTCCTGGGCGACTGGGCGATTCTCGATTCCGCAACCGGGCAAGCGATCGACACCGGATTCTTTGATGAAAACTGGCGCAAGCGCTGATTGTCGATAATGAGAGTTGGCTTTTCGTGACGCATTCGAAGCGGCCGCCGCGCTGCTGTCAGCCTGTCGCACGGCCCAGCCCTGGGACGATGCCGCGCTCGATCTACTAATTTCACAAAACTCGCCGGTCCTGTTCTCGCACGTCATCGAGCCGCTTTGCGACTCGTTCGATGCCGCTGACACCGCCGCCTACGTAGCGCTCTTCTCGCAGGTGATTCAACGCGTGACGGCGCCACCGCTGGCCGCGGCTGCACTTCGCCGGCGCTACGCGCAGGTTGTGCGGACAACGGAGAGATTTCGAGGTGACGCCGCCGATGTGGTTGTGTTGTCTCGCGTTACTTTGGGAGCTGACCTCGCCGTCACCAGCGTCCTGCTCGATGCCGCCAAGCAGCGCTTCCCCCAAGCCCGGATTCACTTCGCCGCTCCCGCCAAGAACTTCGACCTCTTTGATGCAGACCCGCGGCTGCATCATTTACCAGTCGGATATCAGCGCCATGGTACGCTCGCCGCGCGCATCGAAGCTGGCATGCGCTTGACCGCGTTGTTGCCGCCTGGCGCACTGGTGATCGACCCCGATTCGCGCCTCTCGCAATTAGGACTATTGCCGCTAGGGGCAGACCCCGCGAGGTATCTCCTATTTGAAAGCCGCACCTATGGCAGAGATAGCGACCACTCACTGGGCACCCTCGCGGCGCAATGGGCAGGCGACATACTCGGAGTGGAGAGTGCCAAGCGTTATTTTCACACCCTTTCCGCGCCGCTGCTTCCCGCCGGAGAACACGCCATCACGGTAAGCCTCGGCACCGGAGAAAATCCCGCCAAGCGCATCGCTGGCCCATTTGAAGCCAACCTGCTTGAATCGCTGGCTGCGGCGGGCCGCCCCGTGGTGGTGGACCTCGGCGCAGGGGGCGAGGAGGAAGACCGCGTGCGAGCCGCGGTTTCAGCACTTCCGGGCTCACTGGCCCATCGCGTCAGACTCTTCTCGGGGAGTTTTGCCCGGTTCGCGGCCACCATTGCCAAGTCGGCATTTTACACGGGCTACGATTCATCAGGACAGCACGCCGCGGCTGCGGCAGGCACGCCGCGCGCGACGGTCTTCGTAGGCTACGCCAGCGAGCGATTTCTCAATCGCTGGCGCGCCTAGTTGGCCATCGCCATCGCGTGCGCGCTGGCTTCATCCGAATCGCTCTCCTCCAGCGATTGGATATCCCGAAGTGCCGCTGACGACGAAACCCGTATCATCCTACGTCCCAACTGGACCAGCCCGCGACGGCGCATGCGGTTCAGTAGCGTAGACGTGGTCTCACGGGTTGCGCCCGCCAGGTCGGCTAGTTCTTTCTGTGCCAATGGCATCGGATTGCCGCCGCTGCGTTCGGACAGCCCCGCCAGCGTCAGGATCACCCGCCGATGGACGCCCTCCTTGGTCAACAACGAGATGCGCGACAGTAACTCTGTCTGGCGCATCTGCTGTTGCTGCCAAAGCCAGCGGATGAGGTCCTCATTCTGCCACGCAACCGACAGCAGCGTGGAAGCGTAAACTCGGAGAGCCTCGGTTCGGCTAGCAGCTTTCAAAGAATGATCGGGTGCGCCCGCGACCAAATCTTCTGGCCAAAATACCGTATTGGCGGTATTGCCGGGATCCTCAAGGGTAACGCAACCATTTAGCAGGATATATAGGCAAGATTCGCCATCTTCTTGACTCGGCAGCGTTTGCCCGGGTGCAAACTCTACCCTATCGAACGGCAACTTCAGTAAAATCTCAGGCAACATGAGCAGCAGCGTCCTTGAACTTGTTTAATAACCAGTACCGGCTGGTTTGGAACAACTTCGTTCCCTCTTCTCTAGTAACCCTAGTAGACCACGGAGAAGCTCAGGTACAAATACCCCGGAAAAAGTAGTTCGTGTAAGAATTGCCGCATGCTCTGTAGGATGTACTCGGAGACACCCAAACTCGTGCCCTGTGGAGGCAAAACGCAGTACGCCGGCCTTTCACGAAGAAAAGGCGCGGGAGAAAATCTCGCCCGCTCCTTCCCTGCCCTCGTCGTTTCGAGGGCTTCTACTACAACAGGTCCGAACCGGTGAAGAAGAAAGGTATCTCCTGAGCAGCCGTCTCAGGCGCATCCGAGCCATGAACCGCGTTGCGCTCAATGTTTTCTGCAAATCGCTTACGCAACGTGCCATCAGCGGCCTTTTCGGGATTGGTTGCGCCCATCAGTTCGCGCCAGGCGAGAATCGCATTCTCTTTTTCCAGCGCCATTACCACTACCGGACCTTCGGTCATGAACTTCACCAGGCCGGCATAGAAAGGCCGCTCCTTGTGCACGGCGTAGAACGCCTCGGCCTGCTCCTGCGACAAACGCGTCTTGCGCAGACCTACGATCTGGAAGCCATTTTCTTCGATGGCGGCGAGAATGGCGCCCGCCTTACCGTTGGCCACGGCATCGGGCTTGATGATTCCAAACGTACGTTGAGACATAGAAAATAGAAAAATTCCTTACGACGTGAGGCAGGCCTGGACCTTGGCGCCCATATCGGCCGGCGAATCGCAAACGTGGATACCGGCGGCCTGCATGGCCGCGATCTTGTCGCTGGCTTTGCCGGAACCACCGGAGATAATGGCGCCCGCGTGGCCCATACGGCGGCCAGGAGGCGCGGTTTGGCCGGCGATGAAGCCTACCACCGGCTTGCGCACGTGCTGCTTAATGTACTCGGCCGCGGTCTCTTCGGCATTGCCGCCAATCTCGCCGATCATGACGATGCAGTGCGTGTCGGGGTCTTCATTGAACAACCGCACCGCGTCGGTGTGCGTGGTGCCGATGATCGGATCGCCGCCGATGCCGATGCAGGTGGACTGGCCGATGCCGAGTTTCGTTAACTGGCCCACGGCTTCATACGTCAACGTGCCGGAGCGCGAAACCACGCCCACATGCCCGGACTTATGAATGTGGCCCGGCATAATGCCGATTTTGCACTCGCCCGGCGTGATGATGCCCGGGCAGTTCGGGCCGATGAGTCGCGTGGCGCGCCCTTGCAGGGACTGGCGCACCTTCACCATGTCGGCCACCGGAATCCCCTCGGTGATGCAGACAACGAGCGGCAAGCCCGCGTCTGCCGCTTCCATGATGGCTTCAGCGGCAAACGGCGGCGGCACGAAAATGACGCTAACGTTCGCGCCGGTTTCCTTCACTGCATCAGCCACGGTGTTGAACACGGGCCGGTCCAGATGCTTCTGTCCGCCTTTGCCGGGTGTCACGCCACCCACGACGTTGGTGCCGTAAGCAATCGCTGTTTCAGCGTGAAAAGTGCCTTCTTTGCCCGTGTAGCCCTGCACGAGGAGGCGCGTATTCTTGTTGACGAGCATGCTCATTTGGTTGTGGTCTCTCTCGTAGTCTCTACTTGGCCAGCGCCACGACTTTTTCGGCCGCGTCCTTCATGCCGTCTGCCACGGTAAAGTTGAAGCCCGACTCCTGGAGGATCTTGCGGCCCTGTTCCACGTTGGTGCCTTCCATCCGGATGACGATGGGAAGCTTGATGCCGAGGTCGCGCGCGGCGTTCACCACGCCCGTTGCCAGCGTGTCGCAACGCAGGATGCCGCCGAAGATATTGATCAAAACCGCCTTCACCGCCGAGTCGGAAAGTAGAATGCGGAAGGCGTTCTTCACCTGCTCGGCGTTGGCGCCACCGCCCACGTCGAGGAAGTTGGCCGGACTACCGCCGGCGTACTTGATGATGTCCATCGTGGCCATCGCCAAGCCCGCGCCGTTCACCATGCAGGCCACGTTGCCGTCGAGTTTGATGTAGTTCAAGCTAAACTTCGAGGCTTCCACTTCCAGCGGATCTTCCTCATTTGTGTCGCGCAGTTCGACGAGATCCTTGTGGCGGAACATCGCGTTGTCGTCGATCGACATCTTGCAGTCGAGCGCCACCACGCGGCCGTCGGAGGTGAGCACCAGCGGGTTCACTTCGGCGAGCGAGCAATCGAATTCATCGTAGGCCTTCGCCAGCGCCATCATCACCGATACCGCGGCATTTATGCTGGCGGTGGGGATCCCCATGCCGAACGCCATCTTGCGCGCCTGAAAACCGGTGAGGCCGATACCGGGCTCGATCGTTTCCTTCAGCAGCAAATGCGGCGTTTTTTCCGCCACCTCTTCGAGGTCCATGCCTCCGGCGGCCGACGCCATGAAGACGTTCTTGCCGGTCTGCCGGTCGAGCGTGATCCCCAGATACAGTTCGCGATCGATGGGCAGCGTCTCTTCAATTAGCAGGCGTTTCACTACGCGGCCTTCGGGCCCGGTCTGGTGGGTGACGAGCGTCATCCCGAGAATTTCCTTGATGTGCATTTCGGCATCGGCCAACGACTTGGCCACTTTGACACCGCCGCCTTTCCCGCGGCCGCCGGCGTGAATCTGTGCCTTCACAACCACGCCCGTGGCGCCCGCCGCCATCAATTCCTTTGCGCCGGCGATGGCTTCATCCGCCGTGACCGCAACCTTGCCGTGAGGCACAGGGACGCCCTGCCTGGCCAAGAGTCCCTTGGCCTGATACTCATGAATTTTCATAGGATTGTGTTAGTATCCGGAGACCGTCGAACTCTCAATATAGCATGCCATTCCTTGATTTCCTGCACCGAGTAGCCACGCACACTTCGTTATCCGCGGCCGAAGCCGAACAAGCCTTGGGACACATCCTTGACGGCGAGGCGAGCGTTGCGCAAATCGCGGCGTTCCTGGTGGCGCTACGGATGAAAGGAGAGTCCTCCGACGAGCTATTGGGCTTGGCCAGAGCCATGCGCTCGCGCAGCTTGAAGGTGGATGTGGCTGGCATTCGGCCTCCGGTGATCGATACGTGCGGTACCGGCGGCGATGCGTCGGGAAGCTTCAACATCTCCACCGTGGCGGCGCTGGTGGTGGCAGGAGCCGGTGTGCATGTGGCCAAGCACGGGAATCGTTCGATGGCGTCGCATTGCGGCAGCGCGGATATTCTCGAAGCTTTGGGCGTGAAGATCGCGTTGACGCCGGAACGTATGGCGCACTGCATTCGGCACGCCCGAATTGGATTCTTATTTGCACCCGCGCTGCATCCGGCAATGAAGAATGCGGGGCCGGCGCGAGCCGAGTTGAAGATGCGCACCGCGCTGAATCTGTTGGGGCCGCTGACCAATCCCGCTGGCGCGCCGTTCCAACTAATCGGCGCGCCGTCTGAGCATGGGGCGCGGTTGATGGCCGCGACTCTGGCCGAATTGGGAACCTCACGGGCCTACGTCGTGCATGGTTCCGACGGCATGGATGAAGTAACCACGACGGGCTCCACGCTCGTGCTGGAGGTGGTGTTTGATCAGGTGCGCGAACACGTTTGGACACCCGAAGATTTTGGCATCCGGCGCGCTACGCTCGCCTCGCTTGCCGCTCCCACCAAGGCCGACAATCTCCGGTTGGCAAGAGCCGTGCTATCTGGCGAACGGGGCGCACCGCGCGACATTGTGGTGCTCAACGCCGCGGCGGCGCTGATGGTCTGCGGCGTGGCGCCCGGACCGCGCGAGGCCGTGGCCAAGGCCAGTGAGTCGACTGACACGGGCGCGGCGCAGGAACGTCTTGAAGCTTTGGTGCGCGAGTCTAACGCCGCGTGAGTGCTGTACAATATGCCTTATGTGAATCTTCTCCACGCTTGCCGTATCTCTTCTCTCGCTTGCTCCCGCAGTACTGGCGCAGCCCGATGAACGCATCGTGAAGTCGGTGCGCAAGGAGATCTTGCGCCTGCCGTTCTACGGGCCGTTCGATTGGATCACTTTTGGACTTGACGGCGCCAAGGTGATGCTCGACGGTTTCGTCTTGCGCCCCACGCTGAAGACCGATTCCGAACGCGTGGTGAAGAAGATCGAAGGCGTCGAGTCGGTTACCAATAACATCGAAGTGCTGCCGGTGGGGTCCATGGACGACCAGATCCGCATGCAGATGTGGCGTGCCGTCATGGGCCATCCGGCCATGACGCGCTATGCGATTCGCGGCCCGAACTCGCCCGTCCACATCATTGTCAAGAACGGCAACGCCACGTTGGAAGGGTTCGTGGGCCTCGAAAGCGATAAGACGATCACCGGCATTAAGGCCAACGGCGTGCCGGGCGTTTTCAAGGCGACCAACAACCTCCGCGTTGACGAGTCGCAGGCGAAGAAGAAGAAGGTTCGCGACAAAGTCTAACGCGCAAAGCGCGCCCGGTCTGAATCCTTCTTTTCGAGCGCAAGAAGTGGCGCGTTGACACACGCCACCGCGGGCAACACCGCTGCCACGCGCTTGCGGATCTCCGCGAGCAACTTCGGCGTGGTTGCGAGTTCCGGATCCAGCCGCACGTACCAATACCACTGCTTGCGGCGCAGCAGATCCGCTGCGGGGTGATCGGCCGGAAATCCCTTGGGGACGCGGGCGAGTTGCTCGCCCTGGAGTTCACCGAGCAGTGTGCCGAATCCGCGCGAGCTGGCCAGTTTCGTGAATTCAGCGTGGCTCTCAGCCAGCAGGTTACGAACCGCCAGCAGTTGTTTCGGCCCTGGCATGTAGAGCCCGCCGGCCACATCCACCGATTCGTGCGAGATGCCGACATACAACCCAGCGCCCGCATGTTTGTCAAGCTTGCGATGCGGGGAGTTGGCGGCGATATAGTCTTTGTACGGTGTATTGTCCTTGCTGAAGCGCGTATCACGGTAGAGCCGCTAGATGGCCTTCTTTGGCTCGGTGACACGATCTAGCGCAAGCGTGGCGAGCTCAGCGTTCAGTGCTTCGACGAAGGCCACCATCGGCGCGCGAACCTTCTCTTCGAACACGGGCTTGCGCGCTTCAAACCACTCGCGGTTGCTGTTGCGCTTGAGTTGGCGGAAGAACGTGAGGGCCTCGGCGGGAAAGCCGGGAAACGTGGGGATAGGCGTGGTGCGGCAGCTCCTCGCTACACTGGAAGTCTTGGCAAGTTCCTCATTGTATCCAAGTAACATGGTGGCAGACCTGCGCGCGCTTCGCGGCGTGGCGGCGACCGAGCATGCCCCGCTCGCGGCGTACACGCGCTTTGGCCTGGGCGGCCCGGCGCGCCTTTTGGTGGACGCGCGCATTGAGGAGAATTTTGTTGCCGCGCTGAGGCTTGCGCGAGCCAGCGGCGAACCGTATGTGGTGCTGGGCGGCGGCTCGAACCTTCTGGTGGCGGACACAGGTTTTCCCGGCACTGTGCTGCGGTATCGCGGCGCGCGGTTGGGCATGCGACGCGGCATGGTGACGGTGGAGTCCGGCGCGGAGTTGCAATCGCTGGTGGACTTCACCATCGACGAAGGCCGCGCCAATCTTCACACGATGACGCGCATTCCCGGCTGGGTGGGCGCGGCGATCTACGGTAACGCCGGTGCGTACGGCCACTCGATCATGGAAAGCGTACATCGTGTGCGCTTTCACGATGGCGTGGAAGCACGCTGGTTCACCAACGCCGAGTGCGAGTTCACCTACCGCGAGAGCATTTTTAAGCGCCGCAAAGACTGGATCATCCTAGCTGCGGAACTGGCGATGCCCGAGGCGGACCCGGCGGCAATGCGCAAAGAGGCGGACAAAATTAGCGCCACGCGCGATGCGAAGTACCCGCCCACGATGAAGTGCGCCGGTAGCATTTTTAAGAACTGCCTTTTCGCGCAATTGCCCGCGTCCGCCGCTGCCGCAGCGCCGCCGAAGCTGGTGCGGGATGGTAAAGTGCCCTCGGCGTGGTTTCTGGAGCAGGCCGGCGTGAAAGGCATCCGGCGCGGCGATATTCAGGTGGCCGACTATCACGCGAATCTCATCTACAATGACGGCCCGGGGGCTACGTCGGACGACCTGCGCGCCGTGATCGTGGATTTGAAGCAACGCGTGTTCGATCGTTTCGGCTTTTGGCTCGAAGAGGAAGTCCAGTATGTCGGTTTCAACGATTGACCGCTACGACATCGCGCAAAGCTACGAGTGGAACTATCAGCATGCTCCGATGGCAGACGGCGCCGAACGCGCGGCCGAGGTACCGGGTGAATGGACGTTCTGCGCGTTGCGTGTGGTGTCACCCCTTGGCATGCCTGCCGGGCCGCTGTTGAACAGCGCGTGGATCCACTACTACGCCGCACGCGGGTTTGACGTGCTGACGTATATGACCGTGCGTTCCCGCTTTCGCGCGTCGTTCGATCCGCCGAACCTGCTACCCGTGGAAGGCGCGCCGCTCATGGGCGAAGGTTCGGAATTGGAACAGGCAGCAACGGCGGCGGCGCAGAGTTGGGCCATCTCCTTCGGCATGCCCTCGCGTGACCCGGCGGAGTGGCGCGTGGATGTCGAGCGTGCGCGGCGTGGTTTGGGCGCGAGGAAGGTGTTGTCGGTGTCGGTGGTCGCCTCGCCCGAGGTCGGCTGGACCATAGGGGACATCGCTGAGGATTTCGCGCAATGCGCGGAGTGGGCCGCTTCGTCGGGCGCGCAGGTCGTCGAGGCGAATCTTTCCTGCCCCAACGTATGCACGAAAGAGTCGGACCTCTGTCTGTCAGGCGAAGCCTCCGGTGAAATCGCCGCTGCCGTGCGCGCCCGGTTGCCACGCGAGATTCCGCTGGCCTTGAAAGTGGGGCTGTTTCACAACGAAGAGCAGGCCGACGAGGTGTTGCGTGCGGTGAGTCCACATGCTCAGGCCATCTGTGCGGTGAATTCAATCACCGCACGCGTGGCCGGGCATTTCGGCGGCTTGCGGCGCGGCATTGGCGGCGCGGCGATCACGGCGCGGTGCCTCGAAGAAACGTGGATGCTGTTGCGGCTGATTTGCGCGGCGGGTTCTCCACTACGGCTCGTTGCCGTGGGTGGCGTGATGTCGGGTCAGGACGTGCGTGACCGTCTCGCGGCCGGGGTGGAGCACGTACATCTGGCGACGGCGCCCATGCTCGATCCCAATGCCGGTCTGCGGATTCGCCGCGAATGGAGCCGTGCTGTATGAGACGCCGCGATCTCTTGCTGGCCGCCGCCGCACCTGCGCCGGTGGCGCGTTTGCGTGTGAAGGAAACGGCGGGATTGGCACGCATCAACGAACCGGTCTCCATCAATATCAACGGCGAACAGCAGACGTTCTTCGTTACCATCGGTGCGCGGCAAACGCGCACGTTCCGGTTGGAGCAAGTGACTTCGTGCGAGACGCTGCAAGTCGCCCAAACGGACTTGGTGGGCTTCACCGTCGAGAACTCCGCGTTCAAGGCGGACCACTCCAAGCAGCTCTTAAACAACGCTGAGGAAGACAGCGGCACTCTGCGCGCGCTCACATATAAACCGGCGGACGTCACCCTGCGCCGCACACCCAACCGCATGCACTGGGCCCCCAGCTTTCAGCGCCCCGGCGTGCGCGCCTACACGAGCATCGCGCAGTGGACGCCCGTGTAGAAATCGAGCCGCCGTGGCGGCCGCGCCTGGCAAGTCTTCACGCGCGAAGGGCACCTCGCAGACCATCCGGAGATCGCGCTGCGCACCGAGTGCCGCTTCTTTGCCCATGTGCCGTACTTTCTCTTTGACGCGGAGTCCACCGTCACCGCCGCGCTCGAAATGTGGTGGCTGCGCGGACAGGAGGTGACCATGGACGATCTGTTCACGCATCTCATCGCGCCCATTGGCCCGAACGGCGCGCCGCGCCTGCTGACGCTCGAAGAGCGCAAGCCAATCCTCGCCGCCGCGCCACTAGCCGCCGATGCCTGGATCGCCTTCGTGAATCTCAACAAGGGCTACGGCTTTGGCGCGGTGCCCATTGCCGCCTCCGCCACCACTCAAGTGAATCCACACTTGGCCATCGATGACGGCGCGCAGAATGGCAAGTACTGGGACCGCCACCTCATCAGCCGCACCAATACGCCGCTGAAACCCGGCGACAAGTTCACCGAACGTACCGCGTTCGTGCTCTTCCGCCCGCAACCCGGCGCGCCCGCCGCCGAGTTTCTGGCTTGGCGCGACCGCCTGCTGAATCCGCTTCAAGTGGAAGCGGTGAGATAAACTGAGGACAGCCCATGGCAAATTTGAACAGCTTCGGCGCCGCGGCATCTCTGCGCGCAGGCGGCCGCGAATACCAGATTTTCCGTCTTGACGCACTCGAAAAGGCCGGCCTCGGCACGATGAGCAGAATCCCGGTGTCCATCCGGATCCTGCTGGAGAACCTCGTGCGCCTCGAAGACGGGGGCGCGTTCAAGGCGTCCGACATCGAGTTCGTGGCCAAGTGGAACGGCCAGCCTGGCGAGCGCGAAATCAACTTCCTGCCGGCGCGTACGCTGCTGCAGGACTTCACCGGCGTGCCCTGCGTGGTGGACCTCGCGGCAATGCGCGAAGCGCTGCAGAAGATGGGTAAAGACCCGAAGCGCGCGAATCCGCTTGCGCCCGCCGACCTTGTCATCGATCACTCGGTACAGGTGGATCACTTCGGCACGAAGGACGCCTTCGATCTCAACTCGGCGCTTGAGTTCCAGCGCAACGCCGAACGCTACTCGTTCCTGCGTTGGGGCCAGTCGGCGTTTCAGAACTTCCGCGTGGTGCCGCCGGAAACCGGCATCGTGCACCAGGTGAATCTCGAATATCTCGCGCCCGTGGTGTTTGCCGCGCAGCGCGCAGGCGGCGTGCTGCAGGCGTATCCAGACACGCTGGTGGGCACCGACTCGCACACCACGATGATCAACGGGCTTGGCGTTGTGGGTTGGGGTGTGGGCGGCATTGAAGCCGAAGCGTGCATGTTGGGCCAGCCGGTGTCGATGCTGCTGCCGCAGACCGTCGGCTTCAAACTGTACGGATCACTCCCCGGTGGAGCAACAGCTACGGATCTGGTGCTCGTCGTCACGCAGATGCTGCGCAAGAAGGGTGTCGTCGGCAAGTTCGTGGAGTTCTACGGCACCGGCCTTTCTTCCCTGCCCCTTGCCGACCGCGCCACGATCGCCAACATGGCGCCTGAGTACGGCGCTACCATCGGCTTCTTCCCCATCGACACACTCGCGCTCGACTATCTGCGCCTCACCAATCGCGCTCCGGAGTTGATCGAACTCGTGGAAGCCTACGCGAAGGAGCAGGGCTTGTTCCGCACCGACGCAACGCCCGATCCGATTTTTACTGACACCTTGGAGCTCGACCTCGGCACCGTGGTGCCCTCGATGGCCGGCCCCAAGCGTCCGCAGGATCGTTTGAATCTGCCCGACATCAAGCAGAGCTTTCTGGGCGGACTCGGCGCGGAGCCAAAGACCGCGCCTGACGGCCTGCGCGATGGCGCAGTGGTGATCTCGGCGATCACATCGTGCACCAACACGTCGAATCCGTCGGTGCTTGTCGCCGCGGGGTTGCTCGCGAAGAAGGCCGCGGCGAAGGGCTTGAAGGCGAAGCCGTGGGTGAAGACTTCGCTCGCACCGGGTTCGAAGGTCGTCACCGAATATCTAAACTCGGCTGGCCTCACGGAGCCGCTTGAGTCGCTCGGCTTCCATCTGGTCGGCTACGGCTGCACCACGTGTATCGGCAACAGCGGTCCGCTGCCCGATGCGGTGTCGGCAACGGTGAAGGCGGAGAAGTTGAACGTGGCCGCGGTGCTGAGCGGCAACCGGAATTTCGAAGGCCGCGTGAATCCGCAGGTACGCTCGAACTATCTCGCCTCGCCGCCGCTGGTGGTGGCTTTTGCGATTGCGGGCCGCGTGGACATCGATCTCACCACCGAGCCGATCGGCACTGATTCTGACGGGCAGCCGGTGTTCATGAAGGACATCTGGCCGTCGCCGCGGGAAGTGCAGGACGTACTGGACAAGCACGTCACGCGCGCACAGTTTGCGAAGGAGTACGCCGACGTGTTTGCGGGCGACCATCGTTGGGCCGCCATCAAAGCGCCCGAGGGCGACCTGTATCAATGGGACGAGAAGTCCACCTACGTGAAGCGTCCACCGCACTTCGATGCGATGGTGGATCCGAAGACCAGTGTGAAGGACCTCACAGGCCTGAACGCGCTTGCGGTCTTGGGCGATTCCGTCACCACGGATCACATTTCTCCGGCTGGAAATATCGCCGCCGATAGCCCGGCGGGCAAATATCTGATGGAGCTCGGCGTGAAGCCGGCGGACTTCAACAGCTATGGCGCGCGGCGCGGGAATCATGAAGTGATGGTGCGCGGCACGCTCGCCAACATTCGCCTAAAGAACCTGATGGTGCCGGGCGTTGAAGGCGGCTGGACGATGCATCCGTCGTCGGCCGAGAAGATGTTCATCTACGACGCGGCGATGAAGTATCAGGCCGCCGGGATTGGCTCGCTGATCATCGCGGGCAAGGAGTACGGCTCCGGTTCGTCGCGCGACTGGGCGGCCAAAGGCGTGAAACTCCTCGGCGTGAAGGCCGTGATTGCCGAAAGCTTCGAGCGCATTCACCGCTCGAATCTGGTGGGCATGGGCGTGCTGCCGTGCGAGTTTGTGTCGGGGCAGAATCGCGAGTCACTTGAGCTCACCGGCGCGGAGACGTACGATATCCGCGGTGTGGTGGAAGCTGTCGGCGGTGGCGCGAAGACGGCGAATGTGACCGCGACGCGCGCGGACGGTTCGAAACTTGAGTTCACAGTGAAGGTGCGCATCGATACGCCGCAGGAAGCCGAGTACTACCGCAACGATGGCATTTTGCCGTTCGTGCTGCGGCAGGTGGCGCAATAACATCTCACACGATTCGGTGCCGTGTTCACGCGATTCTGTAGCAATCTCCGGGACCGCCGGGTTGAGGCGGAGATCATGGATGAATCCGGCGCCATCGTTGCGTTTTTTTATGAAGACCGAGCGGGCTGGCAGGTGGAACTGACAGGTACAGCCCCAATCGAACTCGATGCAGCGTTCATCATGAAGCTCTAGAGTCACTGCCGCGGCGGCGCGAGTCTAGGCGAAGCGCCGTCCCACGTCATGTCCGCTGTCGGGCCGTACGTTGGCACCACGGGCTTGCCCAGCAACCGCAGATTCACGCGGAGTTGCGTGCGGTGATGCGCGGTGTCCAGCACACGGCGCCAGAAGATCCACACGCGCTCGCGTGGCGCGTCGAAGAACTGCGACGTCGCGAGCCACCACACCGTTTCGCGAGCGGCGAGCCACTCGAGGCGCGGGTGCACGAGTTCCACAAAACGTGTAATGTGCACCGCGACGGAGTCCTCGACGGGCAGCAACTCGGCTACGGGTGGCTCCGGCGACCCCAGGAACTCGGCAAAGAAGCGCCGCTCGGAGAGCACCTGATGCCGCATCGTTTCGCGTACGTTCATCGAACGTTCGTGCGGGCGAAAACCGAGGTCCGCATCCGCAAACTGCGACCACACGGAAACCACTTTATTTGTTTCAGACGCGTACGTATCCAGCGCGTGCTGCAGGAGCGGGTTCGCCGCGCGAGTCACCTCGGCAATTGCCGACGACTCATACTTCACGGCAGTTCCACCACCACCTTGCCCATCACGCGGCGAGACGCCAGATCAGCCATGCCCGCCACCGCATCCTGCAGCGCGTAGCTGCGCGCCACCACCGGGCGGATCTGCCCAGCTTCGTACATCCGGCACAATTCGGCGTGCGTCGCCGCCGCGTACTCGGGATGCGCCATCACATGATTCCCCCACAGCACGCCCACCACCGACATGTTCTTCAGCAGAATCCGGTTCGCCGCGATGGACGGAATCCGTCCCGACGCAAAGCCCACCACCAGGAGACGCCCGAACGGCGCGATGCATTTGGACGAAAGATCAAACACATCGCCGCCCACTGGGTCGTAAATCACATCCGCGCCCTGCCCGGTGATCTGCTTCACTTGGTCCACCCACGCCGCGTCGTTATAGCTGACCGCGATCTCGGCGCCTTGGGCGCGCGCAAACGCAAGCTTCTCTTCACTGCCCGCCGTGGCAATCACGCGTGCCCCCCACGCGCGCCCTAACTGAATGGCCGCCATGCCCACACCGCTCGCGCCCGCGTGCACCACCAGCCACTCGCCCGGCTGCAAATCACCACGGTCGCGCAGCGCGAAAAACGAAGTCTGGTACACGATCGGCAACGCAGCGCCTTCGGCAAAACTCATGCCGCGCGCAATGGGATACACCGTGTGGGCCTTGGCGCAACTGAATTCGGCAAGCCCGTTCACCATGGGCGTTGACACCACGGCGTCGCCCGGCCGCACATGCGTGACACCCGCGCCCACCGCGTCCACGGTGCCCGCCACTTCGGCGCCGGGAGAGAACGGGAACGGCGGCTTCACCTGATACTTGCCCTGCACCTGCAGGATGTCGAAGAAATTCAGACTCACCGCGCGGTTGCGGATGAGCACCTGCCCCGCGCCTGGCACCGGCGCTGGAACATCTTCGAAGCGCATCGTGTCCGGCTCGCCCCACGCATGAACTTGCCACGCTTTCATATCCCGAATATTGTCGCTGATTTGGTACCCCAGCACGGTGGTATCGTCCTCCGTCTGCCTGGCCGCCGCCGCTTCGGTAGCGTGCTTGCTGTTCTTCCACGGCTGTTCGGCCACCTCTGCTGACCCCGCTCACGATGCGTAAGAGTTCCTGCGCATGTACAACGCCGTGGACCAGCAGTTGTGGACCGCCGCCCCCAACGCGCAGTGGAACTCGGCCACCGACGTGCGCGAGCAACACACCGGCGCGCGCGCCGGCGCTGACTCGGCGATGGCTGCGTTTCGCGGTAGCAGTTACGTGATCGACAACGCGCGCAAGTAGCTCGCGCTGCGGCAATCGCTCTCAGACCTCGAATTTCGCCAACTGGACAAAGTGCTGCTCAACGCCGCCGAATCGCCGGGAACGATTCCCGACGTAGTACAGGCGCGGGTACTCGCCGAACCCCGCGCCGCGGCGGCGCTCGACGGATTCACATTCTGCCTCGATGGCGCGGGTCCGAAATGCGCTACGCCCGTGACGCCCAATCAGATCGACGCGGGGCTGCGCAACTCGCGCGACCGCGCGCAAAGCTGCCGTTACTGGGAAGTATCGAAACAATCGGGCCCCGCGCTGAAGAACCACTTGGTGCAACTCCTCGACCTGCGCAACCGCGTCGCGCGCGATATGGGCTACTCGTCGTTATTCGGGCTGCAAGTGGCCGACTACGGCATGAGCGTCAACGAAATGATGCAGCTCATGGATAGGACCGTGGCCGACATGACGCCGCTCTATGACGAAATGCTGAAGTGCGGCCGCCGCACGCTGGCCGCGCGATACAAGCAGCCCGTGCCTGCCGAGCAGATCCCCGCGCACTGGATCGGCAACCGCTGGGCGTAGGAGTGGCCCGGCATGGCCGAGGGCGGGAATCTCGATCCGTACTTCAGGGGCCGCACGCCGGAGTGGATTGTGCAGCAGGCTGAGAAGTTCTACGTCTCGCTGAGCATGCCCGCGCTGCCCAAGAGCTTCTGGGACAAGTCAGACCTCTATGCCCTACCCGCCGGCGCCACGCGCAAGAAGAACACTCACGCGTCAGCCTGGCATATCGATCGCGGCAAGGACGTACGCAGCCTAATGAGCGTGGTGCCCGCTTCCTCCTGGTTTGAAACCACGCACCACGAACTCGGCCACGTTTACTACTACATCGCCTACTCGAACGAAAGCGTGCCACCGGTGCTACGCGAAGGCGCTAATCGAGCGTTTCACGAAGCGGTGGGGGACCTGATTTCGATTGCGGCGCGCCAGGAGCCGTACCTGCGGCAAGTAGGCATTTTGCCGGCCTCCGCCAAGCTCGACCCGATGCAGTACCTGCTCGAAGAGGCCTTTGCCACTGTGGTGTTCCTTCCCTGGTCTGCCGGTACGATGACGCACCTTTAGCACGATCTCGACGAGAAGAACCTCGCGCCCAATCAGTTCAATGCGCGCTGGTGGGACATCGCGGCGAAGTATCAGAAGATCTCGCCGCCCGCCGCTCGCGGCGAAGAGTTCTGCGACGCGTGCACGAAGACGCACATCATTGACGACTCGGCGCAATACTTCGACTACGACATGGCCTTCCTCATCAAGTACCAACTGCACGACTACATCGCGCGCAAGATCCTGAAGCAGGATCCGCACTCGTGCAACTACTTCGGCAACAGGGAGGTGGGCAAGTGGCGGCTCGGGCAGCTTTCCAAGTGTGTGATGTAGCGCGAGTTCGAGGATGCGATAGGTGCGAAAGCCGTACGATCTTCTCATGGCGACTTTGGCCTTGTT
>Ga0194119_10005747_pt1 | contig 18360 bp, 18 predicted proteins | sample TA2MahC100mmetaG_FD_148620 | JGI IMG/M metagenome (GOLD analysis project Ga0194119, IMG submission 148620) | Freshwater microbial communities from Lake Tanganyika, Tanzania - TA2015018 Mahale Deep Cast 100m | ecosystem: Environmental > Aquatic > Freshwater > Lake | place: Tanzania: Lake...
GCCGAAGCTCGGGACATGCTGAAGACCGCCGAGAAGGCCGGGGTCGTGCACGCCACCAATCACAACCTGCGCTACTACCCGGTGGTGCAGCATGTGCGCCAGATGGTGGAGCGCGGCGACCTGGGCGACATCCTTGTGGTGCAGGGCACGTACTACCAGGATTGGCTCCTCTATGAGACCGACTACAACTGGCGCCTCGAAGCCGCCGCGAACGGCGCCCTGCGCGTGGTCGGCGACATCGGCTCACACTGGATGGACATGATCCAGCATCTGTCCGGCCACAAAGTTTCAGCGCTGTGCGCGGACCTGCAGATCTTCCACAAGACGCGCAAGAAACCCAAGGGGTCGGTGGAGACGTTCACGGGCAAACTGGCCAAAGGCGCGGGCTACACGGATTACACCGTGGAGACGGAAGACTTCGGTATGGTGCTGCTGAAGCTGGGCGACCGCGCGCGCGGGTGCTACAGCGTGAGCCAGGTGTCGGCCGGGTGCAAGAACCGCTTTGAGTTTGAGATCTTCGGCACCAAATGCGGCGTGCGGTGGAATCAGGAGTCGCCGGATACGTTGTGGATCGGCCACCGCAATTCCCCGAACCAGGTGATTGTTAAGGACCCCTCGCTGATGGCGCCCGGCGCGCAGGAATTTGCCGATCTGCCCGGCGGCCACAGCGAAGGCTACGACGACTCGCACAAACAACTGTTCCGCGGTTTCTACCATAAGATCGCCAATCCGAAATCCGTGCGCAACTTCCCCACCCTGGCCGACGGCTTGTGGGGCATGCAGTGCATTGAAGCGGTGGCCAAGAGCCACAAGAAGCAAGGTTGGGTGAAGGTAGGCTAAATCTAACGTTTTTCAAACAGAGTGTAAAACACGTCGTCGCCCGGATAGGGGAGCGAGGCGGTATTGGGCAGGATGCGCAACCCGGCGCGAATCGCTCGATTCATCCACGTCCGCTCCCCGTTGGCCAAAGCCGACGAGGCATGTGCGACGGTGATGCGTTTCAGCGGCCGGCCCTGACTGACGGCGTAGAAATCGTAGCGCCGCCCCAGGTCCGCTAGGCCCTCGGGACTGAACCAGTGCAACACGCTCGGTGGATTCAAGTCATGCCAGTTTTGGCCTTGAAAGCGCGCCGTGCGGCTGTTCCGGTTCCACGTCTCCACCAGCCATAACGAACCGGGCTTGGTAAGGGTAGACGTCACTTCCATCGCGCGGCGCAGATCGTAGAAGTGCGCGATCACTTGGATCATGAGCACGGCGTCAAAGGGCGATGTGCCAGGCCAGTCCTCCAGTGTTCCAGGCTGGACGTTCACCCCCACGCGCTCGCGCGCGTGACGGGCCATCGCGGCATTCGGCTCAACGCCTGCGCCGCTCCAGCCCGTGTCCTGTAAAGTAAACCCTGCAAAAGGTATCCGGCGGCCGCACCGGAATCGAGCACGGTGCCGGGCGGGCGGAAGCGTGCGAGCAGCTTGCCGTAGTATTGACCGCGGCGGCGGTGTAGGGCGCCATCAGCGCAATAGTCCGGGTAACCGGCCGTGCTACCGGTAAAGTAAAGTAGTCTTCCGAATAGACGTCTTGTGTGTGCTGGCCGGAGAGGTGCAACGGCACAAACAGATGCCCGCAGCCGCAGCAGGAGTGAATCGGAAAGCCGCGCACGGTCAAATGCGGTTTGGCGCCGGCCGCCCCACAGACCGGGCAGCCAGCTACGTTCGCGGCGCACTCTTGTGCGGGTCCGGAAGAAACCAAGCTGGAACTGGACATGGTCCAGTTATACCCAAGGAAGGTGAATCCGTCAGGGTTACTTCATTCCTAGTACTCCGCCGCGACCCGCCCTCAGGCAGATACCGTGGCCGTCAGCAACTCGCGCGGGCTCCCGGAGCGCTCAACGCGGTAGCTACCCGCACCCCACTCCGCGTCGACCGCCACGCGCAACACAGGTTCGAGTTCGGCAAAACTGGCGTCGGTGTTGGGCGCTAGGAGCCTATCGTTCACACTCACCTCAATGCTACGGGCTTCAAAGCGAAGCCGTCCTGCAAACTCAGGTTCGGCTTCGAGCAGCGAGGCGGCACGGTGAGCGGCGGCGAGCGCATTTTGCAGACGCGCCGGCGCCGTCTCGGCTGGATCAACCGAGCGGCGCGTGTAGAGCAAGCCCAGCCGGCCTTTGGTTTGGTCGAGCGCGTAGACGGCGTCGTGCGCCATCAGGACGATTCCGGGTCCGTCTGGCACGTGGCGGTAATCCGCCACATCGATCAGCAGCTCGGGCAGCTCGCTTTCCTGGATCCAGCGATGAAACACGGCGATGGCCGGGCCGGGATCGAAGTCCACCGCCACGGGTTGGGCGAAAATCTTGACACGAAAATGTTGCATGACGTCTACCGCTTCGCCCCCTGCATCCGCGCGTAGCAGGCATGCGAGGCTTCGATGAATAACTGTGCTTCTTCCACCAACTGATGTGCACGTTCGGGAGAAACTGTCAGTTCCCATTTCTCATGCGCCTTCAGGAAGTACTGCGCAAACTTCGCGCCGGCAAACGGATCGTGGAATAGCTGGGTGTCCACCAGATGCGTGCGGAAGTGGCCCACCACCGTGTCGCCATCTTCGGCAAACACCGGTACGCGCTGTTTGAGAAGGGCCGTGGCGCCATGCAGCATCGATTCATATGCCAAGCGCGCCGCGCGCGACGCATCGCCCGCTTCGAGCGCCAGTTGCGCTTCAAACGACTCGCGCTCGCAGGCAGCTAATTGGAAATCGATGGGGTTCACCACCTCGCCCGCGCACTCGCCCACGCCGATGTCGCCGATGGTGTACTCGCGCGCGTCGGCCCAATCCACGTAAACGTCAGGCGCGGCATCGTGCTCGGGAATCACCATCAGGTCTTCCAGCATGGTCTTGCAAGCCGCTTTGCCGATGCGCTTCACATAGCCCTGGAAGCTCTCGCCCGGCTGCTTGTCGGCAAGGTAGCGGCTGGTGATGCGATCGACGGTTTCCGGAATGCGCTTGGAAGGCACGGCGCCGATGGCGAGGCCATACGAACCCGCGTTGTTCTGCCACTGGCCGCCCAAAACCACCTGAAAATGCGGCACCGTGTAGCCGGCCTTATTGCGGCTGACGCCATAAAAGCCGAGGTCCGCCGCGTGGTGCTGGCCGCAGGAGTTGAAGCAGCCGCTTACTTTGATGCGCAGCCCACGGATCGCCTCGTCCATCACAAACTGCTTCTCGGCGAGACGCTCGCGCAATTCGCCGGAGAGCCCGCGGGAAGACGAAATACCGAGCTTGCACGTGTCGGTTCCGGGGCACGAGGTGACGTCGGCAATCGTGCCTGCGCCGGGCGTCGCGAGTTTGGCCGCGCGCAGTTCGTTGTAGAGCGCTGGCAGGTCGCCTTGCGGAATCCAGCGTAGCACCAGGTTCTGCTCCACCGTGGTGCGCACGGTTTCCTTAATGTACTTACGTGAAATATCGGCCACGGCGCGCAACTGGTCAGACGTGATGTCGCCCAGCGGCAGCGTGATGGTCACCGTCGCATAGCCGCCCTGTCGCTGGCGATAAACGTTGGTCTTTTCCCACTCGGCGAAGCCTTCGGGCATCGCCGGCTTGATTTCGAGCAGCGACGACGGGCGGAGCGGCTCTTCCTTCAACGTCGTGTCGATGTCCTTGAGGTACGCCGTCCACCGGTCGTCATGCGCAAGGATCTGGCGCTCTTCGCCCACCAGCCGCTTAAATTCTTCGATCCCGAGCTTCGAGATCAGAAACTTCACGCGCGCCGTATTGCGGTTCTTCTTCTCGCCCAGCCGTGCAAACACGCGGCAGATGGCTTGCGCCGTCGGCAGCAACTCTTCGGCCGGCAGAAACTCGGCAAACAGGCGCGCCTGCTGCGGCACGGTGCCGAGGCCGCCGCCGACGTACAATTCAAAGCCACGCTGTCCGTCGCGCATCGCCGCCATCGCGCCCATGTCGTGCATGCGCACCAGCGCGCAGGCTTCGTCGCGGCAGCCCGAGAAAGCGATCTTGAACTTACGCCCGAAGTCCTGGCAGTCCGGATGGCCCAGCAGGAAGTAAGTGAGTGCCGATGCATACGGCGTTACGTCAAACCTCTCGGTGTGGCAAACGCCGGCAATAGGGCAGGCCGTCACGTTGCGCACCGAATTACCGCACGCCTCACGCGTGGTAATGCCCACGGCCGCCAGACGCCGCATCAGCGCCGGCGTGTCTTCGATATGCACGAAGTGAAGCTGAAAATCCTGGCGCGTGGTGACGTGCGCGATGCCGTCTGAATACTCTTCGGCGAGTTCGGCCAGCACCTCAAGTTGTACGGCGTTGACTCCGCCGTACGGAATCTTGATGCGCATCATGCCCGGCGCATCCCACAGCGTATTGGGGCCCTTCGTCGGCGCCTCGGGATACTCGAGCTTACGCGTCTGCTTGCCGTCGTTGCGCTGGCCGTTGTCGTAGCGCTGACCGTAGGCCCCGCGCCGGAGCCGCGTTTCCGCAAACACCTTTTCGTCGATCTTACCTTGTTTGCGGAGCGCCACTTCGTTTTCGTAGACGTCCAGTTCCTGCACCAGTCCAGGCGCGATCTGCCCGGCCAAACGGTTCTTCCACTGAGAGTTGCTCGTCTTCATACCAATCTCTATCGATTATATAGGAATTGCCGCCGCGACGTGCGGCTACGCGCCCTTGCGGATCTTTTTGACCATCCGCAGTTCGTTCTTTTCGCCCGGCACCATTTGATACTGGACCTCGTCCATAATGGAGCGGATCAGGCGCCAGCCGAGGCCGCCGCTCCGGCGTTCCCGCACGAGCTGCTCGACATCTTTCACCGGGATCTGCCCCGGGTCAAAACCGCGCCCGGTATCCACCACTTCGACCACCACCTGTTCGGCGTCGAAGCTGCCCCGCACGCGTACTTCTTTATTCGCGTTATTGCCGCCATAGGCGTGTTCGATCACGTTGGAGCAGGCTTCGTCCACGGCCAGCGCAAGCTTGGTGACTTCCTTTTCGTCGAAGCCAGCCTTCTCGCCCACCTTCGCGACGAAATCGCGGATCATCGCCAGGTTGTCTGTGGACGAAGGTACTTGCAGGAGGAAATCAAAGGACGGCATGGGTCACACCTCCTTGGTAGCGGCGCCGGAGCGAAAGCGCTCCAGCGCGGCCGCCTGCGCGTCAACGATGTCAAAGATCTCAGGGAAGCCAAGCACGTCGAACACCTGATAGACCTGGGGTACGATGGCGCACAGCTTGATGTCACCGCCCGCCGCGCGAATGTCCTCTATGAAACTCATGAAGACCCCCAGGCCGGCCGAGGAAATATAGTCGAGGCCCGCGCAATCAGCAATCATCTTTGTGTGCCCGCCGGAAAACTCGACTTCGATGGCACGCTCAAACTGCGGAGCCGTGTGCGCATCGAGATAGCCGGAAAGAGCGAGGATGACCGCGCCGTCCTGCTCGGTCCGGGTGAGATTGAACGCATTCGCCACTTGAGTAGCTTACCTCCCTGGGGCCGCGGCCCGCAGCACAAACAATGTCATATCGTCATGAGCGGGCTCGGCGCCCATGAACTCACGTACCCCTTTGGGGATGGCACGTTCGATCCCGGCGGCATCGGCGGCGGCATGGCGGTCCACGACAGACTGCAGCCGGTCTTCGCCAAACAATTCGAGTTTTGCGTTCATCGCTTCGGTGATGCCGTCGGAATAGAGCACCACCACATCGCCGGGCGATAGCGCAAGGCGATCGATCTCGACGCTACGTTCGAAGAGCCTGTTGCCGGTGAGCCCGAGGCCCACGCCGCGCGGATTGCGGTATTCGCTCGCGGCCGCCCCGGCACGCCGCCATAGAATCGAGTTGTGGCCGGCGCGAATGTATTCGAACACGTTCTGCGCGGGGTCGAGGCGTCCAAGCGCCATCGTTACGAACGTCTTGTGGCGGGCAGCCGCGTGGAGTTGGGCGTTCAGGGAAGCGGCGAGCGAACGGAGATCGGCCACGTCGCGGCCAGCGGCGGCCAAGATGCCTTTGGTGAGCGTCATGAACAGCGCGGCCAGCACGCCCTTGCCTGACACGTCGGCCACGCACACGCCGTAGCTGCCGTCGGCGTAAGAGAAAAAATCGTAGAGATCGCCGCCCACTTCGCGCGCCGGAATGCAGGAGGCCGCGCAGGTGAAACCGTCCAGTTGCGCGGGAACGGCGGGCAGGAGGCGCAACTGCGCTTCGCGCGCCAGCGAAAATTCCGACTCGAGCACCTCCCGCCGCGCGGCAATCTCGATGATGGTCTCATCGGGGGCGGGATCCATTTCCGGCGCCAGCCACCACGCTACGGCGCCCGCCAGCGCCACCGCGCCATACGATGCCGCAACAAACACTCCCTGCCACCGCAGCGGCTCGGAGTCCTGATGGAGGAAGTACACCCCCACCTGCGCAGCCGTGATCCCGACGCCCGCCACCAGCGCTGCTAGCAGATCGAGCTGCCAGTAAATCAATCCATAGGCTACGGCCAGCAACGCTCCGGCAAGCAGTGGAGGAAAGCCTGAGCCGGCCACCGGAGGGTTGATCCAGGCAATCGCCATCACAGCCAATGCCCCAAGCAAGACCCAGCGCAGCCAACGCGACACCCAGCGCCGGCCCAACGGCGTCAACGCGAGGGGGGCGAAAAGCAGCAGCAGCGCGCACCAATTGCCCGGAATCGGTTCGAGCGGCAGCAACAACGGCACCGTGGCGGCCAGCCAGGCGGCCGAACTGCTGAAAGCCAGCGCTTTATAACCAGTCCGGTCCAGGGCGGCTGCGGTGAGCAGCGGCAACGCGCTCATCGCCGCGCCGAGCAGCAGGCCGCAGGCCACGCGGTGCCCCACCGTCTTTCGCCAGGGACGCGCTGTCAACAGCGATTCGAAGCTCCGCCAGCGCTCCAGACCTACCGAGCGCATCAACCAGCGCCCTACGCCCCACATGCACGCCATGAGCGCCGACTGCATCGCCAGATCCGTGAGCCTGGCAAACAGCGTTTCTGGAATGGGCTTATCGCGTAAGATAACGCTGGAAACGAGCGAGTCGAACCCACCGCCTCCGAAGAATGCCGCCGTCATCTTAACAACCACGATCATGCCCAGCACGGTCATCCGGCGCGACGGAATGCGCCCGCGCGCGAGGCCCGAAAAGATGAAGGCGCACGTCAACGAGATCAGCAGCGTCTGCCAGACGGGCGTGAACGTGGCGCGCGCAGCTCCTGAGCCCATGGTGGCCTGCATCCGTTGAAAGAAGGCGGAGGAGAAATCGCTGGTCAGCACAGCACGGCGGATACCGTCCACGGCGCTGAGCACTTCCAGGCGCAGGATCACATCACTCACCTCCGGCGTTCGCCACTACCAAATCGTGGCTTGGCCCCAGCCCGCCGAGGCCACCGAACTCACACGGCGAAACCCGGCCCCCGCCGCGTCCAGGAAATCTGTCTGCAGCCGCTGCACTTCCTCCGCCGTCAACTCGCGGCCTTCAAACTCCGGCCGCCGGGCATTCTTGCAGTAGAACTCGCCGGGAGCGCCGTCGGCGAACAGGATCACTCGCACCCTCTGCGGTCCACGCGAGAACGTCACGGTATAAAGCACCGAGCGTACCTGGCGCAGGAGCGGATGATCAGGCAGATCGTGGCGTAAGAACAAGCCCCAGGTGCTGCGCTGGCCCACGGCGGAAACCACCCAGCCGTTGACGTCGCGCCCGTAGCGTGCCGACACCGTGCGGGCCTTGGCTATCGCTTCATCGCGTGAGAATGTGGAGGGAAACCGGCTCAGCGCGTCGTGCTCGGGAAACAGGCGGTAGGCGAGAGTGACGCCGGCAATAGCCAGCGCTAGCGACAACAACAGCGCCCTCACGCGCTCACCTCCACGGCCTTCTACTCGGCGTGCTCAAAGCGCACCACCACGGCCGTAAGATCGTCGGCCGCGCTTGCCTCGCGCGTGCGCAGCGCGTCCTGCAAGGCCTCGTTGATGCGCGTGGCCGTGACGCCGGAGGTCAAACGCAACTTGTTGCGGAGCCATTGATCGACGCCATTGCGGTGCCGTTCGGCAAAGCGGTGCGGCACGCCATCGGTGTAGAACAACAACACATCGCCCACGTTGAAAGTAGCACTGCTTTCCATCGCGCCGTCGGCCATGGGCCCACTGAGCGGTTCGGTCTTGTCGGGACCGTCCAGGCCAGCCAGCATGAACGGCGTAGTGCCCAGGCGCGCAAAGCGCACGTGGCGGTGGCCGGGGTCAATCACCACATAGGCGAGGTTGAAGTCTTCCGAGGGCCCGTCCCAATGCAGCACATCACGCAACCGGCGCAACGTTTCGCCGGGTGTCCAATCGCGCTGCGCGGCGCACTGCACAAAGCCTTTGGCGAGCGCGATGGTGAGCGCCGCCGTGAGCCCGCCGGCGCGCCCGTCAGTCACCAGGATGCCTACGCGTCCACGGGCAAGCGGATAGAAGTCAAAGAAGTCGCCGCTCACGCAGCGCGACGATGGCGAACAGAAAGCCGCCAGACCCAGGCCCGGCACTGCGGGCGGCGTCTCCGGCAGCAAGCGCAACTGCGCCTCGCGCGCCGCCGACACTTCTTTTTCGCGCGAGCGCCGGCTTTCGATGTTGTGTGCGTAGGCCGGGCGAACCTATTCGTCGAGGTAGCGCCGTCCGCGCCACGACGACACGACCGCGGCGAACAGCGTGCCGAACGCGACGCCGCGCGCCAGCAGCGCGTAGTAGCTCCAGGCCGGCATCATCGCCATCAGGTCCACGACCACCGAGCCGAACAGCGTCACCACCATCGCCGTGACAGCCGCCAGAAAATCGAAGCCCAACAGACCCGCCCAAAGCGTTACCAGCGCGGACGCTTCGACAATCGCCAGAGACCGGTCTGCAGAGGGAGAACCGGCAATACACGCCGCGCCGAACCATGCCAGCGCCATCAACACCATGCGCCGCCATCCGGGCCGCGCCACCAGCCACGTGCCCAGCGTCACCGGCGCCGACAACGCCGTGAGCGCCCACTTCATGCCCGCGCCGAGAATCACGATCAGCAACCCCAGCCATGGCGCGGTGCTCTAGGAATAGCGGAGTTCCGCCTCGGGGAACGGCACTTCGCCCGGGGTCAGCCACAACCGCGCCAGTTGCGTGAGCGCGTAGGCCCAGGCGCCCCACGCCGCGCCCGCCACCACGGAGGTGGCTGTATTGGCCGATAGGAAACGCCCGGAGAGCAAGGCATCGAGCGAAGTGACCGAGCCGGCGTAGCGTTCACGCAGATCGCACTCGGTCGCGCCGTGACACAACGCGAGCAGCAGTCCGCCGACGAGCGGAAAGATCACCCCCCATGCCAATGCAAAGTAGCGCCACGAGGTGAACAGGAATCCGGGCGATTCATCGGTGACACCGCCATAGGGTTGCAGCGCGAGTTCGGTCACGCCCACCAGTAGGAACAAGGCAAACACCGCGCCGGTGCGCGTCCATGGAACTTCCCTCTCCATGGCCCGGCGCGCAAAGCGCAGCGCGATGTAGAAGCCGCCGCCGTAGAGGAACGCCAGGCGCAGGAAGTCGGCGACCAGGTTCAGCGGCGTGTTGAGCCGCCACCGGTAGCCGCTGGCGAACTCTGTACGCAGCGCCAGATACGTGGTGCGCCGGTTTTGCACAAGAGCAGTAGCCGTCACGTTCAATCCGCGGCAGCATGGCGCACGCACGCTCCAATCGAAGCGCCACGCATTGCCGCCTTCAGAAAACTTCACGCTGGCTTCGCCGATCTGAAACCCGGACGGGTCAAGGATCGTTTCAACGGCGGCCCGGGCAATAGCCGCTGACTCCTCCGCCGTGCCCATCGCACCGGGCGGGAATGCCTTGTCGCTCGCCTGGAACCGAAGCAGATGCCCTTCGCCGGTGTAGGTAAGTTGCACCCAGCGTTCGTCATCCTTCTGGAGCGGCACGCGCACCCGGGTCTGCGGTAGCAGGCGGCGCACGGACTCTGGCAGCTTAGCCTCGCGTCAGTGCGCAAACTGGTACATCGAGCTGTCCGGCTGGAAACGTACGGTACTCTCCCAGTCACTCACGTCCACGCCCAACGCCTTCGCCGTGGTGCGCGCGCGGCGCAGGATCTCCGGGTAGCTCTCCAGCGGATACATCCTGGCCTGTTCGGTGTTGCGGCCTTGCCAGTAGCGCCCGGTGAAATATGCGGCGGGCGCGAGCAGTTGCAGCAGCGCCAGCAGCCACGGGCGCACGCGCCAGCGCGGGAACGACTCAAGAAATGGCGCGAGCAGGCGGGACATCATGACGTGCGCTTCAGCACCATCGCGGTGATGTCGTCAAATTGCGGCGCCTCGCCGGCAAAGGCATCGATATCGGCAATGAGGCGATCGAGAATCGTCTCGCACGGTTCGGCGGCGGCGGCGCGGAGGCTCGCCACCACGCGCTCCACACTGAATTCGTTGTGATCGAGATCGTTCGCTTCGCTCACGCCGTCGGAGTACAACAGCAGCGTGTCGCCTGGATCAAGCGTGAATTCGGCTTGTTCGAACGGGCGCTTGGGGAATAGGCCCACGGGCAGTCCGGTGGTGGGCAACATATGCAAGTCGCCCGACGCGCGCAGCACGATGCCGTCGCAGTGCCCGCCGTTCACGTAGTGGCAATACCCGCTGAGCGGATCATAGCGCACGAAGAACGCCGTGGCGTACTAATTCGGCGGCGTGGATGCCCACAGCAGGTCATTGGTGCGAGCGGCGAGCAACGGCAGCGGCAGATCCTGCGTCACCACGGCGCGGAGCGTGGCTTGAATGTTGGCCATCAGCAATGACGCGGACACGCCTTTGCCGGAGATGTCGCATACACACAGCAGGTGCGCGCTGTCCGGGCCGGGAGTGCCCACCGGCATCACGTCATAGTAGTCGCCGCCCACCTGCCGGGCCTGGCGGTTGCGCGCGGCGAGTTCGGTCTGGCGCAGGGCCGGGATGACTTTGGGAAACAGATCGCGCCGAATGCCCGCGGCCACTTCGAGTTCCTGCTCGATCTTTTTCTTCTCCAGCGTTTCGCGGAAGTGCCAGGCGTTTTCAAACGCTACGGAAGCCTGCGCAACGAGGCCCGCACCGAATTCGAGGTCGGCCTCCGAGTAGCCGCCTTTGGCAAGGCGCGGTCCGCATAGCAGCACGCCGGTGTTCTCGTCGCCCGAGCGGATGGGGAACAACACGGCGCCTTCGGGTAGATCGAGCGACAGGCGCAATTCGATAGGCAGCGATTCGGCGCGCACCCACGGCTGCTCACGCTGGCCGGCGATGGCCCGCTGCAACAGGTCGACGGGCGGAAGCGCCCAGCCTTTCACTCGCGCCAGGTCGTCTTGATTGGCCTTCCAAGTGATCACGGCATGCTTGCGCACACCCCAGCGGCCGGCCAGCGTGAGCGTGAGCATCTGCGCGATCTCGTCCGGATCCGTCGTGGCGGCGAGCCCGCGTCCGAGGTCGACGAGCGCGCGGAGTTCCTGGATGCGTTGCGCGAGGCTCCGGTTGGCGGCCACGGTTTCCTCGTGCGCCTTGGCGTTGGCGATGCTGGATGTTGCAAGACCCAGCAGCGCGTCGAGAAACTCGCGTTCGCCCTCTGCGAGCGGCCGGTTGCCGATGCGCGCCAGCGCAAGCAGTCCGGTGGGCTTGGCCGCATCGCCGATTTTGAACACCAGGTTCAAGCCCGCGGCCTGTGCGGCCGCTTCATCGAGCGCAGCGCCCTTGGCGAGCGTGGGCAAGCCACGCGCGAGAGCCCCTGCGAAGCGCCCCTGGCGCTCCACGGCAACAGCACCTTTGGTGGCGAGCAGGCGGCCCATGACGGCGCGGAGCAAGTGGCCGAGGCGATCTTCGAGATTGAGCGACTCGTGGAGTAGCCGCGCCGATTCGAGCAGCGACTCCAGACGCGAACTGTCGAGGCGGCCATCCATCGCTATCTGAAGCAGTGCACCCTGACTGGCGTAAGGAGCAGGGCGAGTTCATCACCAATCGTGGCGACGAGGCCCCGGGGCAAACTGACGTTCAGCAACTGCTGGCGGTAACGGCTAGGCCGTATCAATGATGATGAGGACTGGTGGCGCGAGCAAGTCCTGGAACCCGGCGGTTAAGCGAGACGGCGGACGAATTCGGCGTGCTCGGGTGAAGCGAGCCCGGCATCGAGTGTGCGTTCCAAGGCAACACCATCTTCAGCCCAAAACGCCGCTACATCAAGCCACAATCCTGGAAACACACGCGAGCGGATGACACCGTCCGGGTCAGGTTCAATCGCAGCATAAGAGGCATCGGGTTGGAGGCACCGCCAGATGAGCCGCTTGTTAAGGTCCTTCACCGTCAAGTGCTCTCGCACGCCCGCGCGCTGGTACAGCGCGAGTTTGCGCCCGAAGTCGATTTCCGTACTCGTGACACAAACCTCAGCCGCGAGTTCCGGCGGACCCGAGGGGAAGCGGTTGTCATCGTCGCGCGACTGTCCGCAACGCTCGGGCCGAATCCGCAGAAACGAATCAGGCTGCGGGGCGCTTTCCAGCATGAGCCATGTGCCATTTTTGCCGGCCTGACAACCGGGAGTGTAAATGGCGTAGCGCCGCAGCACGCCAATCAAACGAACATCAAGGCTCCAGCGAGCTTGGCTAACGGGTGACGCCACGTACACAACTCCATCGATGAGTTCGGCGTTCTTGAGCGACGGAAGGCCATCCCAAATCCGCAGGAACTCCTCGCGAGAAAGACGATCACCAGTGGTCAAGGTCGGCAATCTAACTTGGGAAACCGCCATGGGGCCTCGATTCACCATTTTACGCTCTCGCACGCCCGCCAGCTCGGCACATACCCGATAATGTGGGATTGATCTCCATCCAGCGGCTCTATAAGAGATACGCGCTCTATCGCCGGCCCGCGGACCGGCTGCTCGAAGCCTTGCCCGGCGCCGGCGGCCGGGCGCGCCACACCGACTTTTGGGCGCTCTCCGGCATCGACCTCGAAATCCCCAGCGGCCAGTTTGCGGCCATCGTCGGACCCAACGGCTCGGGCAAGAGCACGCTGCTGCAGGTGGTGGCCGGCATCGTGCAACCTACGCGCGGGCGGGTGCGCGCCGAGGGCCGCATCGCCGCGCTGCTGGAATTGGGCGCGGGTTTCAACCCCGAATTCACGGGCCGCGAGAACGTATTTCTTAACGGCGAGATTCTCGGCGTCTCGCGCGAGGCGATGGCTGGGCTGTTCCCGCGCGTGGCTGAGTTTGCGGGCATCGGCGAGTACATGGAGCGGCCCGTGAAGGAGTATTCAAGCGGCATGTACGTGCGGCTCGCCTTCGCCACGGCGATTCACGTGGACCCCGGCATTTTCATCGTGGACGAAGCGCTGGCCGTGGGCGACGCCGTGTTTGCCTCGCGCTGCGTGCGAAAGTTCGAAGAGCTCAAAGAGCGCGGCACCACAGTGCTGTTCGTCTCGCACGATCTCGGCCTCGTGAAACGCCTGGCGGATCGCGCCATCTTGATGCTGCACGGCAAGGTGGAGATGGACGGCGCGCCAAACGAAGTGGTGAATCGCTACGTCGGCCTGGTGCACGAGTGGCAGAGCCGCGAGTTGGGTGACGGCGGCGCTGCCACGCCCGTCGCGCAGGCCGAAGCGCATCGCCACGGCGACGGCACCTCACACATCGAACTTGTGGAGTTGTTCGATGCGCAGGGCGACGCAGTGAAGGCCATCGAAAGCGGCGCGCCTCTGCGAGTGCGCGTCACCGCTAGGTTCGACCGCGAGGCTGACTCGCCCGTGGTGGGTATACTAATCAGGAATCGCTTGGGGATTGACGTGTTTGGAACCAATACGCGCGTGGAAGGCAGGCCGCTCGGCCGCATGGCGGTTGGGGACCGCCTGCAGATCGACTTCACGTTTCCCTGCCTCCTCACGCAGCAAGACTACACGCTTACCGTCGCCACGCAGCACCTTTCCGGCGGCAGCCAGCATTGGCTCGATGACGTGGTATCGTTCAGCGTGACCGAACGCCGCGCCACGGCCGGACTCGCCAGCCTGCCCACTGAAATCTCCTGGACCACCACTCCTCCGTCATGATCTACGCCATCGTTCTCGCCATTGTCATCACCGTACTGATTGGCGTCACCATTCAAAAGACGCGCGGTATTCGCAACAAAGCGGACTTCATGGTGGCCGGCCGCTCACTGCCATGGCACGTGCTGGTGTTCACCCTGCTATCGTCGTGGATCGGCGCGGGCAGTTTGTTCGGTGGCGCGGAGAACGCCTACAAGAACGGCTTTGCATCGTTGTGGCAACCGGCGGGCGGTTGGTTCGGTCTGGTGCTGATCGCGTTCATCGCCGGGCGTGCGCGGCGGCTTGCGCAGTTCACCGTGCCGGATCTGCTTGAAACTCGCTATAACGCCACCGCGCGCGTCCTGGGCTCTATTGCGATTGTCGTGTCGTGCGTGGTGATCACTTCCTACCAGTTCATTGGCGGCGGCGACATCCTGCACTTGATTTTCCCGGAGATTGAAAAGACTACGGGCATGTACATCATCGCCACGTTTGTCATTGCGTTCACCGCCGCGGCGGGCATGGCGTCCGTCGCATATCTCGATCTCGTCATCGGCGGCCTGGTGACCGTCACGGTGATCGTCGCCGTGCCGCTGTTGCTCAACAATGTGGGTGGGTGGCAGCAAGTGCGCGCGGCGCTGCCGGAAGGTCATTTCCAAGTGCTCGGGCATCTCACCATCTGGCAGGCGCTCGGGTTCACGCTGCCCACGATGCTGTTGCTGATTGGCAACCAGGGCCTGTACCAGAAGTTCTTCTCGGCCCGGTCCGAACGCGACGCGAGCCTCGCGGTGTTCGGCTGGATTGCCGGCGCACTGCTGCTGGAGACCCTGCTGGTGACGCTCGCCGTGATCGGCTCCAGCAAATTCAAGCTGGAGAACGCGAGGGAGATTCTGCCCACCACGGCGCGGCTCGGATTGCCGCCGCTGGTGGGCGCGATTCTGCTCGGCGGCATGTTTGCCAAGGTGATTTCCACCGCCAACAACTTTCTGTTTTCGCCCAGCACCAACATCGTGCACGACGTCTACGCGCGCTTCATCAACCGGAACGCCACCGAGAAGCAGACGCTCATCGTGTCGCGGGTCACCGTCGTGCTACTAGGCATTTTTGCGCTGCTCCAGGGCGCCTACTTCAAGTCGATCCTCGCCGCGGCGCTCTATGCCTACACGATTTACGGCGCGGCGGTCACGCCGTCGGTGATGGCGGTGTTCTTTTGGAAGCGCGCGAATGCGCAGGGCGCGGTGGCCTCGATCTTTCTCGGCACGGTGGTGACGATCGCCTGGCAGTGGAGCGGCAGCGAAATCGATGCGATCTACCCGGCGCTGTGCGCGTCCGTGCTCGCACTGGTATTCGTCAGTCTCGCCACGCCGCCGCCCGCGCCCGAGAAAGTAAACTCGTTTTTCGAAGCAGCATCCTCATGACGAACCTTGCAGATATTCAATCCGCGCTGCGCGAACAGGGCCTCGACGGCTGGCTGTTCTTCGATCACCACGAGCGCGATCCGCTCGCGTATCGCATTCTCAGCTTCCGGCCGGCGCGCCACGTCACACGGCGTTGGTATTACTACATCCCCGCGCAGGGCGAACCCGCGCGCATCGTGCATCGGATCGAAGCAGGCATGCTCGATGCCCTGCCCGGCGCGAAGATCGTCTACTCCAGCTGGCAGACGCAAGCCGACGGACTCCGCAAGTTGTTAGGCAACGCGCGCCGCGTCGCAATGCAATACTCGGGGCGTTGCGCGATTCCTTACGTCTCGATGGTGGACGCGGGCACGGTGGAACTCGTCCGCTCGTTCGGGCCGGAAGTGATCAGTTCGGCCGATCTTATCCAACTTTTTGAAGCGCGCTGGACGGATGCGCAACTGGAGTCGCACCTCGAAGCCGGGCGGCGCGTAGACGAAGTGCGACGCGCTTCGTTCGCTGAAATCGGGCGGCGCGTGACTGCGGGCGAGCCGGTCACCGAGTGGGACATCAAACAATTTGTGCTTTCTTCGTTTGAACGGGCCGGGCTCTTTACGGACCACGGCCCCATCGTCGCCGCGAACGCCAACGCATCGAACCCGCATTACGAGCCCACGCAGGCCGAGCATCTGCCGATCCACAAGGGCGACTTGGTGCTGCTCGACATGTGGGCGCGGCTGCAGGAGCCCGCCGACAGCGTCTACTACGACATTACGTGGACCGGCTATGCAGGCCCCTCCGTGCCGGAGGAAGTGAGCAAGGTATTCGGCATCGTGGTAGGTGCGCGTGACGCCGCGATCACGCGCGTGCAATCCGCCATCGCCGCGGGCACGCCCATCGCGGGCTATGAAGTGGACGACGCCTGCCGCGGCCACATCGTGCAGCACGGCCTCGGCGAGTATTTCGTTCATCGCACCGGCCACTCCATCGGCCGCGACGTGCACGGCACCGGCGCCAACATGGACAACCTCGAAACGCACGACGTGCGCCCGTTGATCCCGCGCACGTGCTTCTCGGTGGAACCCGGCATATACCTGCCCAAGTTCGGCATCCGCAGCGAAGTGAACATGTACATCGGCGAGAAGCAGGCGATCGTCACCGGAGAAATCCAGCGGGCGCTGGTCGCGATCCTGTGAGCCGTGTCGTTCTGCTAGGGTTAGCCGCGGCTTCCCTGCTCCAGGCTGACCGGCTGGGTTCCTGGCAGCGCCGCATGAATCTCACGCTGCTAGATTGGGAGTCAGGCTCCGGCGAGATCGAGATTCTCAATCCTTCCACGTTTCGCTATCTGCGCTGCCCTGCGAAGCCGTGCCCGGGCCGCACCCCCGCCATGGATGCCGTGCCGTTTCAAACGGTCGAAACCGCGTCGGCGTTTGAGTTCAAAACCAGCTACCTGGAAATCCGCGTGCGCAAGATCGACGGGGGTCTGATGGTGAAGTCCTACCGCGGCGTGCAACTGCTGGATGAAGTCGTGCCTGCCGGAGCGCGGCCGAAGGGGCTGTATTTTGCCACGCAGTCGCCGGCCACCGAGCGTTTGTATGGACTCGGCCCGCGCTCGGAGGAACAACTCGATCTGCGCGGCCAGACAATGCGCACGTCGCGCCCGTTGCTGATCTCCACCACCGGCTACGGACTCTGGTTCACGGCCACCACCAGTTTTCAATTTGATCTCGCGCGCACGGTGCCGGATCGCACCATCGTCAGCGCGCCGTTCCCGGACCGCCTGGAGTTTTTCTTTCACTACGGCCCCTCGCCCAAGGAGATTCTCGAAGAGAACTACGCCGTCGCGGGCTGGTCGTTCGCGCCCGTGATGGCGCATACGGGGCTCGTGGCTGAGTCTGCCGTGCCCAAATTCGCAACCAAAGTGGACGCCGCCGCGCCGCTCGCGTGGCTCGGGCACGCATCGATGAGCGGCGTACTCATCGGGGCCGCGCCGCGCACGTCCGCGCTGAGCGACTTGCTGCCGCTCATCTGCGGCGAAGGCCCGGCGAGCCCGGAACGCCGGGCGCTGCGTCCGTATCTCTACACCTACTTCACGGAAGCCCAGGAGCGCGGCATTCCGATGTTTCGCCCCATGGCGATGCAGTACCCGAAAGACCCGGTGGCCGCCGCTCGAACCGGTCAGTTCATGTTAGGCGACGAGCTTCTCGTTGCTGCGGCGAAAGAGGTCTACCTCCCGCAGGGCCAGTGGACCGATCTGCGCACCGGCCAACTTCATGCCGGCAAGCAGGCCGTGCCCGTGGCCGACGCGCCAGGCCTGCCGCTGTTTCTGAAGAACGGCACCATCCTGCCGTGGGAGCGCACCGACGGCACGATTGAGCTCCACTACTTCCCGCGGCTCGGCGCTGAGTTTTTCATCTCTGAGCCCGGCCATCAGCAGCTGACGCAGGTGCACGCGAGCCCCGCGGCAGATATCGTGCGCCTCGAAATCGAATCGCTCGTGGACCGCCGCTACGAGTGGATACTGCACCACGTGAGCAACGCAACGGCGATCGAACCGGCGGGCACGCCGTTTCGCTACGACGAAGCGCGCCAGCTTCTCCATGTACCCGTGAGCGCAAAAGCAAAAGGCGACGCCATTGTAAACCTCACTCTGGCGTCGCCCCTCGAAGAGCAATAGCCGCTAAATTAAGCCGCCGGCTTGGGCGTCTCCTTGGCGAACAGCGTGTTGTTCAACTGCTGCATCACGGCCGGTAAGGCGCCATCCAACAATTAGTTCACAATCTGTTTCGGATGCAAGGTGTAGTTCCATCTGCCGAGGGCTCTGGTGCAAAATCTGGGTTGACACTGGGTTGGTACCATTTCAGCCCGCGGGTCTCGATCGAACCCGACTCCGATCACGCTGCCAACGCGGCTCGCCAGCTCTCCGGCATCGTTGTCCCT
>Ga0194119_10005748_pt1 | contig 18358 bp, 18 predicted proteins | sample TA2MahC100mmetaG_FD_148620 | JGI IMG/M metagenome (GOLD analysis project Ga0194119, IMG submission 148620) | Freshwater microbial communities from Lake Tanganyika, Tanzania - TA2015018 Mahale Deep Cast 100m | ecosystem: Environmental > Aquatic > Freshwater > Lake | place: Tanzania: Lake...
CCGAATACCTCCCCCGCTGGGTCGCCGCGATTCCCGATCCCAATACCCTCCTCCCACAATTCGCCGCCACCGAGACTCCCTCTCGACTCGCCCCGCTCCCCGAATCCGTTTCGCTCCACGCTTCACGCTTCACGCTTCACGCTCAAGAAATCATTTATGACTCCGCGTCCTCCTTCACCGCCGCCTTCAACCTCTTCTACTTTCCCGGCTGGGCGGCGACTCTCGACGGCGACCCGATCGGCATTCAACCCTCCTCGCCGCATGGGCTGATCACCGTTGCCCTGCCTGCCGGAACGCACACCCTGCGCCTCTCGCTCCAACCCACCGCGCCACAACGTATCGGCGTCCTTGTCTCCCTCGCCGCGCTGCTCATACTCATCCTTCGCCTCGTCCGCCGCCCCTCATCCACTGCTCACCGTTCACCGCCCGCCAATCGCCAATCACCAATCACCAATTACCAGCCACCGATCATTGTGTCATTGTTCATTGCCTCATTGCTCCTCGCCCGCGCCCTCTACTTCGACCGCGCCGAAACCATCTTCCACCACACCGACGTTATCCCCAATCCGCTCTCCGTCAACATCGAAGATCAACTCGAACTCCTCGGCTACGAATTTCCAAAAGGGACTCAATTCGCATCCGACTCCCAACTACCAATCACCCTCTACTGGCGGGCGCTCGCGCCGCTCACCACCGATTACTCCACCACCGTCCAACTCGCCGATCGCTTCGGCAACCGCTTCGGCCAATCCGACAGCCAGCATCCCAACGGCGTCCCCACCTCCCGCTGGGCGCTCAATCAATACGCTCGCGACTCGCACACACTCGTTCCCCTCATCGGCGCGCCCCCCGGCGTTTACAAATTACTGATCACCGTTTACGCCTCGCGCCCCCTCAGCATCCTTCAAGATTCTGCGCCCGCCGGAATCGAATATGAACTCGGCGCGGTGACCATCACTCGCGGCCAGCCCCAGCCGCCCGGCCCCCTCACGCTGACCGACTCTGATCTGGCAACCGACTCCGTTTCCGTCGGCGATCAGCTGGCCTTCACCCTCTTGTGGAACTCCGGCGACAAGCCCCTGCCCGTTCTCACCGCGCGAGTGTTGCTGGCCGACTCCGCCGATCAAACGATCTTCTCTGCCGACCTTCCTCCTTCCGGAGAAGATTACCCGACGAGCCAATGGGCGCTCAACGAACTCGTCCGCTTCCCATTCAGTGTCGGCCTCCCGCCCGATCTGCCCGGCGGAGCGGCGCGAGTCCGCATCCTTCTGCTCGACGCCAACGGCATGATCTGGGCCGGGCCATTCGACATCGGCATGATCACCATCGCCGTGCCGGAGCGCTCGTATATCATTCCGCCGATGCAGGTTCGAGTCGATCACGATTTTGCGAAAGCGATCCGTTTGCTGGGGTACGACCTTGCGCCCGACTCGATCACACTCTACTGGCAATCGCTCGCGCCAGTGGCGCAGAGGCTCACGGCCTTCGTGCATCGGCTCGACGACTCGGGCGCGTTCGTGGCCGGGCACGATGCCCCGCCGAGTCGGCCTGCCACCGGCTGGCTTCCCGGCGAAGTGGTGGCCGACTCGCATCCCATTTCTGCGGGCGAGCGTTTCGAAATTGGACTCTATGACCCAATGACAGGGGAAAGATTCGGTGAAGTTTTTGTAACACCCCGTTAATCTTCGCCGCCTATAATGGAGCGGGAGGGCGCGATGATCAAAAAACGCAAGATGACCAACAACAAATACAGGGTGACGTTTTCGATGCCTGCGCTGGAAGGCGTGACGCAGCTGCACCTTGTCGGCGAGTTCAACGATTGGAGCGAAACCGCCACGCCGATGCAGAAGGCCGACGACGGCTCGTGGAGCGCGAAACTGACTCTGGAAGGCAACCGCGAGTATCAGTATCGCTACCTCGCCGACAACGGCCAATGGCACAACGATTGGGCCGCCGATGCCTATGTGCGTAACGAATTCGGGGCCGATAATTCGGTTGTGAGTCTGATCGCGGGAGAATCGCCGAGAAAGAAAATCGCGGCGAGGAAGAAGCTGTTGCTGTAGCCGTCAGCGATCAGCAAAAGCACTTCACCGATGGCTGACTGCTGATCGCTGATCGCTACACTATCACCATTTGCTCGCGTTCCGGGCCGACGGAGACCATGCTGATTTTGAGCCCGGCGAGCGCCTCGATGCGGCTGAGGTAGTGGCGGGCCGCTTCCGGCAGATCGCTCAACGCGCGCGCGCCGCGCACATCTTCATCCCAACCCGGCGCGTCTTCGTAGATCGCTTCGAAGCCTTCGAGATGCGAAGGGCCGAGCGGTAGTTCGTTGAATTCTTTGCCCTCTTTGCGATAGCCCACACACAGCCGCACCCGACCCAACCCGGAGAGCACATCGAGTTTAGTGATGGCCAATTCGGTGAGGCCGTTGATGCGCGCCGAGTAGCGCAGCAGCACCAGATCGAGCCAGCCGCAGCGACGGGGCCGCCCGGTGGTGGTGCCGAATTCGTCCCACGGATTTTGGCCCGTGCCGCGCAGACACTCGGCCTCCGCGCCGAAGGTTTCGGTGGGGAAGGGGCCTTCGCCCACGCGAGTCTGAAAGGCTTTGGTCACGCCGATGATGCGGCCCGCAAATTGCGGCCCGACTCCCAGCCCGGTGAACGCGCCGCCGCTGACGGGCGACGAGCTGGTGACGTAGGGGTACGTGCCGTGATCAATATCGAGCAGGCCGCCCTGCGCGCCTTCGGCCAGCACCGTCATCCCCGCCTTCAACACTTGATGCAGATACATGCTTGTGTCGGCGATGTGAGGCGCGATGCGTTCGGCGTATGCGGCGAACTCGGCGGCGACCGCCTCCGCATCGAGCGGGGGCTGGCCATACACCCCTTGCAGAGAGGCGTTGGCTCGCGCGATGTGCGCCTTCACCGAGTCAGCGGCCACGCGCGCATCGGCCAATGACTCGGCGCGCAAACCGCGCCGCGCAACTTTATCGGTGTACGCCGGGCCGATGCCCCGCCCGGTGGTGCCGATCTTCCCGCGCCCCAACGCGGCCTCGCTGGCTTTGTCCAGCGCGATGTGCGCGGGCGTGATCAGATGCGCCGCATACGAAATCTTCACCCGCTCCGACGACACATTCACGCCGCGCGCCGCAAGTTTATCCATCTCCTCGATGAAGCGCTGAGGGTTGATCACCATGCCGTTGCCCAGCACGCCCACCACGCCCGGATGAATGAGCCCCGAGGGGAGCAAATGCAGTTTGAAGATTTCACTGCCGACGGTGACGGTGTGCCCGGCGTTGTCGCCGCCGGAATAGCGGGCGGTCACCGCCGCCCGCTCGGCCAGCCGATCGGTGATGCGGCCTTTGCCTTCGTCTCCCCACTGCGCGCCGATGATAATGTCGAGGGGCATCGTTTGAAACGATGAACGATGAGCGATGAATGATGAACGACGAATTCATCGTTCATCGTTCCGCCTTCATCGTTCCTCAATAGGCTCCATTCCCGAACAGCACGTGCGGGATCGTTCTCAGAATGATCGTCAAATCGAGCGAGAGCGACCAGTTTTCGATGTAGTAAATATCCAGCAAGCACATTTCGTCGAAGGTGAGATCGCTGCGGCCCGATATTTGCGGCAGGCCGGTGATGCCCTGCGGCGCGGACAGCCGCTCGCGCTGCCACGCTTCATACTTCTCCACTTCCGAAGGCAGAGCCGGGCGCGGCCCCACCAAACTCATTTCGCCGCGCAGAACGTTAATGAACTGCGGCAGTTCGTCGATGCTCGTGCGGCGGATGAAACGGCCCACCCGCGTGCGGCGCGGATCGTTTTTGATTTTAAACAGCGGGCCGCTGGCTTCGTTCATATCGCTCACTTCCGCCAGCGCTTCTTCCGCGCCCTGCTTCATCGAGCGAAACTTGATCACCTCGAACGGCTTGCGGTGCTGGCCGATGCGCCTCTGCCGGAAAAACACCGGGCCCGGCGAATCGAGTTTAATGGCGGCGGCCACCACGAGGAATAACGGCCACAACACGGCGAACAGAACTGCCGTTAGAACCACGTCCATCGCGCGCTTCGTCAATCGAGCCGAGCCGGGCAGGGTGTGTTCCTTCACGCCAATGAGCGGGATGCCGCCCAGATCGTCCACATCCACCCGGCTGAGGCTCAACTGAAAGATATCGGGCACCACGCGGGGGCGCACGCCCAATCGCTCGCATGCGCTCACCAGTCCCACAATTTTGCGCTGATACATCCATGGCAGGGTGACGAACACCTCATCCACGCGCTCGGTTTTGATGATCGACTCCACGCAATCCAATCCGCCGAGAGCGCGGAAGCGGCCAATATCGGTTGCGCCTTTCACCGGGTCGTCGTCCACGAAGCCGACGACCGAATAGCCGAGATCGGGGCGGGCGACCATCGTGCGCATCACCGTGCGCCCCACCTCGCCGGCCCCCACGATGAGCACGCGTTGGACGCCGACTCCGCGCTTCCGCAGCCGGGCCTCCACTTGCCGACGAACGGCCCGCGCCGCGCCGAGCAATAGCACAATGAGCACGCCGTCGTAAAAGAATAGAAGGCGCGAATAGGCCAGCGGCCTGAGCCCGAAGGTGATGGCGACGACGATGACGATGCTGATGAGCGCGGCGTTGCCCACGCGCACGATCTCGGAGATGAGCGAACTGCCGCGCCGGGCGGTGTATCCGCCGTTGGCGGCGAAGGCGGCAAGGAAGATGGCGGTGAGCGCAGAGAACAGACTGAAGTATGACGAGAGCGGGTTGTAAAAGCCCGGCTCCACACTGCGGAAGAGTTCGGCCTCGTAACGCAGATACCACGCCAGCGCCGAGGCCAGCAGAATGAGCAGCGCATCCAACGCGGGCGAGGCCCAGCGCAGCGCGTGTTTCATGCCGACAGCCCCAGTGCGTGAGCGTACACGTTGGCCGTGCGCCTCGCCGCATCGGCCCAACTGAACCGCGCGGCCTGCGCCGGGCCGCGCGCGGCGAGGTCGGATTGCAGGGAGGGGTCGCCGAGCAGGCAGGCCAATGTGTCGGCCAGCGCCGCAGAGTCGTCGGGCGGGACGAGGAGGCCGGCCTCACCGGCGGCTTCGGGCAGGGAGGAGGCGTTGGTGGTGATCGTCGGCGCCCCGCAGGCCATGGCTTCGATCACCGGCAGTCCGAATCCCTCATACGCCGAGGGATACACAAACACGTCCGCCGCCGAATACCACAGCGGCAGATCGTCATCGGGCAAGAAGCCGGGAAAGATCACCTCGCGGCTGAGGCGCAGTTCTTCGACGGTCTGAAAGACATCTTGATACATCCAGCCGCGGCCTCCGGCGCACACGAGTTTGATTCCGGCAGGGCGCACTTTGGCGTAAGCGCGGATGAGTGTGGAAAGATTTTTGCGCGGCTCGATGGTGCCGAGATAGAGGATGAATCGATCGGGCAGGCCGCGCGCTTCGCGGAACTCTTCGATGGCCTGCCGGCCGGGGCGTCGAAACTGCGGGTCGAGGCCGGAGTACACTACCTCCACTTTCTCTGCCGGGAGGCCATACACCGTCATCACATCTTCTTTGGTGTTCTGCGAGACGGCGATGACGCGGCTGGCTCGCCGCGTCGAAAGAGCGGTGAACAGTCGCAGGTAGGTTCGGTTGGCGAAGCGGAATCGTTCGGGGTTGCGGAGGAACGAAAGATCGTGCACGGTGACGACGGCGGGCTTGCGAGTGAGGATAGGTGAAACATAAGCCAGCCCGTGAAGCGCATGGCAGTGGCGAGCGACGGAGGGTTGAACGATTTGCTCCCAAAGGATTCGGATGAGCGAGCGCTCGGTGGCGAGGCTGGTGCGCTCCACTCGAAAAGACCGATCGGGCAGGGGCGCGGTTTCGCTGGTGAACACGGTGTACTCGAAGCGAGGGTCGGCGTCGGGAAGGTGCGCGAGGAGGCCGAGGATGTGCCGGTGGATTCCGGCGGAGCGGTACGAACGTTGGCCGGAGAGGAGCTGCGCGTTGAGGCCGACGCAATAGGTTTTGGTTGAGGCGGACTGCACGGAGGGGATTATACCGTGACAAGATGAAAGGATGACAAGATGACAGCATGGCACGATGACAGGATGCTCGAAGTGGTAGCCGATACAACCTGTCATCCTGTCACCCACTCATCGTGCCATCATGTTTCGATACACTTTCACTGTCTCATCGGCCACACGCTTTTGGGTGAACAGCGCCAGCATCCGCTCGCGGCCTTTGGCTCGCAGGTCGGCGCGGAGGGAGTCGCTCGATTGCAATTGGCGCAGGGCATCGGCGAGGGCGGGCGCGTTACCTTCGGGGACGATCAGCCCGGCATCGCCGATCACGTTCGGGATCTCACCGCAGGTGGAGCCGACGACAGGGACGCCGCAGGCCATCGCTTCGACGAGCACGCGGCCAAATTGCTCTTTCCAGTTCGGTTGAGTGATCGAAGGGAGAACGAGCGCGTCGATGGAGTGAAGGAAGTTTGGGAATTCGGTGGAGGGCATCCACGCGCGAACGCTGAGGCGGCTTCCCATGCCGCAATCGTTCGCGAGTTGGATCAAAGCCTCACGCCGGGGCCCACTGCCTACGAGAACGAGTCGAGCATGGTTGTCGAGTCCGGCAACGGCGCGAATCAAAATGTCCGCCCCTTTTTCGGGGACGAAGCGACCAGCGTAGGCGATGGTGAAACCCTCACCCCTTTCCCCTCTCCCAAAGGGAGAGGGGGACAGGGGGTGAGAGTACAAGTTTTCGTCCACGCCGAATTGCGGGATGACGGCGATCGGCCCGCGATAGCCTTTGGCCCGCCAAACTTTTTCGGAATCGTGATTGCCGCAGATGGCGTAATCGGCGCGGCGGAGAACGCGCGACTCGATGGCGTTGAAGGGAAAGGGGTAGCGGCGGTTGAGGTTCTGCCACGAGAAGAAGAGGGCGCGGGCGCTGTGCTTGCGCGCCAGCCGAAGCGCGTGCCACGTGGCGAGGTTATACGGCTCTTCGTCGATGTGGGCAATGTCGGGTTGCACTTCAGCGAAACGCTTGGCGAGTCGCGGGTAGAAGTGAAGATGAAAGTTCCCATTGAGCGCCATCGGCTCCACGACGAGTCGGTAGCCCTTCGTGTACGAGCGTTCCAGTTTGAGTGCGCCGCGCTCGTCGCGCCATTCGGGCGGCACGATCACCGTCAGTTCGACATCCTCGTGGGCGGCCATCTCTTCCAGCTTGCGCTGGTACGCGCCGACGACGCAGGCTTTGGAAATCATAAGCACACGCATGAGCAGGATTATAAAGTTCAAACTCCAAACTTCAAACTCCAAACTTCAAACTCCCAATTTGAGGTTTGAAGTTTGGAGTTTGTTGTTTTCGAGTCTATAATCCTCTGCAATTCACACCGGAGGAAACCCATGCCCAGCAAACTCGGCCCGCATTGTTTGAGACCCACGCGCTCGGCGCGCGAGATGATCGACGCCGGATGCCGGATCGTGAAATTAGTGGACGACTTTGGCCTTGCGCCGGAATTGGCGAGCAAACCCGGCCTGACCCTCATTGGCCGAGTGTATGCTCATGACCCGCGCACCGCCGAAGAGCAGCGCGGCGAGGACCCTGAAGCCGCCGCCCGCCGCTTCGTCGATTCGCAAAAGGAAAAGTATCGGCTCAATCCGGCCATCAAAATTTGGGAAGGGCACAACGAGCCGGTGTGGGGAAGCCGCGAGGATATGGAATGGTATGCGCGATTCGAAATCGCCCGGCTCAAAATTCTGGCCGACATGGGCCTGCGCGGAGTGATCGCCTGCTTTGCCACCGGCAGCCCGGGCGACATCGAACTGTGGAAGTGGTTCACCCCTGCCGTGCAGGCGGCCAAACAACAAAAGGGCATTCTGGGCCTGCACGAGTATTCCTCGCCGTGGGTGTGGTGGATGTCCGGCAAGTTTCAAATGAATCCCAACGAAGACGCCCGCGATGAAGGCTGGACGACTCTGCGCTACCGCAAAATCATGCGCAACTACCTCAAGCCCGCCGGATGCGACGACGTGCCCATCGCCATCACCGAGTTCGGCCTCGACCGAGTCAGCCCGGTGCCGCAGGGCGCCTCCACCGGCAACTGGCGCACCACGCCGATTGGTGGGGACAGTGGGACGGCTCGCGCGATCCGATTGACTATTGGCGCGGCGGCGGGCGCGACGCCGAGCAGTATTACGCCGAACAAATGATCTGGTACGACAAAGAAATACGCAAAGACCCCAACGTGGTCGGCGCAACCATCTTCACCTTCGGATGGACAAACGATGCGTGGCGCGATTACGACATCGACGACACGCGAGTCGCCTCGCACCTCAACGATTACATCCGCCGTGAAGCTAACGTGGCCGATAAAGCCGCCGCCGCGCCGACCCCGCCCGTCACCCAACCAACGAACAACCAAATCACCCAACCACCCATCACCCCCCCCCAGCCCGTCATCATCGTCACCCCTCCGCCATCGGGGAGCGCCACCGTGGGCGGCAACCTCCTGCGCAACGCAAACTTTGACGAAGGTCACTATCGCTGGCACGGCGTTCCCGAAATCGTCATCCCCAACGAATGGGATTTCTGGCACGCCGTCCATACCACCCCGCGCCTCGAACGGCAAGATCAAAACTTCGACCCGCCCGAATGCGTGGTGTGGCAGATCGCCGGAGCGCCCGCCGAAGAACGCTCACTCTTTTTCCTCAGCGGCGACTACTGCCTCAAAATCTTCAAAGGCTGGGGCGTAATCTGGTGGCGGCTCTTCCAAACCGTCAACGGCCTCACGCCCGGTCAACGCTACCGTTTCACCGCGCCCATCTATCCTGATCTGGTGATGGCCTATGAAGAGGGCAAAGGCAAAGTCTTCGCTGATGACCCGTTGGCCGGAGAAGTTCGATTGAGCGCGAAGAGCGGCGGCAAAGAAGTGGAGACGGGCTGGCTCGACGGAGCGAAATTCCCCTTCGGCAAATACACTCACTTCACCCTCGACTTCGTCGCCCAGAACGCCTCGGCCGAAGTCTCGCTCGAATGTCGGGGACGGTGGGGATTGATCAACAACGGCTGGTTCTGCGACTCGATGAAACTGGAAGCCATCGGCGCGGCCTCAACCCTTCAACCCGCCGGGACGCCGACACCACCGCGCTCCGGCAACCTTCTGCAAAACCCCGACTTCAGCGGCGGCACATTCCAGCCCAACTCGGCCATCCGCAACATGGAAGCGCCCAACGGTTGGACGTTTTGGAACGCTACCGAGAACACGGCCAAAGTGGCCAAGCAAACCGAATCGTTCCGACCGCCGCGCGCCGGAGTGATCACCCCGGCCAACGCGCAGGCCGACGATAAAGATGGACTCGTCGGCGGCATCCCGCGCGCCTATCGAGTCGTGGGCAATTGGCGCGCAGTGTGGTTCAGCCTCAGCCAAAAAGTGAGCGGGCTTGCGCCGGGCAAACGTTATCGCTTCACCGCGCAGATGATGCCCGACCCGGTGGAAAAATACGCGCCGCCGAACAACGCCAAACAATTCGTGGCCGACCCCGACGGCGGCGAAGTGTGGCTTAAATCGCAGAGCAGTGGGCAGAAGACTGAAACGCACAAACGAGTCAACGCCGACTTCAAGCCCGGCGGCTACGTCGCTTTCACTCACGAGTTCACTGCCGCCGCCGCCGAAGCCACCGTCACCCTCGAAGTCCGCGCCCGCTACGCCCTGACGCAGAACGCATGGTACATCGCCGAGGCAAGGGTGGAGGCGGTGTAGTTGCGACATCCCAACGCTCGAAGGCATTCGAGATATTAAGATTGCTATGCCAACTATCTGCATCTTCGACGGCATCAAAATCCTGATGTATTATCGTGATCACCTGCCGCCGCACTTTCACGCCGAGCGCGCAGACGAAGCCGCCGAAATCGGGATCGACCCGATCATGATTTTGGAGGGCGAACTCGGGCGGGTCACTCGCGCAAAAGTGTTCGAGTGGGCGGCCATCCATCAGCCCGAGCTTCGCGCCAATTGGGAACTTGCCCGCGCTGGTTTACCGTTGCGACAAATCGAGCCGCTGGACTGAAGGGAATTGCTGCCATGATCATTCACATCACCGAAGTCAAGGTCGTTGGCCCGTATTCGCTCGATTTGGCATTCGACAATGGCCTGCGTAGGCGAGTCAATCTGCGCCGAGAATTGTATGGCCCGATCTTTGAGCCTCTGCGCGACCCGGCTTACTTTGCTCAAGTGTTCGTTGACCCGACCTCGCGCACGATCTCTTGGCCCAACGGCGCGGACTTCGCCCCAGACTTTCTGAGTCAGATGGAGCCAGAGGAAACCTCTGCGGAGACGATTGCCCAATAACCACTGCACGCCGCGCCCGCTACGCCCTGACGCAGAACGCATGGCACATCGCCGAAGCGAGAGTGGAAGCGATCTAGCGCATCGGAATGTTCTCACCGCAGAGACACAGAGAATGCAGAGAAAAATAGAATCTCTGTGGGCTCCGTGTCTCCGCGGTTAATGTCCTCCCTTCAATCATGATCACGATCAATCGCTCCCGCCTCCAAACTCTCCTCGCCCGCGAAAACGATCTCTTCACTCAGCAACATCCCAAATCGAAAGCCCTCTTCGAGCGCGCAACGGCCAGCCTGCTCAACGGCGTGCCCATGAATTGGATGGTGCGCTGGGCCGGGCCGTTCCCGGTGTTCGTCGACTCGGCATCGGGCGCGCACTTCACCGACGTGGACGGCAATCGTTATCTCGATCTGTGTCTCGGCGACACGGGGGCGATGACCGGCCACGCGCCGCCAGCCACAGTGGACGCCGTCACTGCGCAAGCGCGCAACGGCCTCACGTACATGCTCCCCACCGAAGATGCGATCTGGGTGGGCGAAGAACTCAAGCGCCGCTTCGGCTTGCCGTATTGGCAGATTGCGATGACCGCCACCGACGCCAATCGTTTTTCGATCCGGCTCGCGCGGCAGATCACCGGGCGCAAATTGATCCTCGTTTACAACTGGTGTTATCACGGCACGGTGGATGAAACTTTCGTCACGTTGAACGACGGCGTACCCGGCCCGCGCCCCGGCAACATCGGCCCGGCAGTGAACCCGGCGACGACGACGCGGGTGATCGAGTTCAACGACATCGCCGCCCTCGAAGCCGCGCTCGAACCGTGTGATGTGGCGTGCGTGCTGGCCGAACCGGCCATGACCAACATCGGCATCATCCACCCTGACCCCGGCTATCACGAGGCCCTGCGCGAGATCACCCGGCGCACCGGCACATTGCTCATCATCGACGAGACGCACACCATTTGCGCCGGGCCGGGCGGCTACACCCGCGCCCACACCCTCCAGCCCGATATGCTCACCATCGGCAAGCCCATCGCGGGCGGCTTCCCGGCGGCGGCCTACGGCTTCAGCGACTCGGTGGCCGAACGCATCCGCGCCAACGAAGATCGCGAAAACGCCGACGTGGGCGGCATCGGCGGCACGCTGTCGGCGAATGCGCTGGCTCTGGCCGCCATCCGCGCTACGCTCGGCAACGTCCTCACCGAGTCGGCTTACGAGAAAATGATCCCGCTCGCCGAGCGATTCGAATCAGGCGTGCAATCGGTGATTGACGAATTTCAACTGCCATGGATCGTCAAACGACTTGGATGTCGGGCCGAATACTGGTTTCGTCCCGCGCCCCCGCGCAACGGCGGAGAGGCGGCCGCCGCCGCCGATCCCGAACTCGACCGCTACATGCACCTCTTCGCTTTGAATCGCGGCATCCTCATGACCCCATTCCATAACATGGCCCTCATCGCCCCCGACACGACGGACGCCGACATTGATTGCCACACCAGCGTGTTCCGCGACGCGGTCCAAACCTTGATCGATTGATTTCACCGCAGAGATCGCCGAGCACGCAGAGATTCAAATCACCTCCGCGATCTCTGCGCGCCCTGCGGTGATAAAATGTTGCCATGCCCTCGAAGCAACGCACCCCCAAACAGTTCCGCGAACGCGGCGTCGAGATACCGCTCGCGCCCATTTATGAAAAACTAGAACGCGACACGATCGACTCCATCGAGCCGCTGTGGAAGAAATACCCCAAAGCGTCAACGATGTGGGATTTGCTCGCCACTGATCCGGAGACTCGCGCCAACTTGGATATGGCGAACTACCTCACCGTGAGCAAGATGGCCTACAACGATCACGGCGAGACTCATGCGCGCATCGTGGCCGCCAACGGCTTGCTCATCTACGATTTGCTAGTCAGCGCGCGCATCGCCCCCGATGTGGCGCGTTCGGGCGCGGGCGACGAAGACGACGCTTGCGCGGTGATCGTGGCCGCCTGCTTTTTGCACGACATCGGCAATCAAGTGAACCGGCAGGGGCACGAACTGATGGGCGCAGTGATGGCCCGCCCCGTGCTCGACCGCCTCATGCCGCAGCTCTACCCCGATGTGGAGCGCCGGGTCGAACTGCGGGCGTTCATTCTGCACGCCATCCACTCGCACGACCTCAACCCGCCGCCGCTCACCTTCGAGGGCGCGGTGGTGGCCCTCGCCGACGGCACCGACGTGACCAAAGGCCGCGGACGCGCCTCGTTCGATCTCGGCAAAGTGGACATTCATTCCGTGTCGGCGCTGGCCATTGACGAAGTGAAGATCGCTCGCGGCGAAAAGCGCCCGGTGGAGATCATCGTGACGCTGAACAACTCGGCCGGCATCTTTCAGATCGAAGACACCCTCACCCGCCGGTTGCGGAACAGCCCCCTCGCCCCGCACGTCACCGTCGTCGCCGTCACCCACCCGGTGGAGGCCGACACCGACACGCGCATCCTCAAACGACTCTACTTCGAGAACGGCGAATTCCAGAATGAATAGCGTTCAGCCGCTGAGTGCTGATGGCTGAACGCTGAACGCTTCCATGTTTGAAATCCTCTTCCTCGGCACCTCGGCCTCCGCGCCCTCCGTTCATCGCGGACTCTCGTCGCAAGTGATCATGCACAACGAGCACCGGTTCCTCGTGGATTGCGGCGAAGGCACCCAGCGGCAGATTCTCCAAAGTGGGGTGGGCTTCAAACGCCTCAACCGAATCCTGCTCACGCACGGGCATCTCGATCACATTCTCGGCCTCGCCGGATTGCTATCCACCTTCATGCGCTGGGAGACGATTGACTATCTGCAAATCTATGCTGGCAAGTCGGCGCTGGAACGCGTGCGCGATCTGTTGCACAACATCGTTCTGCGCGGAGCCAAAGCGCCCATGCCCATCGAGTTTGTGGAACTGAAGCCCGGCCTGCTTTTCGACGAAGACGACTTCACCGTCACCGCCTTCCCCGTTCAGCATCGCGGCTCCGATTGCTACGGCTTCGCCTTCGAGGAAAAATCGCGCCGCCCGTTTCTCAACGATCGGGCCACGGAACTCGGCGTCCCTTTCGGCCCGGAGCGCAAACAGCTCGTTGGCGGCGGCTCGATCACGCTGGCTGATGGCCGCATCATTCACCCCGACGATGTGTTGGGCGAGACTCAGCGCGGTGTCAAGTTTGTCTTCATTGCCGACGCGGGGCGCACACACGATCTGTTGAGTGTGTGCCGCGACGCGGATGCGATGGTGATCGAGGCCACTTACCTCGACATGGAAGCCGACATGGCTCGCCAGTTTGGGCATCTCACTGCCAAACAAGCGGCCACGCTCGCTCGCGATGCCGGGGTGGGACACCTCTACCTGACCCATATCTCGCGGCGCTATCGTGAGCGCGATGTGATTGACGAAGCCCGCGCCGTGTTCCCCAACACCACCGTCGTGCGTGACTTCGACCATCACACTATTTCACGACAAAAGTAGGCGCAATCGCGGGCAAGTTGCTATTCGATACATTTGCCTATTTACCCCTCGCCAAAAACAGCGTAAAGTGTTCGCATGGCGCGACGGATATTGTTGGTGGACGATGAACCGGAAATGCTCATTTTGCTGGAACTGACTCTGAGCATTGCGGGATACGAGATCGCCAAAACTGACAAGGGAACGAAGACCTGCGATCTCATTGCCGAGTTTGATCCTCACATCGTCATTCTCGACCTCATGATGCCCGACCTCTCTGGCATCGAAGTTCTGCGCGGCATCAAACAGCGTTTTGCCAACCCGCCGGAAGTGATCATCCTCTCGGCGCGCACCGGCTTCAGCGATATTGTGGCCGGCAGAGAGGCAGGCGCATTCACTTACATTTTCAAGCCAGTGACGCGGGGCAAACTGTTGGATGCCATCGAGTCGGCGATGATATACCGCTCACAGCAAGAGCAGAATGGCAAATGAAAGACGCTCCCACGGGAGCGTCTTTTCGTTCGACCCGGTCACCAACCTTTGCTCTTCAGCAGCCTTTCGATTCGCTCGCACACCGACTCGGCCACTTCGGCTTTGCTCATCAGCGGCAGTTCGCTTGCGCCCCCGCCCGCATCCACAATCGTCACCCGGTTCGTGTCCACAAAAAAACCGGCGTCGGCCGCCGACACATCGTTGGCGACAATGAGAGAGAGTTTCTTCTTGAAAACTTTCTCGCGCGCATTCTCGATCAAGCTTTGAGTCTCGGCGGCGAAGCCCACCGTGAGAGTCGGCTTCCCCGTGCGCTCTTTCTGCTCGGCCACCGCCATCAAAATATCCACCGTCTTCGTCAATCGCAAATCGTAGCCGTTCGACGCGCCGCGTTTGATCTTCTGCTCCGATTCGCTTTCGGGCTTAAAGTCGGCCACCGCCGCAGCCATGATCAGCGCATCGGCGTCGGCGCACGCTTTCAGCACCGCCTCGGCCATCTCGGCCGCGCTGCGCACATTCACCGCCACTGCGCCCACCACCGGCGGCAGGCTGTTCGGCCCGGCGATCAATGTGACCTCTGCGCCGCGATCCAGCGCCGCTTGCGCGATGGCATACCCCTGCTTGCCCGATGAATGATTCGAGATGAAGCGCACCGGGTCGAGCGCCTCTTGCGTTCCCCCGGCGGTGACGACGACTCTGCGCCCGGCCAGCGGGCCGCCTCGGCCCAACGCCAACCGGATGTGCCCCAGCAGTTCATTCGGCTCCACCATCCGGCCTTTGCCCATCAGCCCGCTCGCCATTCGGCCCTCCGCCGGCCCGATCACTGTCACGTCTCTTTCGATCAGCGTTCGCAGATTCGCTTGCGTGGCCGAATGCTCGAACATGCCGCCATCCATTGCCGGCGCGACGAGGATGGGGCATCGCGCCGCCAGCGCGGTGAGCGTGAGCAGATCGTTCGCCAGCCCGTGCGCCATTTTGGCGATGGCGTCAGCAGTGGCTGGAGCGATCACCAGCAGTTCTGCCGACTCGCCCAGCCCAACGTGAATCACGTGCGCGTCGTCGCCCCACAGATCGGTGTGCGCCTTGCGCCCGGTGACGGATTGAAAGGTGAGGGGCGCGATGAATTTCGTGGCCGCCTCGGTGAGGATGACATCGACGTGCGCTCCGGCCTGCGCGAGTTTGCTGGCAAGGTCGGCGGCTTTGTAGGCGGCAATGGAGCCGGTAACGCCGAGCAGGAGTCGTTTGCCGCGAAGAATGGGGGCGGGGGTCATGTCGTAATGAGAAGAGCGTGGAGGGTGAGGCGTGGGGCGTGAAGCGAATCTATCGGGTTTCGCCCCACACCCGACGCTTCACGCATTACGCTTCACGCCTTTCGCCAACAGCGCCAGCCCGCCGCCAACTTTTTCCACGCACTCGAACTGAGTGAGCCCGGCGGCGGCGAACAATGCGCGCGCATCATCGGCGCTGAGGCGGCGATGCGATTCGGCGGCGCGCGCCCAATTGACGAGCGACACGCGGGCCACGCCGTCGAGTTGGCGCTCATCGGCCAGCGACTCGGCGGCGGCGAGAGTGAGGTTCGGCGAAGGGTTGAGCATGACGACAATGCCGCCCGGTTTGATCACGCGGGCCATTTCGCGCAGGCCCACCGCCGGATCGTGAATGAGGAAAAGGACGTTGGTCGCCAACGCCGCATCGAACGATCCATCCTCGAAGCGCAGTTTTTGGACGTTGCCGATCTCGAAAGTGACGCCGCCGATTCCGGTGGCGAGATACTGAGCGCGATCCACCATCAGCGGGTCGGCGTCAACGCCGATCACCGTGTGCCCGTCGCGCGCCAAGTGGCGGGCCAACGCGCCGGGGCCGCAACCCACATCGAGCGCGCGCGAATGCGGCGGCAGGGCGGCGAACCGGGCAAAGGATTGGAGAATGGCCTCCCAACCCGGAGTCGATTGCACTTGAGAGAAATAGTCGGCGAAGGATGGTTCACTGTTCATGGGTCGTTGTTCATTTCGTAAACGATTCTCAATCCGTCCAACGTGAGCCACGGGGCGATGATTTGAATCACGTCGGTTTCTTTGGCGATGAGTTCGGCCAGCCCGCCGGTGCCGATCACTTTCATGTTGGGACCGAGTTCGGCGCGGAAGCGGGCAACCATTCCTTCGACCAGCCCGACATAGCCGAACAGCAATCCGGATTGCATCGAGTGGACGGTGTTGCGCCCGATGGCCGTGGGCGGTCGGGCGAGATCGACGCGGGGAAGTTTGGAGGCGCGGTGGAAGAGGGCGTCGGCGGCGATGCCGATGCCGGGCGCGATGGCCCCGCCGAGGTATTCGCCCGTTTCGGAAATGGCGTCGAACGTGGTGGCGGTGCCAAAATCCACACTGCACGCCGGGCCGCCGTAAAGTTTGCAGATCGCCGCCGCGTCCACGATCCGATCCGCGCCGACTTGTTTGGGATCATCGTAGCGAACGCGCACGCCGGTTTTGACTCCGGCTTCGACGACGAGCGGGTCGCATTGGAGATACTGTTTGCACACTTGCGCCCACGTTCCGGTGAGCGGCGGCACGACGGAGGCCATAGCGATGGCGGTCACGTCGCCGGATTGGAAGCCGCTGTGATTGAGCAGGCCGATGAGTTGGATGCCGTATTCGTCGGGCATGCGTTCGTGCACGGTGGCCAGCCGCCAGCGCGGCCCGAGCCGCTCGCCTTCGTAGAGGCCGAGCGTGATGTTGGTGTTGCCGATGTCGATGGCCAGAAGCATGATCAACTCCAAACTTCAAAGTCCAAACCTCAAATTGGGAGTTTGAAGTTTGGAGTTTGGTGTTTCTGTGAGAAGAAAGTTGTCAATCAATCTCGTGTTCCCAATCCTCACCGCCAATGATAACAGCGCGCCGCGTTCGACGGTTTGCAGTTCGGCCAATGTGTCGGGGTCGGCGGCGGAGACGTAATCGATTTGGGCCAGCGGCTCGACGGCGATGGCCGAGGCCATGATAGCGCGCAGTGAGTCGCCGCGGCGCTCGCCGCTGTCGTAAGCATGTTTTGCGGCGCAGAGGGCGCGATACAGCACGGCGGCGGTCTGCCGCTCTTGGGGGTTGAGGTATACGTTGCGGCTGCTCATCGCCAGCCCATCCGGTTCGCGCACGGTGGGGCAGACGACGATCTCCAGCGGGAAGTTGAGATCGGCGGCCATGCGTTTGACGACGACCACCTGCTGGGCATCTTTCTGCCCGAAGTAGGCGCGATGGGGCGTGAAGGCATTGAACAGTTTGGCGACGACGGTGGCGACTCCGCGAAAGTGGCCGGGGCGGCGTTCGCCCTCGAGGGGCCGCGCCACTTCTTCGACCGAAATGTAAGTTTGGTATCCGGGCGGATAGACGATGTCCGGTGTCGGCGTCCACACCAGATGGACGCCTTCGTTGTCGAGCAATTGCAGATCGCGTTCGAGGGAGTGGGGGTATTTGCTCAAGTCTTCGTTGGGATTGAACTGGGCCGGGTTCACGAAAATGCTCACGCCCACGTGATCGTTTTCGGCTTTGGCCCGGCGCACGAGCGAGAGATGCCCCTCGTGAAGCGCGCCCATGGTGGGCACGAGGCCGAGCGTGCCCGATAAGGTTTGGCGTTCGCGGCGAAGATCGGTGACGGCGGATACGGTTTTCATTATTGGCCGGCAGGATCGATCAGCACCAGCGTCCCCAGTCGAATCGTGTTATCCACAACCGCTTGGCCGCCGGCGTCCACGACGTTGAGGCGCGCGAGTGACGGCCATTCATACAGGCCGGTGTAAACGTCGTACTGGCCCGGCGGCAAATCGCTGGGTAGTTCATCCATCAAATCGACTCCGCTCGGCCAATCGGACACGGGGAAGCCGCCGCCGAAGGGTTGCTGATCGTTTGTGTAAACGGCCTGCCCATTGCCAATGAGGTGCAGGAATTGAATGGGGTCGCTGGCAAATGCGTTGCTCTTGCGCCACCAGAATTTGAGATCCAACTCTCCGCCGGAGGCGGCTTGATTGGGCAATGAATGTGCCCGCCGCCAGCATCAATCCCACCGAAGCATAAACTGCTTTGA
>Ga0194119_10005760_pt1 | contig 18342 bp, 18 predicted proteins | sample TA2MahC100mmetaG_FD_148620 | JGI IMG/M metagenome (GOLD analysis project Ga0194119, IMG submission 148620) | Freshwater microbial communities from Lake Tanganyika, Tanzania - TA2015018 Mahale Deep Cast 100m | ecosystem: Environmental > Aquatic > Freshwater > Lake | place: Tanzania: Lake...
CTTCGGGATCAAGAATCCTGAGGCTATTGTGGTACGGATTCAATGGATAGGCAACCATCTCGTCAGGCCGTTCGGCGATTCTCCACGGCTGATTCAAGAGGCGGCGAAAAGGAGCGCGAGCAGCCGTGCCCGCGCGTTTCTTAAGCATCGGGACAGAAACCACTCGCGGGCAGGCTGCCCGCGCTCCTTCTTGAATCGTGCCCGGTCATTCACCTCAGGACCAACGTGTGCGCTTTGAGCCATTTCAGGTCCGGATTGCCGGGAGAAGCGTGTTCGTGCATGTGCCAGTAATTGGCCGACGAGGACTCGGATTTCTCGTCCGGGATTGCGCCCGTGGTGCGATCGTCAGCCCAGCGCCTGGCTTCCACGTGGCCATCGGACCAGGTCATGATCCCGCGGCGGTTGTGGTAGCTGCCCGGGATCATGAAGAGCGACGGCTTGGCTTCGATCCCGAAAAAGGGCCAACAGATGCTTTCGGGATGCACGTCGGTGATATCAGCCACATACGTGAAGAAGGTGTATCCACCGATCCACAACGAGCGAGCGACGAAGCGGCTGGCCAAAAGACCCTGGCCCTGCGGGTTGCGTCGCATTTGGGCTCTGGCTTCGTTGCTCCTCAGTTGAAGATCCCAGGGATATTCTCCTTCGTCGCGCCTGAGCCCAAATGCGACGCAACAAAGTGTATTCTATCCCACGGTCTGATCAGTAAATGCCGCGCTCCGGTGTCGGGGGTGTCACCAGCTTTAGCTAACGGCGACCTCCCACCGCCAGCTCCGTCGCGCGGACGGTGTTTGCCATCAGCATCGCAATGGTCATTGGCCCGACGCCGCCGGGATTGGGCGTGATCTTGCCCGCGACTCGTCTGACGTTTGCGAAATCTACGTCGCCCACCAGTTTCGATCCGCCCTTGGCAGAAGGATCGCTGAGGCGGTTGACGCCGACGTCAATGACCGTTGCGCCCGGTTTGACCATGTCCGCTCTGACGAACTCCGCCACGCCCATCGCCGCGATGAGAATGTCCGCGCGCTGGCAGTGCTCGTTGATGTGCGCGCTTCGCGAATGGCAGACCGTGACGGTGGCGTCCGCGTGCCGGGCCTTCTGCACCAGGAGCGCCGCCATCGGTTTGCCCACGATATTCCCGCGTCCCAGCACGACGACTTCGGCGCCCTCGATCTTAACCTGGCTTCGGATCAGTAACTCGTGAACGCCCGCCGGCGTGCAGGGAACAAAGCCGCTGCGGTCGCCGAGCATGAGTTTCCCCACGTTGACCGGATGAAAACCGTCCACGTCCTTGCCGGGCAGGACCGCCGAATAAACCGCCGTCGAATCGATGTGGGACGGAACCGGAGATTGAACCAGGATGCCGTGGATGAGCGGGTCGCGGTTCAGCTCTTCGATTAATTTCAGCAAATCCGCCTGGGAAGTCTGCTCCGGAAGGACGCGCGTGAGGGAGTGAAGTCCCAGCCGCGCGGACACTTTCTCCTTCATGCCGACATACACCTTGGACGCGGGATCTTCCCCTACACGCACAAACGCCAACCCTGGATTCACGCCGCGTGCTTTCAAGGCAGCGATGCGCTGGACGGTTTCGGCGTGGATCTGTTCCGCAATGGCCCGGCCGTCGATGAGCGTGGCCTCGGTCGTCACGGCGCAACTTCGATCGTCTCCGCTTCGAGGATGGGCGTCCTGGGCCAGCGGGGGTCAACGCCTTCTTCGCCGGTGACGATGATCTTCCTTCCTTTGAAATCCTTCAGCTTGAGTTCGGGATCGAGCGTGTGGAGATAATTGACCACCTTTCGGGTGTCCGTGCTCACCAGTTCAAAATAAGTCGGCGCTTGAATGCTCTTGGTGCTGCGCACAATGCCTTCGCGGCGGACGATGCGTTTGGGCGGCGGCGCAGTGTCGGTCAGTGGCGGCGCAGCGGTTTCGGGAGTCGTCACGACCGGAACCGGCGCCGGAGCCGGCGGTGTGGAGACGACGTTGCTCACGGCTGGGGTGTTCTCCGTCGTTGTGAGCGGTTGCGACGCGGCCGCGGCGGGCGTTTCGATGGCCGGCGGCGGCGTTTCGGAAACCGGTTGGAGCGTCAGCGGCGGAGGCGCGCTGTCCGACAGCGTGGCGGCGATCGGAGGCGCGGTGCGGTCCGGTTCGGGCTTGGGGGCGGGAGGCGGAGCGACGCTTTCGGTTTTTGTCGCGGCAGGAGTCGGCGCGTCCTTCGCCAGGAGGTTCAAGGCCACAAACGCGTAGGCTTTGTCCGGCGTCTCAATCTCCATCCAGTTTTCGACGCGGCGAATCTCTTTGACGGTTTCCCCTCGATCCAATCGACCGACGACGCTGAAATTCTCCCCGGGACCCGCGCGGAGGTTGACCCGGCTCACGGACACGGATTTGTTGCCGGCATCGATGAAGTCCGCGAACACCCAGACGGGGGTGTTGGCGGGCATCTGGATGCGAGCCCAGGCGGCCGGTTCGCCTTTCTTCGGTTTCTCCACGGGGATTTCTTCCAGGATCACGACCTTCTCGCCTTTTTGGAGTTGGGTGATCACTTCGCCGATCAAGGAAGGCTGTCCGCGGACGTTGACGTGTTTCTGGGTCACCGAAGCGGTTTCCCCGGCTTTGACTCCGGCAAATGCGAAAGTGGAGAGTGCAACCGCCAAGCTGGCGACAAGCTGGTTCGTTTTCATACCGGTGAATTAAGGTTCAATTGCAGCGCGTGTCAATGCAGTCTTCCCTGCTGCGGTCCCTGCGATTTGAGCAGGGACGCGATCTCCACCGGCGTCAGGACGCGCCATTTGCCGCTGGGCAATTCTCCCAGCTTGATGGGGCCGATCTGAACACGGCTGAGGCGTTCCACGGTCAGTCCCAAGGTCTCGAAGAGGCGCCGCACCTCGCGATTCTTTCCTTCGCTCAGCTCCAGTTCCACCAGGCTGTGCGAGTTATTCGCCCGGAGCAACCGCACTTTGTCCGGCTTCAACGTCTCCCCTTCGTGCCAGACGCCGCGGCTCAAGCGAGCGACCTGTTCCGGGGACACGCGACCGGTCACCGTCGCCAGATATTTTTTCCGGATGCCATAGCGCGGATGGGTGATCCGAAGCGAGAATTCGCCGTCGTTGGTCAGGAAAATCAGGCCTTCGCTGTCGAAGTCCAGCCGGCCCACGGTGTGGAGGTTCCTCCATTCTTTCGGCAAAAAGTCGCTCACACTGCGGCGGGCCAGCGGATCTTGGCGCGAGCAAATGCAGCCGCGAGGTTTGTTCAACGCCACATAAAGTTTGCGCCTCGGTTTGATGGCCGTCCCATCCACCGTGACCTGATCGTGCAGCGCATCGACGCGCGAACCGAGTTCCTGCACGATTCTCCCGTTCACCGTGACCCGGCCGGCCACGATGAGTTGTTCGCTGGCGCGACGCGAAGCCACACCGGCGTCCGCCATGAATTTTTGCAGACGCACGAGCATAGACCGTCAGGGCTGCTGAAAGATTCGCGAAAACTGGTGAAAGAACTCTAAGAGCGTGTTTTGAAAATGGGTGGAACGGGCTACCAGCCCGTTTTCGGCGGCAACTTGCCGCCGAACATTGCGGCAGGCTGGTAGCCTGCCGCAACAGGCCAGTGGCCTGTTCCACCCACAAGGCATTTTCAAAACGCGCTCTAACAGAAGAGAAAGGAGACAACAGAGACAAAACTCCGTTCTCTCCCGCGCCATGGTGTAAAGAAGGGACTAGACTTCGGGCTTGGTCTTGGGAAGGCCGGTGACGCGGCTGCCTTCCTTCCATTGCCCGCGCTTTTTCATCAACTCAACGCGCTCGAAACGCTTCAAAACATTGCGTTTGGCGCCCAGCGCGCTGGCGCCTCGGAGACTCCGGTGTTGTGACATAAAGTGCCTTTGTGATTATTCGCCCCGCTCGCCCAGGGGAGCGGGGCCGAGACTTCTAGCAAAAGTCTGGGCAAAAGCAACCGCTTAATTGGATCCCCAACTGGGCGGTGCATCCACGAGTTTTCCGCGGAAATAATATCCCGGAGCGCGGCCTGTGTCGAAGACCAGCCGCAGCGCGTCCAAACCGCCCGTGTGCAGCGGCGGCGCGGTGCGCGCTTGGAGGCCAGCGCAACACGCCCCCAGTATGACGCGCTGGCTGCGCCACCCGAGACCAGGACGCGCAGCCGGTCGCTGCCCATCATGATTTCCAGATAGCACCGTCCGCGCGTCGCAGGCGTGACCGCGCGAACTTTCTTCGATGGTTCGGCGTCATCACTCGTCCGGACGCCGCCGCAAACTTGAGATAGGAAAAAGCTCAGAGCGCCAGGTAGAACACCGTGTCGCCGATCTTGAAGGTCTGATTGGGTTTCAGAGTCACGGGTGCGCTGATCCGTTCGCCGTCCATGTAAGTCCCGTTCTTCGAACCGAGATCCTCCAGGACAAATGCGTTGTCGCCGCGCGTCAGCCGGCAATGGCGGCGCGAAGCTTTGGCGTCGTTGATGACCACATCGCAATCCAGGCCGCGACCGATCACGATGGCGTCACGGCGCCGCAGATCGGCGGAGGATTGCTGGCCCTGTTCGCCCTGGGAGAATTTCAAAGCGGTCGGCAAACTGTTGGCCTTATCGGCCATGCCGGAGACTTTAGACGCTTTCGCGCCAAGCGCAAGCTCTGGGGCATGCCGTGAGCTATTTCTTCAGCCAGCGTTTGGCTTTCAGTTCGTAGCGCGGCAAGGTGCCCGGCTGGACCAGCGTGACGGGCACTCGCAAGGCCAGCGCGTTCAAGAGTGCCCTTTCCACTCGGGCAGTCAAATCGGTCGCCGCGCTTGCCTCGGCAACGGGCTCGACTCGCACCCTCAATTCCGCCAAAGCCCGCCGGTCGGAAATTTCCACTTGATACTCGGCCACCTCGCGGAAGCCACGGATGATTTCCTCCACGGCGCCGGGGAAGACGTTGACGCCGCGGACCGTGACCATGTCGTCGGTGCGTCCGAGAATTCCACCTTCAAGCGCCAATTCGGAGCGGCCGCAGGGGCAGGGGGATTCGGGAGGCGTAAGGCGTAAGGCGTAATCCGTAATCCGCACTCCGCCAGGCTTTACTAAATCGCCCGTGCGGTAGCGAACCAGGGGCGAGCCGATGCGGCCCAGCGTGGTCAAGACCAACTCGCCTTGCGCGCCGGGCGGAGCGGCTGTTCCGGTCGCTGGATCGATGATTTCGGCGAAGTACGCGCATTCCATTACGTGCAACACGCCGGGGCGCGAAGGGCACTCGTAAGTGACCGGACCGACCTCCGTCATCCCGTGGTGATCGAACACGCGGGCGCCGCCCCAGAGTTGCTCGATTCGCGACCGTGTCGCCGGGATGCTGCCGCCGGGTTCGCCCGCGACAATGAGCATTCTCAGCTCGCTCTTGTCCAATTCGATTTTCTCCTCGGCCGCGACCTCTGCCAGGTGAATGGCGTAGGTCGGCGTACAGCACACCACAGTTACTCCCTGGTCCAAGATGAGGCGGAGCCGCGCGCCGCTGCTCAAACCGCCGCCCGGAAGACAGAGACACCCCAGTTCAGCCGCCGATTCGAAGGCCAGCCAGAAGCCGATGAACGGTCCGAACGAGAAGGCAAAGAGGATTCGATCCGCTCGCGTGACACCGGCGGCGCGATAGACTTCCTTCCAATTCTGCAGCATCCAGCGCCAATTTTCCGGCGTGTCCAGCCAGCGCAACGGCGTGCTAGACGTGCCGCTCGTCTGATGGCAACGCGTGTACGACACCAGGGGAAAAGTCAGATTCGTTCCATACGGCGGAGCAGTTTTCTGGTCCGCGACGATTTCCTGTTTCGTGGTGAACGGAACGCGCCGGCTGAATTCCTCCAAGGAAGTGACCTCGGAGGTTACGCCCGCTGCGGCAAACTTCTTCTGATAAAAGCGATTGCTCCCCAGGACTTGTGCGAGCAGTTCCCGAAGCTGCCGGATTTGAGCCGAGGCAATGGCGGATCGGGTCGGGAAAAAGAATTCGGCCATCGGACAGTTCAGGATTGCTTACGGCCCATGAAACCCGTCGCTAGTAGGGCGTTGCTGCTGCGCCGCCGTATCGACCGAAAACCGGCTGCGCGGCAACGCAGCCCTACCGTGCTCATGGGAGGGACAAGGAAACGGAGATTGACCGACGCCCTTTGCGGCTTCTGTCCCGACTCTGTTTGCTCTGACCGCTCCTGTAGCGACCGGGTTGTTACGGCTTAGTCGAGGCATGGACCTGGACGTGGGTTGGTTTTGCCGGCGCTGGATTCGGTTTGTAAAAGGTCACCAGACAACCGCCCGCCGCAGCCAGGAGGATGCCCAGGAAGAATTGAGGTTTGATCGACCCAAGGCCACCAGCCGGCGGATGCGCAATAATTGAATAAACGGCGTTCACAACCGGCGCGCCTGCGAAAACGATCGACATAACCACCGCCGGCGTGCCCTTGGCGCCAAAAGCCAGAAGCACCCCGAATGCGCCAACCGCGCCGACGATTCCCGCGATCAAACTCCACCACATGCCTTTGGCCGGGTAACTCCAGGTCGCGCCTTTCGCCAGGAGCACAGCGAGCGGCGCCAGCACGGCGGTGAGGAAATAAGCGATGCCAACGAACAGGAACGCCTTGTATCGGCCGTTCACCGGATCACTCATCGCCATCTGTCCGGTGTGCAGAAAAACGCCATAAACACCCCACGACAAGACGGTGAGCAGAGCAAAAAAGAGCCACGCCGAGCCCGGTTGATTTGAAGAAGCTTGAGCAATCATGCGTCGAGTCTAGTGTTTGCCCAGATTGACTTCAAACGGTTTGTCAGCGAAGCGAGGAAGATGAATGGAGTTAGCATGATGAGAACGCTCAGGCTTTCCCGAAACGCCATAGCTCTGCGTTGCCGCGCCGCCGGTCTTCTATCGATACGGCGGCGCAGCCGCACCGCCCCACCGGCGATGGGGTCAAGGGCTGTATGCACGGCTCGCAGGCCGTGGGAGCTTCCCAGGTGCCGTCACTTCGGACCCTGGCCTTTAGGCCGCTTCAGCGCCAAACTCCGCAGTGGGGCCGGAAGCAGCCTGAAGGCTGCGGTCCGCGCGGTCTTGGGTTCATGGGCACCGGGCAGGTCCAAGAAGAACAAGTCTGTCCTGTCGTTCCTGCATCTCGGGACGCTGCTTCTTGCCGGCTGCGCTACCTCCACCATCGAATCGCGCCGCCAGGAGCGGTTCTCCGCCTATGCCGCGCTGCCGTCCGAACAGCAGCAGCTCGTGGACAAAGGCCAGATCAAAGTCGGAATGATTCCGGACGCCGTCTATATCGCCTGGGGACCGCCGACTGAAATCCTCGAACAAGAAACTCAGCAAGGCCACACGACGATCTGGATTTACCACGGGCAATGGCTGGAGGAATCCCGCTACTGGACTTACCGCGAAATCTCCCGCGACGGTTCCACTTTTCTGGAGCGCCGGTTGGAGAGCGATTATTTTCCGCGGAGCTACATTCGAGCTGAAATCTTCTTCGCGAATGGCGTCGTGGTCCGATGGCAGACCTTGCCCCGGCCCGCGTATTGACCATGACGCCAACTGAAACAATGCGCGCAAAAAGTATGTCCCGTACGGGACATACTTTTTGCGCGCGGCTGTTTCGTCGGACGCACGATCATTCCTCGCGCGCGCTCTGCATGAAACGGTCGCAAGTGTCGATGTGGGGGTAAGCGCTCTTTAGTTGCTCTGGATCAGCTTCTCGCGACGCGCTTTGAACTCTGTGCCTGGCTTCCATTCCGGATACTTGTCTGTTTGCGCCGCGCGATATCCGACCTGGAACAGCAACTGCAAATCTTCGACCGCGCCGGACAAATCCCAGTCCGGTTTCACTTCGTCGCTCGGTTTGTGGTAATCGCGCGCGATGTAGCCGTCGCTTTTTTGTTGGCCAAACCCAGCGGGCTTGCCGAGGAATTCGCTCCCGCCCTTGAGATAGAGAGCGGGCACGCCCACTTTGGCGAACTCGAAGTGGTCGGACCGGTAAAAGCGGCCCTTTTCCGGCTCCGAATCCGGAGCCACCGACCGGCCCTGAGCCTTGGCGAAGTCCTGCAGCAGATCCTCCAACGTGGTGCTCCCGTATCCGATCACCTCGATTTCGCGCGTGCGGCCCCAGGGATTGAGGACGTCCATGTTAAAATTGGCCAGAGTTTTGGCCGGCGGATAAAGCGGATGCGTGGCGTAGTATTTTGCGCCAAGCAAACCTTTCTCTTCAGCGGTGAGGAACAAGAAAAGGATGGAACGTTTGGGCGCGCGTTTGAGTTGAGTGAAGGCCTCGGCCAGTTCGATCAAACCCGCTGTTCCGGACGCGTTGTCGAGCGCGCCGTTGAAAATCTGGTCGCCTTCCATCTTCGGATTCCGTCCGAGGTGATCCCAATGCGCGGAATAGACCACGAATTCATCCTTCAGTTTCGCGTCTGAGCCTTCCAGCAAGGCCACGACGTTGCGGGAGGCCACTTCTCGGAGCGCTGTCTTGATGCGAAACGTCGCTTTGGTCGGGAGCGCCACGGGGCGGAAATCGCGGCGGAGCGCGCTCCTTTTCAGTGTATCGAAGTCGCGGCCCGCCGCGGCAAACAGTTTCTTGGCCGTGTCCAAAGTGATCCAACTCTCGATCGACGCGCGGTCGCGGTTCTGGTTCGGCGATTGCAGATCGAAATTCTCCCGGCTGTTGCTGCTGACGAGGACGAAATACGGGTAGCCCGCCGGGCCGGTTTCGTGGACGATGATTGCGGCGGCGGCGCCTTTGGCCGCGGCGATTTCGTATTTGTAGGTCCAGCGCCCGTAGTAAGTCATCGCCCGGCCTTTGAACATTTTTTCGTCAAGCTGGCCCGGATCGTTCGGGTCCGGAATCGCCGGATCGTTAATGAGCATGACGATGGTCTTGCCGCGGACATCCACGTCTTTGAAATCATCCCAGCCGTATTCCGGCGCGACGACGCCGTAGCCGACGAAAATCATGTCCGAATCGACGACGTTCACTTCCGGCGCGAACCAGGGCGACCAGACCACGCATTCGGCGGGGAAAGCGACCTCGGTCGTTTGGTTTCCAACCCGGTAGGAAAAGGCCGGCTGTGGGGTGAAGCCGACCATGGGAACACTTTGCAGGTAGGTGCCGTCGGGATTTCCCGGTTTCAAGCCGAGCCGATTGCATTGGTCCACCAGATAATTCACGGTGAGATCCTCGCCTCGCGTGCCCGGGGCGCGTCCTTCGAATTCATCCGAAGCAAGAACTTGAATGTGCTTGAGGAGTTCGTCGCTGCGGATGCCGTCGAGGGCCGTTCGCGTTTCGGCCGCCGCAGGCGCGCCTTGAGCTGCAACCTGCGCATGAGCGGGATTGGTGACGGCGCACAACCCCACCAGAAAGAAAATGCTATAGTTTATTGAGTTCATTTGCCCTTTACGGCCGCCACTTCCACGACGGACCACCAGACGAATTCCAGAAATTTGCCCAGGCCTGCGATCGAAATCCTTTCATCGTTCCCATGGACGCGCGAGCTGTCGTCGTCGCTGGACACACTGCCCACGCCGTACGCCTGAACCCCTTTGGCGCGCAGTTGGGCCGAATCCGTCGCGCCGGTCAGCATCATCGGCAGCGTCACCGCGCCGGGGAACAACCGTTGTTGCGCGCGTTCAAGAGCCTGAAACATCTCGGTGTCGATTCGCGAAGGCGGCGTCGCTGGGCACCGCCGGCCTTCCGCCGGGACCACTTCGACGGCCGGGTCGTTGATCAATTCCCGCAAGGTCGAGGCAAACCGGTCCATGTCTTCGTCCGGCAAAGCGCGGACATCCAATGTGGCGAGGGCGTCTCCCGGGATCACGTTGTTCCGAAAGCCGCCGCGAATGATCGTTGGCGAGATCGAGGTGCGGAGCATGGAATTGTAACCCAGGTTGGTCACCCGAATCTTCTCTTGCGCCATCGCCCCGAGAGCCGAGTCTTCAAGGTGCGTGTACAGAAAAGATTCTTCGGGCGGGCTGATCTTGGCGAGGCGCGAGAAGAATTCGCGCGTCGTGTCGTTCAACCGCATTGGAGGCTGCCAGGCGCCGACTTTCGCCACAGCGGCCGCCAGATGAACGATGGCGTTGTCGGGCCGGGGCCGCGAGCCGTGCCCGCTCGTGCCTTTGGCGGAAAGCAAGATCGGCCGCGGAACTTTCTCCGTCGTCGCGACGCCGACATATTGGACCTGGCCGTCTTTCGCGAAGATTCGGCCGCCCTCGTTCAGCGCGAACTCGCATTCGATTTTGTCCCAATGGCGCGCCACCATGAAATCGATGCCGACATGCGTGGTGCCTTCCTCGCCGGCTTCGGCGAGAAAGATCACGTCGCGCCCCAGCGGAACTTTCAACCGATGAAGCAGGAGAAAGATTTCCAGGCAAACACTGGTCATGCCTTTGTCGTCCGACGCGCCGCGGCCATACACGTAGCCATCTTTGACAATCCCGCCGAACGGATCGATCGTCCATTTGCTCCGCTCGACGCCAACCACATCGAGGTGCCCCATTAAGAGCAGAGGTTTCTTCTTGCCGTTGCCTTTGAGGCGCGAGACGAGATTGCCTCGCCCCGGTTCCAGTTCGAGAATTTCCGAGGCGATGCCTTCGCGGGTGAGGATCGCTTGAAGATACTGCGCGCCCTTCGTCTCGTTGCCGGGCGGATTGCTCGTATCCACCTTGATGAAATCCGAAAGGATGCGGACGGTCTCGTCTCGAGCAGCGGAGAAATCCGGAACCGGGTCAGAGTTGGCGCCGCGAGCCGACGACGCCGATTCAAGAAAGAAGGCGAAGATCAGAGTGAGCGGCAAGCACAGCGGCTGCGAGAATCGAGTTCGAGCTAAATGAGTCATGCGCGTGGCCGCAATGAAACACACAATCCTCCCTCAACTGCAAGCAGTGCGTTCCAAGCTGCCATGAGCCACAGTGCACCCACAAGTTTATCAGTGACCTCGGCCCGTGTAGCGCAGAGTTGCACTGCTGTATCTTTCGAGATCATTCGCAGCCGCGACGATTTCTCGCAGCGCAGATTTTCAATCTGCCGTATCGCCGACTTGTAGTCGGCTGCGCAACAAACTCACCTGGCCGCACCGGATTGGCCAGCGCGCCGCAGAATGCAATTCTGCGATACGGCAGAATACAATTCTGCGCTACTTCCCATGCGCCGGGGCCCTTGACACAGTTCGATAGCGGGGTGGTGCTGCTGCGCCGCCGCATCGACCGAAGACCGGCTGCGCGACAACGCAGCCCTACCGTCGTGTACTTTAACCCTGCAACGAAACCAGCGGCGCCTCGATCGGCAGGAGCACGGTAAATGTCGCGCCGTGTCCCGGCCGGGATTTGACTTTGATTTTACCCCGGTGCGCTTCGACAATTCGGGCCACGATGGCCAAACCCAGTCCCGTGCCTGTGCTCTTGGTCGTGCTGAGCAACGAGGAAAAAGCGCGCCGCCGCTGCTCCGGCGTCATGCCTTGCCCCGTGTCTTTGAAATCAACCGCCACGTGAGTCGGCTCCGGACTCCGGCGGGGCAGGCGCAAGGAGCGGGTGATGATCGTCAGTTTGCCGCCTTTGGACATGGCTTCCACGGCGTTCAGGGTCAGGTTCAGAAAGGCTTGTTCGAGTTGCGTCGCGTCGCCCATCACGGGCGGCAAATCTGGATCCAGCTTCCGGATGAGTTGAATCTTCTGGTTGGTCAATTTGTGGCGCGTCAGCAAGCCGAGGTCGTCGATCAATTGATTCAAATTCACCGGAGTCAGTTGCGGCTCGGCGCTGCGGGCGAAGTGAAGGATTTGCTCCATGATCTTGTTCAGGTGATCCATTTTCTCGGCGATCACTTGCGCGTCCTTCGCGCGCGGGTCGGCGGCCGGGAATTTCAGGTCAAGCGAGTGATACAACATTTTCATCACCGTGAGCGGATTGCGGATTTCGTGCGCGACTTCCGCGGCAAGCAGGCCGATGGCGGAAAGTTTTTCGTTCTGGCGTAATTGCTCTTCCAGATCGACCACGCGCTCGTAGAGCCGCGCCTTTTCGATGGCAATGGCGGACAGGTCCGCGAGCGCGGAGAGAATCCGAACCTCTTCGTTGGAAAAACTGTGCGGCTGTCCGGAATAAACATTGAGGGCGCCGATGGCCTGCCCGCTGAACACGAGCGGCGCGCTCAAAAGAGAAATCAACCCTTCGCGGCGGGCCACTTCGACATTTTGGTAGCGGCTCGAAGTCTGCACGTTCTCGACCTGGATCGGGCGTTGCCGGCGGACCACGATCCCGACCAGGCTCTCGGTGGCGCTGAGGCGGGGTTTGCTGAGGTACTCCGCGCCAGCGCCAAAGCTGGCGCGCAGATCAAGCCACTCGCGACTTTCATCCAGCATCAGCAGCGAGCACATCTTGGCGTCCATGAGCACGCACGCCTCGCGGGTAATGACCTGGAGCGCTTCATCCAGGTGGAGCGCCGAGCTGATGGTTTGGCCGACGCGGATGAGCGACTCGAACAGCCGGGCCTTGACGCGGAGTTGTTCGTAAAGCCAGGTGTTGCGAATGACCAGCGCCGCCTGCAAGGCCAGGTCCTGGAGCAACTGTTCGTCCTCGCGGGTGAACGCGTCCGGCTTCTCGGAATCCACATTCAACACGCCGCGCACTTCGCCGTTGACCTCCAACGGCACGGCGAGTTCGGAGCGCACGTCCGGCCTGACCTCGACATAACGCGGGTCGCGCGACACCTCGCTGACTCGCGCCGGTTTGCCGTGCTTGGCGACCCAGCCGGTAATGCCTTCGCCAAGGCGCAGCTTGAGTGTGGCGGCATCGGAGGGAAGGCCGGAGGACGCCTCGATTTCCAGAAAACGCGTGGTGGGATTGAAGAGCGCCACCGAACCGCTTGAGGCGCGCATCAAACGCACGGCTTCGCCGAGAATCAGTTTCAACGCTTCGGCCGCGTCGAGGGAAGAATGGATGACCTTGCTGACCTGGTGCAGCAGTTTCAGCCGTTCGTAGCGCGCGCGGAGGTCGCCCAGTTCACGATGCACGGACGAGAATAGACCAGAAACCTCGGGAAGGTCGAGTGGCGAGGGCATTCCAAATCCCGGCTTCACCACGAATGGATCCAGCGCGGCTGGCGCTGCAACCAATTCGTTACAACGTTAAATCGTTAAATGGGTTAAATCGGTTGAATGGTTCTGAAATCTTATCCGTGGTCAGGGCGCGTGTTTGGCGGTCCGCGCCATTTTCGAGTAACCGAACCTGCTGCCTTCGCGTCGTAAGCCAGGTGGCCGAAACTGATCTTGCCCAGGATTTGACAAAGAAGGCTGGCTCATTTCCTGAGACTCGGCGATACTCCTCGCCATGACCGGCAGTTCAAACAGAAACGACCTGAATCGCGCGCAACCATGAGTTCTGTCACCCAGCCAATCACCATGAAGCCGGCCGGCAGCTTCAATCCCCTCGCCATTCCCCGGCACGTCGTCCAGCAACGGTTTCGCCCGCCCAAGAAGAATGTTCCGCAAACGCCGTTCGAGCGCACGCGAATCCTGCAATCCATCCGTCATTACGTGGCCGAACACAACCCGGTGCCGCCGTTGCCGCTGGAGGAATTGAAGGGGCACGCTGATCGTGTCGTTGAAATGCTTCAGTGCGATCCGATTTACCGGGATTACATCGGCGTGCTCATCAACAATGAACTCTGGCGCGAAACGCTCGCTCAGGTTCCCTTCGAGCGGCGGCTTTTGCTCCTGCCGAAATGTCTGCGTGTCGAGAGCAAGTGCCCGGCGCCGTTCGATGAATTCGGGTTGCTGTGCAAACAATGCGGGCTGTGCACGATCCAGGATTTGCAGGCGGAGGCCGAGAAACTCGGTTACGCCGTGCTGGTGGCCGAAGGCTCCGCCATCGTGATGTCGCTCATCCAGACCGGCAAAATCGAGGCCATCGTGGGCGTCAGTTGTCTGAGTGTGTTGGAGCGCGCTTTTCCATACATGGAATCGGCGGCGATTCCCGGCGTGGCGGTGCCGCTGCTCCAGGACGATTGCATCGACACCACGGTCGATTTGGACTGGGTTTGGGACTACATCCACTTGAGCAGCGACGACCAAACGCGCCGCCTGGATTTGAGCGCGTTGCGGGACGAAGTGGATTTCTGGTTCACGCCCGCCTCGCTCGACTTGATCATGGGTCCGGGCGAAGGCGAGACGGAGAAGATCGCGCGCGACTGGCTCATGCGCGCCGGGAAACGCTGGCGGCCCTTCCTGACGGTGGCGGCATTTCAAGCGTTGCGGGATACGCCGGGCGCTGCGTTGCCGGAAGATATCCGCAAGGTGGCCGTGGCGGTGGAATGTTTCCACAAGGCCTCCCTCATCCATGACGACATCGAAGACAACGACGCCTTGCGCTACGGCGAAAAGACTTTGCACGAGGAGCATGGGATCGCGGTCGCGCTGAACGTCGGTGATCTGCTGATCGGCGAGGGGTATCGGTTGATTGCGTCGTGCCGCGCGCGCGCCGAGCAAAAGGGGGAAATGCTGCGCGTGGCTTCCGAAGGCCAGCGCCAGCTTTGCCGGGGCCAGGGCGCTGAATTGTGTTGGGCGCGGAAGCCCGAGCCGATGACATCGCTGCAGGTTCTGGAGATTTTCCGGAAGAAGACTGCGCCGGCCTTCGAAGTCGCGTTGAAGCTGGGCGCTCTCTACGCCGAAGGCAGCCGCGCATCCGGGAATCACGCGCTGTCGGGCGACGGCGGCTACGAAGATATTGAGAATACGCTTCGCGCTTACAGCGAAGCCCTCGGTATCGCGTATCAGATTCGCGACGATCTGAGCGATCTGGGAGTCAAGGGCGAAACCAACGACATCGCCGGGATGCGCCCCAGCTTGCTTCTTGGCGTAGCGCATGAGCGCGCGTCCGGAGAAAAGAAGCAATTGCTGGATTCGCTCTGGCGCCGCGCGCCGAAGCCGGGTGTGGACGTGGAGCAGATCGAGGCGCTCTATGCCGAACTGAAGGCGGACGAACGGGCGAGAACGTTGCTGGAAACTTACAAAGAAGAAGCGATCCGTTCCCTGCGCGATCTCGAGAACGCCAGCCTCAAAGGACTGTTGCGCCGCGTCATTGGCAAGATTTTCAACGACACCGAAATCAAAGGGTGGTGCAAGGAATTCGAGCAGAAAAACGCCGCGGAACGCAACGTGGCCGCAGAGGCGGCGGCGTAACGGCGCGCCTTGCCCGCGGCGATTCCCGGGGTATAGTTCCTCCAATGAGTGCGCTTGAGATCATCGAACAGATCAAAGCTTTGCCACTCGAGGAAAAGGTTGAAGTGGCGAAGTTTGTTCAACAGCTTGATTTGAAGGCGGCAGCGTCCACGGTGGAACCGCGGTACATGGACGAGGCCAGCTTTGCAACCGCGAAGCAGAAGGTCTTCACCAAACATTCGGACCTGCTCAGCAAGCTTGCCCAATAGTGCGCGAGCCTGATTTTCTCACCTTCGAGCAGGTTCAAGCGGTCCACCGCGAAGCCATCGAGAAATTCGGTGGCACCCTTGGAATAAGGGATCAGGGAGCGCTCGAGTCCGCGATTTTCCACCCGCAGAATGCTTTCTTCTACGGAAGAGGTGATCTGTTCGACATTGCGGCCGCGTACGCTTATCACATCGCGGAGGCGCAAGCGTTTCTGGATGGCAACAAACGAGCGGCGATCGGTTCCGCATTGACCTTTCTCGAAGGCAACCGCGTTGCCACGGACTGCGAAGCATCTCCGCTCTACAACGCGATGATCGCCATCGCCGAGAAGGAAATGTCGAAGGCAGAGCTAGCCGCGCTGCTGCGAGAACTGTTTGGCTCATGAGCCTGCGGTTGGAAATGCTCCAAGTCGCCCGCCTGGCCCCGAAGCTTCTCGGCGAATCCACCGAACTCGTTCGCGCCTTCTTGCTGGGGCAGCAAAATCCCGACGGCGGATTCAGAGATCGCAACGACCGGAGCGATCTCTATTACACGGTGTTCGGGCTCGACGCGCTGCTGGCGTTGGAAGTTCAAAGTTCGAAGTTCAAGGTTCAAAGAGGTGACCTGGCCGAGCGGTTTGCGAAGACCGCGAAATACGTAGCCGGATTCGGAAGCGGCGAAGGGTTGGATTATGTCCACCTCTGTTGCCTGGCGCGAGCGCGTGCGGCGGTTGGGGCCGCAAATCAGGTCCCATCGAATAACATCGAACGCCATATTCTGCGCCGCCTCGGCAACTTTCGAAGCCAGGATGGCGGGTACAATCCGGCGGCGGGCGCTGAGTTTGGGACTGCCTACGCGGGTTTTCTTGCTCTGGGGGCGCATCAGGATTTGAAAGCCGAATTGCCCGAACCGCTCCGTTTGGTGCAATCCTTCAAGTTTCTGGAAACCTCCGACGGCGCGTGGACCAACGAACGCCACTCGCAATCTGCAAGCCGCAAGCCGCAAGCTGCAGTGGGTTCGACCAACGCCACGGCGGCTGCCATCACGCTGCTGAGGAATCTCGGCCAGCCTTTGAACCCCGCCATCGGCGACTGGCTTCTCGCCCGGTGTCATCCCCAGGGCGGCTTTCTGGCGGTGCCGGCCGCGCCCATGCCGGATTTGCTTTCCACGGCGACCGCTCTGCACGCCCTGTCCGGAATGCAGGTCGATTTCAGCGCGATCAAGGAAAGCTGTCTGGATTTCGTGGACAGTCTTTGGACCAATGAAGGCGCGTTTCACGGAAGCTGGGGCGATGAAACGCTGGACTGCGAGTACACGTTCTACGGCTTGCTCGCCCTCGGCCACCTCAGTCTCTGAACGCCTCCGTTGCCCTGTCGTCATTCGCAAGGCAGGATGACTCCACAGTGGCAGGCTGGAAGCCTGCCCTACGTTTCAGAAGACCTGCGGCACGCCCTCCTCCAGAATCTTCAAATGATGGCTTAGCCCGTTCCTGTGGCAAAGTTCGCTCAGCCAGCGCGGCGGATCGTCCAGTTCCTCGAAGGAAAGACGGAACGAGCCGTAGTGCATCGGCACCAGCCAGCGCGCCCGCAAGTCGCGGAAAACTTTGATCGCTTCATCCGGCCCCATGTGAACCCGCCGAAACGATTCGGGATAATACGCCCCGATCGGCAACAACGCGATTTCCGGTGAGAAGCGATTGCCGATTTCTTTGAAGCCGTCGAAACAGGCGCTGTCGCCCGCGTGGAAAATCTGGCGGCCTTGGTGTTCGAGAACAAAGCCGCCGTAGCCGCGATGTTGGTCGCGCAGCACGCGCGCGCCCCAGTGTTTGCTCGGAGTCAGCGTGACTCTCCATTCTCCGTGCGAGAAGCTCTCCCACCATTGCAGTTCGATGATGCGGTCGAAGCCGAGGCCGTGCGCGAGATCGCCAACGCCCCAAGGCATGACTCCGATTTTCGGCGCCGGCAAGCGGCGGAGCGTCGGCTTGTGAAAGTGATCGAAGTGCGCGTGAGTGAGCAGGACCAGATCGATCGGAGGCAGGTCTTTGATTTTCAAACCCGCTCGTTTGATCCGCTTCAAAAGGAAAAGCCAGTTGGCGAAGTTCGGATCAATCAGCACGTTCAAGTCGCTGAACTGCGCCAGAAAGGAGGCATGTCCGATCCAGGTGAGCGCGACCTGTCCCGGGCTCAATTTGGGAAAGGCCGGTTTTTTGTGCTGGCCGATTCGCCGCGTCAACAGCGCCTTCCAAACCATTTCGCGAAAGAACGTGCGCGGATTGAAATGCTGGCTCGGGGTGAGGTCCTTGAACGAGCGAGGCAGGCGCCGGCGCCGGGAGCTTCCTTTGTTCGAGTGCAAGCTTGTCATGCGGATCGCCCTACAAAGCGTAGCACAGGGCTGTTGAATAAAAAACAAATTCCTCAGTCCATACGTACAGCTTTTAGAGAAAGGCAAAAATATGAAAACTTGGATCGCAACTTTCACAAGTCTGGCAGTGCTGGGCATGAGCGCTCCGTCGGCCTCCGCGGGCGATAAAGAGTGGGCCACGGCCGGCAAAGTTTTGACCGGCCTGGTCGCCGGCGCTGTCATCGCCAAATCGTTTGAGCCAGTTCCCGTTTACCACGCTCCGGCGTATTACGCCGCGCCCGTGGTGCAAGCCCCTCCACCAGTCGTTGTTCAGCACGCGCCGGTTGTCGTTTATCCGCAGCCGGTCTATGTGCAACCACGCCTGGTCTATGTCCGGCCGGCGCCGGTGTACGTCGCGCCGCGTCCCGTGGTGAGTTTCAGTTTCGGATTCGGGCCGCATCACCACCATCATGGGCCGCCGGTGTTTCGGCACTGCCGGTAAAGCTAAGCTAAGGGTCTGTGCAAAAATAACTTCCGGTTTTGGCGGGAGCGCCGCCTGGCCGGATGCAAGGCGCGAGGAGGGAGCATCCCCGTTTTGGGGCTGTG
>Ga0194119_10005767_pt1 | contig 18333 bp, 15 predicted proteins | sample TA2MahC100mmetaG_FD_148620 | JGI IMG/M metagenome (GOLD analysis project Ga0194119, IMG submission 148620) | Freshwater microbial communities from Lake Tanganyika, Tanzania - TA2015018 Mahale Deep Cast 100m | ecosystem: Environmental > Aquatic > Freshwater > Lake | place: Tanzania: Lake...
AAGTGGAAAGAGGAGCTTACTGGTAAAGTGCACTATTATGATGGAGTTGGCAGGGCGTACACATAAAAGTATAGTATGGGTTTCTAATCAGGAATCTCACGGGGCGAGGTCCAAAATCAACTCGTACACGCGGAGGATGCCCAGAACATCCCTCCACGCAAGGCTGAGCCAATCTGTAACCCGCAACTTGCCGGACTGTCCACCCATGTGGATGTATTTGCGTCATCTTGAAGAGACGCGCCCACCTAGTCCGCACCATTGTGGGCATCCGAGTTTCACAAAGTACAGACCTCTTACAAACATGGATACATCTCGTCTATCGCACCGAATCTACGAGCGAATCGCCACCGCTGAGGTTCTCACCACCACGCGCTTGCAGGCCCGCGCTGGCATTTTTTCCGTAAACCTTCGCTGCCCGGACCCGGAACTCGCCCGCCACTATGCTCGTGCGTTCTTGCCTGCCGATGAACTACCTGAAACGTCGTTGGATATAACTCTGGTAACTGCCAGCCATTTAGATCTTTCCGACCTTGTGCCACATCCCAAGGAAAGGAGCCGGCTTTATTTCGGCGCGGACTACTGCATGATCTGGGTGCACTACAGCCAATCCATCCTCTACCTTCTGGATCGTACCCGTCAGCGTGGTCTGGTTTGGCTGGAGGCTAACACGGCCCCAGCCTGGGAACTCAGTCGCCCCGCTTGCCCCCTGATCAACGCTGCTGCCCTGGATACCCATTGGACCGTTGCCCACGGTGCCGCAGTAGGTTTGGACGGCCGCTTTATAATGTTGGCGGGCAGTGGAAGAGCCGGCAAAACCACCGCCGCCCTCGCCTGTGCTCGCGCCGGATGGGATTATGCAGGTGATGACTATGTCTTTACCGACTCTTCGAATGGGATGGTTGCCCCCCTCTACGCTTCCGCTCGGTTGCGAGAGGATATGGCGTCCGCCTTCCACGAGTTACTGGCATCCAGTACCCGCATGGTCACACTGGAAGACGCTGAAGCTCGATACGAACTGTCGTTGACCCATCTTGCCCCCGCCCGCTTGCGAGGCGGACCAATTGCCGCCATGTTGCTCCCCCGCCGCCGAGGCGCCCGTCGCGTTGAATTCGCTCTTGCCAGTCCCACCGATGCTTTCCATGCCCTGTTTACCAATACCAAGGCTAGTGCGCCAGGACCACTGGCCAGCTATGCAAAAAAACTGGCCGCTCTCGCCGGCCGTGCTCCGGCCTATTTTGTCGATACCGGGCCCGACCCAAGGGAAATTCCCGATGCCTTCGCGACCTTCCTGACGCGGTTATGAGGTGCGCAGCACTACGCTATGCCTATGACATCACTCGAAAATGGCGTCCAGACATGAATACCTTTCCAGGGTGGAAAACTCACACGCTTCTGGAGACTACTACAACATCGGTTTTTCCAGCAGATAATGCCCCATAATCAGGATATCGAGGCCGGTGTCGTAAAAGCAGCGGATGGCCTCTCGAGGATGGCAGACGATGGGTTCATCCTTGATGTTGAAGGATGTGCTGAGTAGCAGGTATTCGCCAGTCAGATCGCCGAAAGCCTGGATCAGGTCGTGAAAGAGAGGGTTAGTTTCACGCTTGACCGTCTGAGGACGCAGAGTACCGTCGGCGTGGACCACAGCCGGAACGCGTTGTTGGCTGGCTGTGGTAGCGTGGTCGGCGATGATCATGAAAGGCGCTTCTTCGCCGTGTTTCAGGTAGGTATGGCGGTGTTCGTGGAGCAGGGCCGGACAGAAGGGGCGAAAGCTTTGGCGGAACTTTACCCGCGCATTGAGGATGCCCTTGTTTTCGGACCGGCTGGCGCTCATAAGGATGCTGCGGTTGCCGAGGGCGCGTGGGCCGGCTTCCATACGGCCCTGTAACCAGCCAACAATACGGTTGGCGGCCAGGTATTCCGCCGCCACTTGGGCAGGGTTGGCGACTACTTGGTAGGCGAGGCCACGTTCTTCCAACAGCCGGCATATCTCGGCGTCGGCGTACTCAGGGCCGTAATAAAGGTGTTTCAAGCGCCATGTCCGCGTGGGTTGCGCCAAATCATGCCAAACCCATAGGGCAGCGCCCGCCGCTAGCCCGGCATCCCCGGGGTTGGGGTAAACCCAGAGTTCGTCCAGCCCAGTTTCACGTACCAGCCGTTGATTGAGTTTGACGTTCAGGAACAGACCACCGGCACAGGTGAGGCGGCGTAATCCCGTGCGCTGAGTCCAGTGGCGGACCAGTTCTAGAACCTGCATTTCGACGATGGCTTGGGCCGCTGCGGCAATGTGTTCCGGCCCAAGGGTGTCCGTAAGGCGGCGGATGGCGGTGGCATCAGCGAAATGCCAATGGTAGTTACCGCGAATGTTGATGCTGCTGGCTTGGCCGAAAGAGTGGGGCCGGGTCAACTCGCCATCGGTAAAGATTGGGTGGAATGGCGTTAGAGCTTCACCTACTTGGTCTGCATCGCCATAGGCGGCGAGGCCCATGGTGACGCCTTCACCGTCGCCTTGTTGCCAGCCCAAGGCTTCGGTAACGTTGCTGTAGAACCAGCCCAAGGAGGCTTCTCGACCCCAGCGGACCAGCGGTTCCAGGGTGTTTCCCTGGCCGACCCAAACGGCCGCCGCCACGTTATCGCCAATGCCGTCCAAGGTCAGGACCAGGCTGGGATCGCGTTGACCGCTTGTGAAATAGGCAGCGGCGGCGTGGCTGAGGTGGTGTTCAACGCCGATGAAGCGGCATTGGGGCGACAATTCGAAACGCTGCATGTAGACCGGGAGTTCCATGGGGGAGCTGTTGAGCATGAGTTGCCGGGCCTTGCTTTCCACAGGACGCATTGCGGCAAGGCTGGTGTGTTGCGCCAGGCTGAGGCCGAAATAGCGCTCCAAGCCTAAAGGCAGGTAACGACCGCCGATAGCCACCACATCCAATTCCTCTGCCTGTAAACCACCCACTTCCAGGCAATAGGTGATAGCCTGATAAGGAAAGCTGGCGTCGTGCTTGATCCGGGAAAAACGCTCTTCCGCCACGTCGGCCACCATTTCGCCATCCACCAGCAGGCAGGCGGAAGTGTCGTGCCCGCAGGACAGGCCCAGTATTTTCATGCCGATCCCTCGCTGGCGCCGATAAAGCAGGCATGGGTGCAGCGGCAGCCTGGCACGGCCTGCCGGCTGGCATCGGCGGCAGGGGAAAACCAAACTTGCCGAAAATCCAGACCGGTATCGCGGACATTGCCCACTACCGGGAATTCTTCGCAAAGGCGCACATCTCCGTTGGGTTCCAGCACGCCGATGCGGCGCCCAGCCTGGCAGGTGAAAGGCAAAGAACCACCGTCCAGCAGGGTTATCCAGAGGTTATGACGGCGGTCCCGCCGCATCTGAATCTCGCTCAGTTTTTTCGGCTTCAGCCCAGTACGCCCGGCATAATAGTCAAAATGAGAGGCGGCTCGCCGAACCAGTTCGGCAAAAGCCTTGCCGGAGGGCGGTCCTAGGGAGGCGTCCTTGGGCTGGCCGCGCATGGGCGATAGTAGGTGGGAATCAACCGGAATATTGCGCCTGACATAATCCATCAGATCAATGATTTCGTGCAGATTGCGTTGGGATACTACAGTGTTGAGGAGAATTCCGAAGCGCCGTTGCCGGCGCAGCAGACGGACTCGCAGGAAATTGAGCCGTTTGATGGATTCTTCCACTGACGCGAAAGCTCCAGCCTTGTCATGGGTGACATCATGACTGGCAGGCAGACCTTCTAGGGAGAACATCACGGTCACGCGGATGTCCGGATGGGTGTCCACTAGATGTTGGACCCCGGCAATAATGGAGGCCGGCTGGGAGCCGTTGGTGGGGATGAAGATGTGGCGTAATGGGTTGTGCGCGACAAAATGGCCACAGATTTCCGTCAAATCCCGGCGCAGGAAGGGTTCACCGCCCGATATCCAGAGGATTTCCAGAGTGCCCAGGCTGGCCGCGATATTTCGGTACTCCATTAAATCGAGTTCAGTCGCCCGGCTATTAAGGCGCTCATGGTAGTAGCACATTGCACAACGGTGGTTGCAGCGGTTGGTGATGGTGACAATCAGCTCCCGGAGCTCCAACGGTTTTGGGATGTCCTCGAGCACCTCGTTGAGCAGACTGAAGCGCTTGAGGCGGTCTATTTCGGCATCACCGAGTCCTTGCTGGCGCAGGTAACTTCGGGAATGGCGGATGAACGGCCGACAGCGCCATTTCTCCCGAAAGTAACGGATGTCGGCGAAGATGCGCTTCAGGTCGTTGCGAATACGCACGTATTCTCCTTCGGGGCGGTGGTTATGGTGAATTACCTCCGAAGCCGGTACGTAGAGGATTCGGTAGCCGGCTTCCTTTAGGGAGAAGGCCAGATCCTTGTCCTCCTCGCAGAGAAACAGACTCTCGTCGAAACCGCCCACCGCCGAGAAGGCGTCCCGCTTTACTAGCAAACAGGTGGTTGGATACCAAAGTACCGCATCTTCTTGCGCCACCTCGGCGGCATTCGCCGGCCAGGAACGGTTGAACTCCAGGCCTGTGTTCACCACGGCACCCTTTTCAAAGTCGGTGCGAATATGCACTGGGGCGCAGAGTACCTCACGATTGGCCGTAATGATCTTGGCGCCACAGGCGGCGATATTCGGCCCCGCGATCCGTGCCAGCAACGGTGACAACCATCCCGATGTCACCTCGGTGTCGTTGTCGAGGAAGAGCAGGAATTGACCGGAAGCTACTGCCGCGCCCTGATTACGCCCGCGACTGGTGCCGACGTTGGAATGGTTGAGCACTAGGCGAATATGCGGCCATTTATTCTTTGCCTCTTGTAACTTGGCGACAATCTTGGGATCTGCCCCCATGTCGACGATAATGATTTCGAAAGTGGCATCGGTATGGAAATAAAGGCTTTCCAGACAGCGCAGCGTATCGTCCCAACGCAGAAGCGAAAGCAGGACTATGGAAACCAAGGGGTTGTATTCATTCACCACGGCTGATGCTCAAGCGTTTTTTGGCGAGTTGTAGGTAGGCCCTGGCACGTCCTTCCCGAGCCAAACTATGGTTATGAGCATGGACACGCCGTTCGGCTAGTAATGTCGGCAGACTCTCGATATGGATGCCCCCCTCCCTGGCACGCAGCACCCAATCAATGAACTCCCCGCTGGACAAACTTTCGTCGAATCCACCCGAGGAAAGGAAACGATCACGGCGAATCAGCAGCGTGCTGGCTATGGGGACACTCTGCGGCCCATCCTTGAAACTCAGGCGATTTCGGCTGGCTCGATCAAGGTCAGGGCTGAGGAAATTGCGCCAATAGCCTGTTACCGCGTCAATATCTAGTTGATTGTTCAGAAACTCGACCTGCAAACTGAGTTTATCAGGCAACCAGACATCGTCCGCATCAAGAAAGGCCAATAACTCCCCTTTGCTGGCTAACGCTCCCACATTACGTGCGGTTGACGCGCCACGATGAGGCTGACTTATACAATGCACTGGCGGACCATATCGCGAGGCCAGCGTGGGGCCGCCATCACAGGAGCCGTCATCCACCACCCAAACCTCATCGGGCGGCTGCCCTTGGTCAAACACACTCTTCAATGCGTTGGCAAGGTAACGTTCACCATTATGGAGAGGAATCACGACGGAAATGAACGGTTTGATAGGCATTGAACATGGCTGGATAGAGTGAGGTTGGCAGATAGTTTAGTATGTTGAGCCATATCCTGGTAATTCCACTTGGGTAATCGGATATCCAGTTGAGTTTCACGGCGCCTGAGGGGACTTTAGCGTGAAAGACAACAGCACCCCCAGAGTGCCTTTCATCATCTGGGGGGTGGGACGTGGGGAGACCGCTTCATGACAGTTAGGCAGTTGAGCGGGATACCCATTTCGAGCTTTTTGAGCCGGCCAATGCCGTCGTTGGTTCCTGTGAAATAATTTACCGAACGATGTTGAGAATGATGCGGGCCACCTATAAGAAGACGATGACTCAGCGCCGAAAAGTACTGATAACCGGCGCCGCTGGTCATGTCGGCCAGGTTCTGGCCAGCGCGTGGCGCGGGGTTTACGAACTCACTCTGGTCGACATCCGGTCCCTTGAGCGGACAGACGGGGCAAACGCCATCGTGGCCGATCTCCGCGAGGTTGGCATCGAACACCGCCTATGCGCGGGTATGGACACCGTCGTGCATCTCGCGATATCGGGCAATCTGTACAGCCCGCGCGCGCAATTGGCCCCCGTCAACATGGACGCCGCCCGACGGATCATGGAAGCCGCGGTAGAGGCTGGTTGCCGACGCTTGGTTTTCGCTAGTAGCCTCAGCATCTTACTTTACCCGAACACGGATTACTCGCGGGCCAAGCTAGAGACCGAGGGATGGGCAGAGGCGTGGGCTGAATCCTCGGCGCTATCCATACATTGTCTCCGGCTCGGATGGGTGGTGGCTTCGACTAATCAGGCCCTATGGCCGGGGTGCCGTGACATCGATTACGTTCTCACACATGAGGACCTAGTCCGGTTGTTCACCGCCAGCATCGAGTCGTCCCCGTCGGTGCATTTCGGCATCTATGATGGTGTCTCCCGTCAGGCTGGTCCCCTCGCTGACCTCACACCCGCCCACCGCGAGTTGCATTTTCTGCCCATCGACAACGCCCATGAATTGGCCCACCGGAATACTCGGACCCCGCGTGGCATCGCGCGTCGTATCAAGCGCTGGCTACGAAGATCGTGGGCTTCGTTGGGTACGTCACTCTCGAATTGAGCCGGAGAGATATGAATTCGATGCAACCCCGACACTGGCAATTGCTGGAGTCCGCTGTATGCGAGCCGGGCAGGGCTGCCGCGGCTTGGCGACACTGGCGGAGCGGCGCCGAGATCGAGGCTCTGGACGGAGCATCCTTATCGCTGCTACCCTTGGTGTATAGGCGTCAGCCGGAGTGGTGGGCCGAAGACCCCTGGTGTGGTCGAGTTAGCGGCCTATACCGGCGCAATTGGTATTGGAATCAACGCCTGTTTGCCGCCGCCGCCGTGGCATTCGCCGCGTTGCGTGGAGCAGGCATCGAGGCCATGGTTGCCGGTGATTTGGCCACCCTGCAACTCGCCGCGCTCGATCCGGGCGTACTCAAGCTGGATGCCCTAGCCTTAATGGTTCGCGAAGTCGATCGAGCCGGCGCGTCCGAGGTACTGGCGCTTCAGGGTTGGGCACCAATGGATGGCGGTATACTGCTGCCTGGACTACCGGCATCCATGCATACCCTGCGTTACGCGCATGGCGTGGACGGTCGGATCAACCTACGGACACGTCTATCACTTCTGCAAGGCCAAGCGTCCGGTTGCGTTTGGGAGACGATGTGGACAAGTGAAATCGCGGGACAGACCATGTACGTACCTGGCCCCGAGGCCCATCTGGCGTGGATACTGCTGGCATGCGCTGCACCATTCGGAATTTTGACGCTGGTTAGGCTCGCCGGAGCCGCCCTATTGGTCGATCGCGTCGGTGCAGCACTGGATTGGGAGCGTTTCCTGCGGTTGGTACGGGAGGACGGAATGGCCCCTGTGTCCGCCGCCGTATTTGCCATGATCAGCCGGCTCGTCCCTTCGTCGTCCACCGTCCTGGATCGGCTGACCACCCTGCCCGCGACGCCAGCCGAGAGGAGCTATGCATCCGCTCGTGCCTGGGGGGGCCTCCGCCATGACTGGGCGCTTTACCAAATCATGCGTGAGCGTGGCGAATTGACCGTTGCAGGGTCTTCGTCAATGTTCATGAATTATCTGTGGGGAAAAGTCGTGGTGGTGGCAAGATCCTTGGCCTGCCGCGCCGGGCAGTGGCCGCGCTAGGGCAGCGCTTGCTCGATACCTGACATGCGTCTTCGGCAAATCGTTCTGGGCATGATTGCGGGACATCCTTGGGTATGCTTTGGCTTGCTATCTTGCTCCGCGCTCCTAATCGTCTTCGAAGGGTTTGGTATGGGCTTAATTCTGCTGATTCTGGGAGTTGATGGAGCCGGTACCGGAATAGGCAAAACTGGCTGGCTGACTGCTATACGTGATGGTATATCGGGGACCACCGTGTTCGAGCGCATTCATTGGGCGGCACTGGTGTTGCTGGGCACGGCGATCTTGCGCACTGCTCTGACTTTTGCCCAGAGATACCTAGCGGTCGGTTTGCGAGTGGACATAACGGCACGCTTGCAGGCACGGATGTTGGCCCAATTGCATCGTTTGCCCCTAGGGTACCTGCAAGCCCAGCGCAGCGGCGCCTGGACAGCCATGCTTATCAACCAGAGCAGAGAAGTCGGTAACGTGCTGGAGGCAGCCGTTCTGATGCCAGCTAGTTTTATTGCCACATTGACCTATCTGCTGTTTTCATGGCTGATATCCTGGCAACTGACGCTTCTAGCGATGGTGCCGCTGGTTGCCATTCTGGCGCTGGCGCGCCCTTGGGCCAGCCTGCGGCTGAGACGGATCAGTCATGAAGTTCAACGCCAGTTACGCGAGGTGTCTGGCATGGTCCAGGAGCATATCGCCATGACCCGGTTACTGCGCGCCTTCAACCGGGAAGCCTGGAGCCAGGAAAACTTTGTTTTTGCCCAGGAGTTGCTGAAAAAGCAGGAATTTCGGTTTGGGATGATGATGGCCATGAGTCGGCCCCTGTTCGAATTGTTCGGCGTTGCGGGTTTCTCACTACTCATTCTTGGCGATGCGTATTTGATCGAGGGCACAGATGCGGAACGCTTGGGCCGCATAGTGGCCTTTCTGGTCATTGCCTCACGCTTGTTGACACCGGTGTCACAGATTGTTCAGTTCCTTGGCCACTATGCTCGGGCCATGCCCTCCGTGAGGGCTATCATGGACTTCAATTCCGACAGTGTCCGCCTTGCCATGGCCGATGGTCAGCAGCAACTCGAAGACTTCAGCAAAGGTATTCACGTTGACGATGTCAGTTTCAGTTACGGCGTCGATCAGCCGCCAGTGCTGCGAAACATCTCCTTGTGGATCCCACGTGGCCGAACGATAGCGATTGTTGGAGCGTCAGGCTCTGGCAAATCCAGCCTGGTAAACCTCTTGCTCAGGTTATACGATCCTGTGGAAGGCTCCATCTATTTAGATGGGCGCAATTTGCGCGACCTGGAGATCGCAAGTTGGCGAGCGCGGATTGCCGTTGTGGGGCAGGAGATACCCATCTTCCACGGCACGATTCGTGAGAACCTGCGACTCGTCCGGTCTGAGGCCACGGATGCGGAAATTGTCGAGGCCTGCCAGCAAGCCCAGGCCCATGAATTCATCATGGCCTTGCCGAATGGCTACGATACTTCCCTACTAGAGCATGGTGGCCGGCTCTCTGGCGGCCAACGACAGCGTATCAGCTTGGCAAGGGCGTTTCTCACCCGATGTGAGGTACTGATATTGGACGAGGCCACCAGCGAGCTGGATTTAATGACCGAACACGCAATCTTGGCGACGCTTGCACACTACGGCCAGGATCGTACCGTGGTGATGATCGCCCATCGCTTGGCCACGGTCGTCGATTCGGATTGCATTTTCGTCATGGAGGGGGGGCGCATCGTTGAACAGGGTAGTCATTTACAATTGCTTGCCTTGGGCGGACTGTACCATCGTATGGTACGTGGTCAGCGTGTATCCGACTGTAAATCCGCTGAATGACGCCGACGCAATCTCAGAGCCGCTTAATTTTGGGTTATCCCCGGCCCGTTGAATGGAGTAGATAGAAAATATGACATCAAATTCTGTGGCCATCGCCTTTGAGCCATTCCTGCAACCGAGTGGCTCGCCTCAGTTCAGCACGCCGAGCCGGATCGCCACGCCATAGGGCCAGTAAGGTGGGTGCATTGTTCAAAACGAGAGATCGCCACCGCCTCATATGTAAGACGAACAGAGCAGGGCGACTAAGTAACTGACCGACAGGCAGACCAAAATAGCCTTTGATGAGATTCTCTGACACGAAAAGGCGATGGTACAACTGCCGCAGCCAACCCATGAAACTTTCTTGATTCAGAAGCTTGACAACTTCGGGTTTGATGCAAAGGGAGGGATTCTGGTCTTCAATCAGTGCCTGTAAAGCTAGATCCCTGAGCCGGACATCATCCGTGGCACACCAAGTAGTATTGGCCGGCTTGGGCAACGGCAACCCCAGGACATCCCGGACCAGTTCAAATATCAATGCCGCCCCGCGGTCCCAACCCATCGCGATCGCCCGTTGCCAGAATACCTCCCACTCAATCCTGCAGGAGGGATGGGTTATGGCTTGACCGATATCCACTAAGGCGCGCAAACCGACATGTCTGAACTGGTGGTGATTGACTGCGTGGAAACAAATCAGGAGCAGATGATCTTCCTTATCCAGGCTTAGACAGGAGCGTCCCGCCACGTGGTAACTCTGGGCTCGTGCCCAGATGGCGGCTTCATCCACTGGGGTTTCATGGTGTGGGTGCGTCAAGGACCAGTGGATGTCGAATGTGGCGGTCTGGTCGGGGCAGGGCAGGGAAAATTCATGATTTCCAGCGGCAATCTCACGAATATCGGCAATAGTGAGATTTACTCCATACCTCAACCGTTGCGCCATTCGTGTGAATCGGGGCATATCTTCCGGCTTGAACAACAGATCGATATCACCGGATTCCCGGGCTGCCAAGTTGCCATATAGCATTTCCACGATCCAGAGCCCCTTCATTAGAAGGCAGGGTATACCTTCGGCAGCCAATGCATCTAGCATCTGGCGCAGCCGTGCTTGGCGGTGGAGATTGATCAGCAGGGTTCTGCGCTGAACGTGTTTGAGTTGCGCCTGGCATTGCTCGGGTACAATGTTCATCAGTTCAGGATGACGCCGCAGCCCCGCATCGACGGAGTGTGCCATCCGCAACCGAATGGCCTCATGGGTGAATGCGGCCCACCCGGCCTGTTTGAGAGCCGCAAAGGCGGATATGTCGGGTTGGCGGTTATCCTGACTCAGGGTCTGTAGGATCAGCCAGTGTATGGGATTATCTAGCACGGTTATTCCGTTCCGGGCAGGTCCCGGAGATATGGTTATCTCGTTTAGGGCGTGGATAAGGCTCATGTAATCTCGCTGGAAATCCCGCCAAGACCGATAGTGTTTGATCGGTTAAGCGAATTTTTACTCGGCGAACTGTTCCTTCCCGGAAATTCGGGTGGTTGCTACTATGTCCGTCAGTCGCTCCTGGCCGGCGATCTATTTGATCAGCATCACCGGAATTTCGGCGAGCTGGATAACCTTGGACGCCACGGAGCCCAGCAGCAGGATGGAGAACTTGCCCAGGCCCCGCGTGCCCATGACGATCTGGTCGCAGTGTTGGTCCCGGGCAAACTGCACGATCACCTCCGCCGGATCGCCCACGCTGATGTGAAAGGTGTAATCCACCTTGGCGGCATCCAGTTTCTCGCGCGCGGTCTGTAGCGCCTTCACCCCTTCGTCGTGGTGATAATCGCGAATCTGTTCGTGGCTGAGAAACATCCCCACATCGCCATGCAGGCTGGGCTGGACGTTCAGCAAGTGAATGTCGGCGGGTTCCGCCAGCCGGTTAAGCCATTGAATCAGATAGCCGATCGATCGGGTGGAGTTCTGCGAGCCATCCACGGGCACTAGCAGTTTCAGCATGACGGTTATCCTCGTTTAGCGGTGATCGTGATGGGTTTGCTCGTCCGCGCGGGCCAGATCGACGAAGGCCGGCTTCTTCGCGGCCGCCGTTCTCTGGGCCAACCAGTACCCCAGTCCGACCACGGTCAGGGCTGCCCACAGAGGCAGGAAGGTATGCAGCAGGCCGTCCTCGCGGAACGGCGGCCAGTGCGCCAGCGCCTGCTCGGTGATCAGCATTTCGCCCGCGACATAACCGAGTATCCCCGCGCCCAGGGTGATGATGATCGGGAATCGATCCATCAGTCGCAGAATCACCGTACTGCCGAAAATGACGAGGGGAATGCTGATGCCCAGACCCAGTATGAGCAATAAATCGTCGCCATGCGCGGCGGCGGCCACCGCCAGGACATTGTCCAGGCTCATCACCAGGTCGGCGATCAGGATGGTCCGTATCGCGGCGCTCAATCCGCCCTGGATGGCCGTGCCTTCACCGTCGGATTCCTCCGGCGCCAGCAATTTCAGCGCGATCCAGAACAACAATCCGCTGCCGATCAGCTTGAGATAAGGCAGACGCAGCATTTCCAGGGCGACCACGGTCAGGATGACCCTCATGATGATGGCCGCCACCGAACCCCAGACGATCGCTTGCTTGCGCTGGGTCTCCGGCAGGGACCGGGCCGCCAGGGCGATGACCACGGCGTTGTCCCCGGACAGAACGATGTTGACCAGCATGATCTGGCCCAGGTTGACCCAAAAATCCGGGTCGTGAATGAAAGCGGGCATCCGAGTGTCTCCGGTGGTTGGCGCCGCGGGTCATGGGGGTCAACCCCACACCCGGGCGTAGGCATGGAAAGCCGGGATTCTATCAGGGTGCGCGGCTTACCCGTAGCGGAATGGCTCCGGCAGGCCAGGGAAGGCGGATGTCATGCCGAGCGACGCAGGGCCGCGTAAGCGTATTCGGCATGACGGTTTCGGCTCGGGCAGGGGTTACTGCCCCCGCAAGCTGGACGGGCAGGGGCAAGGCGGCGAAGGGATGATTGGGCGCCCGCACCCCGCGAATTACCGCAAATCGACCGCGCTGAAGCTCGCCAGCTTGGCGCCGCTCTCATCCAGCAGTTCCAGCGTGTCGCCCTGAATCTTCCAGGTGCGCGAGCTGTGGAGCGCCTGGAAGAAGGCGGTTTCCTGCTCCATGCCCTCCACGCAGGCCATCTGGGTGGAGGCGATTTTCGAAAAGTCCACCGTGTTGCCTTGCAGTCGATAGCCGCCCATCAATCGGTTGCAACCGCCAGAGCCCACGATCCGATTCTTCTCCGTTTGCAGGATGATGTGCGCCTCGCGCTGTTGATCGCGGGACTTGACCGGCTGACCGCGCAACGCGGTGAGTTTCCAGTAGGTGTTGGTCAATTCACGATCTGGTTTTGTGTCGGTCTTTTCAGGGGCGGCCGCGCGCTGCATGGGCATCATCTCCACATGGGTTCCGGCCCCCTGGGTCAGGACCGGATATGACTGGGTGGTCGTGAACAGCAGTCGATCGCCCAGCAGAATTCGCGCCCGCAGGGCATAGCGATGTTCGGGTCGCACCCGATTGGGGTCATAAGGTGTCTCGAAGCGGATTGGCGCCTGGCCGGTCGGCATGATGCGCGATTGCCCGATGACTGGCGCGGGCGCATCGGCCTTGGAAATGTCCTCCACCGTCACCTCCAGCGCGGCGTCCGGTGGGAGAGCGATTCGTTCCCGATAAAACACCGATCCGGTGATGACCGGAATGGTCTTGCCGCCGCCGGCTTCCGGCGCCTGGGCGGCAATGGATGGCTGGGTCAGCGTCAAAAAGATGCTCAGCGCTGGCCAAATCGGCCCTCTGGAAAAGACTGTCATGGCTTGAACTCCTTCAGGTGGATGGATCGTGGCGGGTGGATGATAAATCGTGGAGTTTCCAGGGAGGGCCGAGCCGGTGTGTCGACCTTCCGGGCAGGCGTCCTTTTGTTCAGCCATGGTTCTTCACGCGTGAACGCAGGTATCCTGCCAGCCGGCGCATGGCCGAGGAGGCGTCATTCGGCGCCAGACGAACGTGGATGAGGCTGGGTTGCTCGCGGTTGGCCAACGCCTTGACCAGGGCGGTTTCAAAGGCTTCCTCATCGGCCGCCCGGTACCCTTGCATGGGGCCGAACACTTCGCCTAGCCGATCATAGCGCCAGGGGGCGATGTCGTTGAAGGGTCCGTCGAGGATGCAACGCTCGGTGCTGTAACCGCGATTGTCGAAAACGATGACGATGGGCGCCAGGCCTAGGCTGGCATGCGTCGAGAGTTCCGTGCCGGTCATCTGGAAGGCGCCGTCGCCGACCAGGATGAGCGCGCGGTGATCGGGCCGGGCAATTTGTGCCCCAAGCGCGGCCGGTACCGCGAACCCCATGGTGGTGTAGAAAGCGGAGGCGAGGAATTCGCCGCGATCGTGGACACGCAAATCCAGCGCGGCAAACAGGCAATCGCCGGTATCGCTGACCACGATCATGTCCGGGGTGAGCGCCTGATTGAGTCGGCCGATGAGTCGTTCGAGAGTGATGGGCCGTCCGGCCGCGGGGAAATCCCGAGCCGTCGCGATGACCGGGGCTGGCGGCGGCGGGAGAGGGCGTGGCTGCACGGCGGTGGTCAGCGCCGCGAGGAAATCGCGCAAGTACACCGCTGGATAGCGATGGTAGTGAATCGTGACCTCGTCCTGGGCGGCGCGAACCATACGCCGCGCATCGAAGCGCGCGGTATAAATGCCGGTGTCGATATCGTTCAAGGGAGCGCCCAGCATGATCAGCAAGTCGGCCTGCTCGACCCTGGCACACAAGTCCTCCGAACTCATGGCGCCTTCATACACACCGAGATACGCCGGATGGCGCTCGGCGAGCACGGATTTACCCGTCAGTGTGGCCGCCACGGGCAGCCCCGCGCGTTCGACCAAATCGACCAGGGCCTGCTGCAGGCCGCGTCGGTGCAACTCCATGCCGGCGATGATCAACGGCGACGAAGCAGCCATCAGCAATGCCGCCGCCTCGGCGACGGCCTCGGCCAGTGCGTCGGGATCACTGGCGGGCATTCCGCCGGCCTCCTCGGGCATGACATGGCCCCGACACAGGACCTGGTCGCGGGGGATCTCCAGATATACCGGTTTGCAATGACGGCGGGCCGCGGCAAGCGCTCGATCGATCTGGCGAAAGGCGATGACGGGATCGTCGAGCACGGCGGTGGCGCAGGTGATGCGTTCGAAGATCTCGCGCTGAAAGTTGAAGGGGCCGAAGCGATGGTGCAGGAGCGGATCGGCCTGTTGTTCACGCACACCGGGCGCGCCGCTGATGACCACCACGGGCGAGGACTCCGCATAGGCGCCGGCAATCGCATTGACGACGCTGAGGGCCCCGACCCCATAGGTGACGGCGAGAGCGCCGATGCCCTGACAGCGCGCGTAGCCATCGGCGGCAAAGGCGGCGGTGTCCTCCCGGGTCGTGCCGACATGCCGGATGGGACCCTGCTCCAACAGCTCGAAAAAGCCGAGCACATAATCGCCGGGGATGCCGAAAATGTGGCCCACCCCGGCCTCGTGGAGACGGCGCAGCAGGTATTGGCCGATGGTATTCGGTTCGACGGCGCTCATGACGACCTCCAGGCGTTCCAGGCGGAAATGCCGCTCATCATAGCTCGATCGGAAGAGTCGGGGGTTATCTTGTTCGCCAACCCCTGGCCAACCCGGTCGGATGCGGTAAATTAATCTTGCGGTCGATGGCAAACATACCGAAACTTGTCAGCCTGCCCAAGGCCCACGCTCATCGAGGAAGCCGCCGTGACCGCACGACACATTCGCACGCTCAGGATGAAAATCCTGCTCTGGGCCGGGCCGCCGGTCATTGCCATGCTGAGTCTGGTGTTGTTGATATTGGGCGTCAATCTCTATCGGGATCTCCACGAAGCCAGTCTGTTCCGCATCCAGTCGGAAGCATTGGCGGCCGCCAGTCGTATCGACGCCTGGAATCTGGAAACGGTGACTGTCGCGCGTGGCATGGCGGCGGCTCAGGAAAGCGGGTTGTTCGGTCATCGCCGGACCTCGCTGGCCCTGGCCCGGCGCATGCTGGATGAGTATCCGCAGTTCACCGGCGCCTATTTCGGCTACGAGGCGAACGCGGACGGTCAGGATGCCGAATTCGCGCGAGTCGCGACGGCTGACGAGAAACAGGCGATGGATGCGGCGGGCCGGTTCATCCCTTACTGGTTCCGTGACCGCAAGGACCGGGACACGATCCGGCTGGCCCCGCTGGTGAATATGGAAACCAGTCTCTACTACCAGGGACTGAAAAACCGGCTGACGAACCGGCCGGAACTGGAAGGCATCCAGTTGGCGGGTGAGGTCAGCCGGCATTTCGATGCTGGCCGCTCGACGCTGGCGGTGATGGGCAAGACGATGGTCACCGAACCCTATGTCTACGAGGGGAAGATGATCGTCGAGCAGACCTATCCCATCCTGATCCAGGGGCGTTTTGTCGGGGTGGCGGGGGTGGATCGGGCGCTGGACGAAATCGGCGTCTTCATCCGCGCGCGAAAACCCTATACCACGGCCGAATTCATGCTGGTCAGTCATCGTGGTCGGGTGATCTCGGCGACCCTGGATCGCGGTCTGGAAACCTTGCCCATCGAAAAGACGCCCTGGAGTCCCATCCTGGCGCCGATCTATGCGTCGATGCATGGCGCAAGCGAGCCGGTACGCCTGGCGCCTGGACCGGAAGCCGGGAATCCCTGGATTTATGCCGTTGCCCGGGTGCCCACGGGGGATTGGACTCTGGTGATGCGGGTTGCCCGCGAGGAAATCCTGGCCCCGGTCTGGGCGTCGCTCAGAGTCGTCGCCATCACGGCGGGCGTCGGGCTTGCGCTGAGCCTGCTCTTTCTGGGGTGGTTGACGTCAACCGTGTCGAAACCCATCGGTGTGGCGGCCCAGGCGGCCAGCCGGGTGGCCGAGGGTGACCTGACGGCGCGGATCGTCACCACCGGTTCGGACGAGATCGGCCGCTTGCTGATGTCGCTACAGGACATGACGGCCAATCTCAACCATTTGATCGGCCAGGTTCAGCACTCTTCCGGCATGGTGCAGGCCTCGGCGCGGCAAATCCAGGAGGCGGCCGACTCGCAGCAGGCGCTGACCAACGAATTGAGCTCGGCCACCACGGAGACCTCCGCGGCCGCCACCGAAATTTCCGCCACGTCCCGGGAACTGGCGAAGACCATGACGGAGGTCTCCGAGCAGGTCCGGGAGACGGCGGGTCTGGCGCATGCGGGGCACGCGGGTATCGAAGGCATGGAGTCCATCATGCATGATCTTTCCGCCAGCACCGGCGCCATCTCCTCTCGCTTGGGCATGATCAGTGATCATGCAAAAAACATCACCGGCGTGATCACGACGATCACCCAGGTGGCGGACCAGACCAATCTGCTGTCCTTGAATGCCGCGATCGAGGCGGTCAAGGCGGGGGAGTACGGCAGGGGCTTTGTCGTGGTGGCCGAGGAAATCCGAAATCTGGCCAATCAGACCGCCGTGGCGGCGCTGGATATCGAACGCATGGTCGTCGAGATGCAGGCATCGGTGTCGACGGGCGTCAGGGAGATGGAACGCTTCGGCGCGCAGGTACGGGAGGGTGTGGCCTCCGTGGGGCAGGTCAGCCGTCAACTCGCCGATATCCTGGAAAAGGTCCAGCAATTGACGCCACGCTTTGAGATTCTGGACCAGGGCATGCGCAGCCAGTCCGACGGCGCCGGCGAGATCAGTACCGCGATGGTCGAGCTTACCGGGGTGGCGCGCACGAGTTCCCTCGCGGTCGCCGAACTGAACCAGGCGAGCCGGGCCCTGCATGCGGCCATCCAGGAACTGCGTGAGGGCATGTCCCATTTCAAGGTGGGGGAAGCCGAATGACCCTCCAGAAGGTTGAGCAGGCCAGTCCTCGGTTCCAGGGCGGTTCCGCCAGCCTGGCTCCGCAAGCGGGCGATGCGCTGCTCATTATCGATCTGCAAAACGACTTTCTGCCGGGCGGCGTCCTCGCAGTCCCCGGCGGCGATGCCGTCATTGCGCCGCTCAATGCATGGATTGCGCGGTTCTCCAGCGTCGGCCTCCCCATTCTGGCTACCCGCGATTGGCATCCTTCCCATCATTGCTCGTTCCATGAGCAGGGTGGACCCTGGCCGGCGCATTGTGTGGCCGGGACGTCCGGCGCCATGATACCCGCCGCGCTGGAACTGCCCCCAGAAGCCCGCATCGTCGACAAGCCCAGCCTGCCGCGGGTCGAAACCTACAGCGGTTTCACCGGCACGACACTGGATGCCGAACTGCGGCAGGCCGGCATCCAGCGGCTCTGGGTCGCTGGTCTCGCCACCGATTACTGCGTCCTGAATACCGTATTGGCGGCCCGCGAACGGGGTTATGCCGTCGTCCTGCTGGCCAGGGCCATGCGTGCCGTCGATGTCGAGCCCGGCGATGGGCGGCGCGCCCTGCGCACGATGATCGAACACGGCGCGCTCGTCTTCGAGGATTAACCCATGGAGGTGGGTCGGAATGATGGGTCGCCCCAACCCCGCGGGTCTGTCCATCCAGCCCACCGTTCGCTGAGCGGAGTCGAAGCGAACCGACCACCGGCTTGGGCGCCGTTGGCTTCGACTCCGCTCAGCCAACGGCGCCCGCGCCTGGCGGCATTGAACAAACGCCCG
>Ga0194119_10005770_pt1 | contig 18324 bp, 11 predicted proteins | sample TA2MahC100mmetaG_FD_148620 | JGI IMG/M metagenome (GOLD analysis project Ga0194119, IMG submission 148620) | Freshwater microbial communities from Lake Tanganyika, Tanzania - TA2015018 Mahale Deep Cast 100m | ecosystem: Environmental > Aquatic > Freshwater > Lake | place: Tanzania: Lake...
CTGCGATTCAGACAGTGGGGAGGCTGCCCGTAATCCCTCGTAAAAGCGCTTAATTTTCCACGTCGGCTATCCTCTAGTGGTTTTTTTGCACTGGAGGCTTTTTTGTGCTTGTGAGCTGTATTTAATAGATATATAAGAGATACAGACTGAGCCGCGACGCTTCCAACCTCCGGCAACGACTCGGCCGCGCCTTCGCGGCCATGGGCCGCACCGTCCAGGCCCTCCAGCGCTCCGGCCCTATGGTCCAGGGCTCCTTCTATCTTCTGCGCCGCAAATGCGGCAAACCCAACTGCCGCTGCGCCTCGGGTCAGCTCCATGCTTGCTGGGTCCTCACGCGCAGTGAAGAGGGCAAAGATCGCCTTTATTGCGTTCCCAAAGACCAGCGCGCTCGTATTCGCAAAGAGGCCGCCGAATATCGCCGCTATCAGCGAGCGCGTGCGCTCCTGGTCAAAGGCCACGCGCAGCTTTTGGCTTTGGCCGACGCCATCGCCGAACATCGCTTGCGGGTCTGGCCGCAGAAAAAGAAAGGCCAACCGCCCTGATGCTGGACCTGCACTTCATTGAGCATCATCCCCAGCGGGTGCTGGAAGCTTTCCGGCGCGGGGAGTTCGACGCTCTGGAAGTGATCGGGCAAGCCGATGAGCGGGATTTTTTCGAGCGTTGTTTCCAGCAACGCATTCTCCTCCAACTGGCGGAGTCCATGCCCACGGCCCGCAAAAAAGAGGAGGTGCCTCGCTGGTTTATTCTGGCGGCCAATTTGAGTTTGAAGCTGCACCAGGAAAATTCGTTTTTGGCTTTCGAGCGGGTCGTCCGATGCGGGGGATTGCTCTCGGCCTTGCCACCCGATCTGGCCAGCAAGCATCTGGATGCAAAGACCCGCCGCTGGATGCTCGAGTGCAAAGGTTTCAACGAGAAGAACAGTTACGACCGGGCCACGCCCTGCGACCAGGATACGCTGCGCAAAGCGCTCAAGGATGTGTCAGCCAAACGCTGGATGGAGTGGTTCAACGGCGCGGTCCAGGAGATTTTTCAGAGCCACGGGTTCTTTGATCCAGAAGGCATTTTTATTGGCGACGGCTCCTATCTGTTCGTGCCGGATAATCCCGCCTATGAAGGCAGCGTGGTGATGTGGTTTGATGAGCACAACCATCCCGTCGAGTATGACAAGCTCGACCCCGAGCAGCGCAAGAACGCTCACCGGGAGCGCTGTTACAAATGGGTCAGTCTGCTCCACCTGCGCGGCCAGGGCCATGTTTATGCCGGGGCGGTGCTTTTGCCGGGCAACGCGCATGAAGTCGGGCCGTTGTTCCAATTAGTGGAAGGATTTGTCGCCAAAGTCGGTAAAGGGGTGATCAAATGGCTGATTGTGGATCGGGGCTTCATCGATGGCGAGCGAATCAGCCGCTGCAAAGAACAATGGCAAATCGACGTCGTCATTCCCCTCAAAAAGAACATGGATCTGTGGACCGACGCCTGGGCCTTGGCCGCGCGAGAAACTTGGGAACCCCTGCCAGAGGCTCAGCTGGTGCCACGGCCGATCCCCTCCTCTCGTCCAGAAATGATTCGCCGACGTGAAGCCAAGCGGCAGAAAACCCTGCAGAAGAACAAACAAGCCGCGCCGCCGCCCTCGCCCGCTGAAATCCACACCTTCAGCGAATGCTGCCGGATCGGCGGCTTTACCAGTTGGAGTGCAGCCTCTGTGCCGATCTCGGTCAGTTGCTACAAAGAGCATTACGCCGATGGCCATTTCCAGGACTGGGCCATTCTCACGACCCATCCCTCGCTCAGCGGCCCCAAAACCCTGGAGTACTACGGCCAGCGCACCGCGATTGAAGAACGGCATCGCCAACTCAAATGCTTTTACGACCTGACCCGATTCCGCTCGCGGAGCTTTAGCGCCATTGCCGCCCAGGTGGTGATGGTGCTCTTAACCTACACCCTGCGCCAATGGCAGATCTGGAAATGGCTGGAAGAAAACCTCGCGCATTTGACTCCGGAAGGTTTGCTCCAAGCGCTCAAACTGCTGCAACCATGGATTGTGATTTACTGGCAGATGTCCTACGTCCAACTGCCGGTGGTGAGCTTCACTCGTGAGGCCATGCAATTGGAGGGAGAAGCTCGAGACAAAGCCATCCGCAAATTGGAAGCCTTGGAACGCGATTTATTTGCTCCGGTGCCCAATCCGCGCCCCTCTATGTAAAGCGACCCTGCCCAAGCATTCTCTTGCGCGCCCTGCGTTCTAATCCAACCCAGTGCGAAAAGGGAGTTGTCGTCTGCGGCGTCTCGATCCAAAACTCCACAACAATACCCATATTCCCGATTACACTGTCTGAATCGCAGTTGACTTGGTTTTCCCATTGATGCTTTCCCGCGATTGGCAAAGAATCGGGTGATGTCCGATTTGATTTCTATCTGCTGAGAAACGTTGCCATGCGCCGAAGGTTTTTGTTGTCTCCGCTACTGCTGATTTTGCTTTCGCTCCTTTTCGCGAGCATCGTCGCCCTCGCCCAAGGCTACGCGCCCGACGAAGCGCCCAAGCACATGACGATGCAGCCGGAACTGCAAGTCCAGCTCGTCGCCGGAGAACCGATGATCGTGCAACCCGTGTGCATCGAGTCCGACGACCGCGGGCGGCTCTGGGTGATGCAATACATCCAGTACCCGAATCCCGCCGACTTGAAGCGCGCCACGGTGGATCGCTGGTCACGCACGATTTACGACCGCGTTCCCGAGCCGCCGCCGCGCGGGCCGAAGGGCAGCGACCGAATCACAATTCTCGAAGACACGAACGGCGACGGTCGCGCGGACAAGGCGCACGATTTTGTCAACAACCTCAATCTCGCCACGGGTATCGCTTTCGGGCACGGCGGCGTGTTCGTCCTGAATGTTCCCTACCTCTTGTTCTATCCCGACCGCAATCAGGATGATGTTCCCGATGGCGACCCGGAAGTGTGCCTGACCGGCTTCGGCATGGAGGACGCGCACTCGGTGGCGAACTCGCTCACGTGGGGGCCGGACGGCTGGCTCTACGGCAATCAAGGCAGCACGGTCACAGCGCACATTCGTGGTCTTGAATTCCAACAGGGGCTGTGGCGTTATCACACGGTCACCCGCGAGTTCGAGTTGTTCCTCGAGGGTGGCGGCAACGATTGGGGGATGGATTTCGACGACGAGGGCGAGTTGCTTTTCAGCACGAACGTCGGCGGATACCGCAACTGGCACGGCGTGCAGGGCGGTTACTACTGGAAGAGTTTCGGCAAGCACGGCGCGCTGCATAATCCCTACGCGTTCGGTTTTTTCGAACACGTGCCGCACACGAATTTCACTGGCGGCCACGTGACGGACGGCGGCGTCGTCTATCAAGGCACGAACCTCCCGCCGCGTTTTCACGGCCGTTACATCTGCGGCGACCTGCTCGGCCACGGGGTGCAGTGGCATGAAATGTATCGCCGGGGTTCGACCTTCACGTCCGCGCACGGCGGTTACCTCTGCGAGGCGAACGACAAATGGTGCGCACCCACGGACCTCACGATGTCGCCCGATGGTGCGATTTATTTCGCCGACTGGTTTGACCAACGCACGGCGCATCCCGACCCCGACGCAGAGTGGGATCGCAGCAACGGCCGTGTGTACCGCATCTCGGCCAAAGGCACGAAGCCGGACTACGGACCGAACTTTCAAGCTTTCACCACGCCGCAACTGATCGCACTGCTGGACAATCCCAACCGTTATTATGTGCGCCGCGCCCGCCGCGTATTGGCTGACCGCCGCGATTCCACCGCAATTCCGCCGTTGCGCAAACTCGTGCTCGAATCGAAGAAAGACCATCTCGCGCTTGAAGCCTTGTGGGCGCTCTACGTGAGCGGCGGATTCAACGAAGCCATTGCGGCGAAAACGCTCAATCATCGCTTCGGTGCGATTCGCAAATGGACGGTCCGTTTTCTTGGCGATGACAAGAAGGCGGTTGGGCCCAAGCTCGCGCGCACGTTGGTGGACATGGCGACGACTGACCCCGACGTTCGCGTCCGCAGCCAGCTCGCGGCGTCGGCTCAGCGGCTGCCGGCGAGTCAGGCTTTGCCGGTCATCGAGGCGTTGCTTGTGCGGGACGTTGATTGGGTCGATCCCTGCCTGCCACTTCAGTTGTGGTGGGCGGTCGAGCGCCACGCGGTGAGCGCGTTACCCGGCGTGGAAAAGTTCTTCACCTCGCCTGCGGCGTGGAAATCGAAACTTGCGCGCGAAGTGATTGAGGAGCGCCTGATGCGCCGCTGGATTGCTGAGGGGACTCCATCAACGTTCGATGCCGCCGCGCAATTGCTGGCGAGCGCACCTGGTGGGACGGGCGTCCCGCCCGTCCCACTACAGAAACTGCTCGTCGCTCTCGAACAAGGATTCCACGATCGCCCCGTCGGCGAGGTCAAGTTTGGCACGGGCGGCCTGTTTGCGAACGCGGAGGTCACCGCCATCAAGACCAACGCGGCCAAAGCTCCAATTGAGCGCATCACACCAGCACTGGCCGCGCAGCTTGATTCGATCTGGCGCGACGATACCACGAACGCAGCGCTCATCGGCTTCGGTATTCGCACTGGTCGCGCCGCCGCTGCCGCGCGCGCCCGCGCCTTGCTGACCGACGCCGCTGTCAGACCAGAACTGCGCCTGGCGATGATCCAGATGCTCGGCCGGCTCGGCGATCCCCCCGACGCCGAGCGCCTGCTCAGTCTTGTAGGAAACGCGCCGGAGTCGGTGCAGCTCGGCGCGCTCGACGGATTGCCTGCGTTCGATGTGCCAGCCCTTGCGAGTGAATTGCTCCAGCGTTACCCGAGACTTCCCGACCGCGTTCGCGGCCGGGTGCGCCAGGTGTTGTTGAGCCGCAAAGCGTGGGCGCAGACGGTTTTGCAGGAGGTTGAAACGGGTCGCTTGCCCGCGTCGGACTTCGGCATTGAGCAGGTTCGTGTCGTCGCGCTGCATCAGGACCAGGCGCTGGATGATTTGGTGCGCAAGCACTGGGGACGGTTGAATCCCGGCACGCCCGAGGAAAAACTCGCGGAGATGCGCCGGCTCAACAATGACCTGAACGTCGGTCAGGGTGATCCTGCGCGGGGCCGCGAGATTTACGCAAAGGTCTGCGGCGTTTGCCACACGATGTTTGGGGAGGGCGGCAAAGTCGGCCCCGACCTGACTGAGGCCAACCGCGCGGACCGGGAGTTTCTGCTGGCGAGCATCGTTGATCCCAGCGCTGCCGTCCGGAAGGAGTTCATTTCCTACGATGTGGAAACCAAGGATGACCGCATGTTGTCCGGCGTCATCCAGGATCAATCCGGAGGCAACCTCACCCTTGGCATCGCCACGGGCGAGCGCATCGTGATTCCGCGGACGCAGATCGTGTCGCTGCGCGAATCGCCGTTGTCCGTGATGCCCGAAGGCCTGGTCAAACCGCTCAAGCCGCAGGAGCTGCGCGATTTGTTTGGGTATCTCCAGAGCAAGAAATCGTCGGCTGCATTGAAATGATGAAGCAACCACCTGGTCAAGCCTGTGTTCTCCCTCACCCTGGCCGGCCCTCTCGCGCTGGAGAAGGTCAGGGTGAGTCGAGTTTTCTTTCCCAAGCCATGAAAACATCTTTGGTGACCGTCTGTTTGGGTCTTCTCCTGACCGCTTGCGTTGCTGCCGCCGACGCCCCGCGCACTTACGAGAACAAGCTCACCCCTATCAAGAATCCAAAGCCCCTGCTCGCCGATCACGCCGAATGGGTCGAGCCCATACGCGAAACCAACCGTTGGGAAGCGCCCGCCATCGTCAACGACGCGGTCGCCGACCTGCACGTGCGCGCGTGGCGCTGGAGTTACAACGCGCGCGGCATCATCGAAATGCCAAACCATCTGCGCGCCAGCGAGACTGCGATCATCATGGTTCATCCGTGGGGTATTGACGACGGGCAGGGCTGGGACACGCCCGAACCGGCGGGCGTGGCGGATTTTTGCACGCCGGAAAAAAATCATCTCGCCGCGAAACACACGCGTGGCGTGGTGAATCCGTTTCTCAAAGCGCTGCGTGGAAAAGTCGCTGCTGTCCTCTACAGTTTGCCGGGCACGAACGATCCGATCCGGCGTAAAATGTATCGTTCATTCACGCACAATCCTGACGCCGCGGAGCGGAAACAGGGCGCGGCGGAACTGGACGCGACACTTCGCGCGTTCAATTATCACGGCGAAGCTTTACCCGCGACGCTCAAGCTTTCGCAAGACAAGCCGGCCGTGGATTACTTCAGGCAATTTCCCGGCTTGGAGGCGTACCGCTACAACAACCCCGGGTTTTGGAATCTGCCAATTCCCGTCACGCGCGACATCGCAGTGTTCCCCGACGACGTGGTGATTTACGACGCCGAGGGTTACGAGAAGCTGCGGGAGTTTCTCCATCAGCAAGGTGTCCGGCACGTGTTGCTGACCGGTTACGCCACGGACATGTGTTACGCCCGCACCTGCGCCGGCTACGAGAATCTGTCGAAGGACTTCAACACGTTCCTGGTCGGGGACGCCACGCTGGCCACGTTTCCGGCACACGTGACGCCGAAATTCGCGACCAGCGCGCACATTGCCTTCGCCTCACTCAACCAACTCATCACCCAAATCTCTTGGATCAAATATGAACCGAGGAAGAAATGAACTCCCGGGCACACGCCGCGAATTTCTCCGAGCCATTTCGCTGGGCGGCGCCGCTGCGGGCCTCGGCGGCCTGAGTGCTATTGCTCAACCAGCTCCGCCGACCAAACGCGACAAGGCTCTCATCGCCATCACGCTCGACCTCGAAATGGCGCGCAATTTTCCCAAGTGGCACGACACAGAATGGGATTACATCAAGGGCAATCTCAACGACGAGGCCAAGCGCTACGCCGTCGAAGCCGCGCGGCGCGTGAGGGCGCGCGGCGCCATGATTCATTTCTTCGCCGTCGGTCGCACACTTGAACAGGAGAACGTGGACTGGCTGAAACAACTTCACGCGGACGGTCACCCCATTGGCAATCACACCTACGACCACGTGTATGTGCTGGCCACCACGCCGGACGACCTCCAATACCGTTTCAGACGCGCGCCGTGGTTGATCGCGGGCAAGCCGCCGGCGCAGGTTATTCGCGAGAATGTCCAGCTCTGCACGGACGCCATGCGGATGCGGCTCGGCTTCGGTCCGGACGGTTTTCGCGCACCTGGTGGTTTTGAGAACGGATTGACCGGCCGCACCGACGTGCAACAGATGTTGCTCGACTGTGGTTTCAAATGGGTGAGCGCCAAGTATCCGAAGCATCGCTACGGCAATCCTACCGAGCCGGCGACCAAGGCTGTGCTCGACGACATCGTCCGCGCCCAAGCCGACGCGCAACCGTTTGTCTATCCGACCGGATTGATTGATGTGCCGATGAGTCCGATCAGCGACATCGGCGCATTCCGCAACGCGCGTTGGAAGCTCGACGATTTCCTGCGCGCCATCCGACTCGGCGTCGAGTGGTCCATTGAGAATCGCGCCGTGTATGATTTTCTCGCGCATCCATCCGTGCTTTATCCCAACGACCCGGAGTTCAAGGCGATTGAATTGATTTGCGAACTGGTGAAGCAAGCTGGCGACCGCGCCGCGATTGTCAGCCTCGATACGATTGCCAAACAGCTAACACCCTCATCGCGCTGAACATGAAAACCAAGACTTCCCGCACCCACTCGCCAAACCGCCGAAAGTTTATCAGCGCCGGATTGATCGGGCTCGCCGGTGGCCTGCCGTCCATTGCCAAAGCGGCTGAAGGCGCGAAGACGGAGTCCAAGTCGAAAATTCAGGGAATCAATCCGCCCGACGCGCCGTCCGCCGATGTGGGTTACACGCCCGGCATCCTTGCCGAAGGTCAGCGGCTCGTGTTCATCTCCGGCCAGGGCCCGCGTGATTACAACGCGAACATGGAGACGCAATTCCGTCAGACGTTCGAACGCATCAAGCTGATTCTCGAGAAAGCCGGCGGCACGATGGCGAATATTGTGATTCTGCGCGCTTACTTCGTCCATTTCAGCCGCGACCTGCCGGTGTATCGCAAGGTCCGGAAGGAATTTCTCGTGAAGCCGTATCCCGCCTCGACCGCTGTGGGCGTGACCGAACTCGCGCCGGAAGGAAACCAAATCGAAATCGAGGCGGTGGCGGTGTTGTAGGACAGGCGTCGCGCCTGCGCCGAAACTTGGCGCAACCAATGTATGGTTATTTAGGGGACACAACACCAGCCCGTGAACGGTATCCTTAAGAATGGAGACGGGCGCGACGCCTGTCCTAGGCCGTCGGTCGCGCTTCGCCTGGCGGCCTGGCTGGTGCTGGCATTGCTCGTGACCTCTTGGGAAAGTTTTGCGTCAACCAACCTCGGCCATCCACGGCTTTATTTTTCCACAAATGATTTGTCCGTCTTGCGCGCTGCTCGCTTCTCGGGAACGCGGGTGTTGATCTGGGGCAATCTCGCCCAATCCGCGGATTGGTGTCTGACCCGCAAGCCGAGGGGGAAGTGGATCGCGCCGGTTTCGCCCGATCCAAATTACGAAAATCTCTACGACCGCTTCTACGCGATCATGGGCGACCTCGCGATCACCGAACATCTTTCGTTCGCCTACGCTTTGAGCGGCGAGGCGCGTTACGGAGAAGCGGCGAGGCTTTGGGTGCTGTCCAGTTGTCGCACGTGGCAACGCGAGGCGGATGACAAACCCGACAGCGGCAAGGCCTACGCCGTGTCGCGTTTGCTCAAAGGCGTGGCCGTTGGTTACGACGCGGCCTTTGATCGTTTCACGGAGGCGGAACGCATGGAGATTCGCGACACGCTCGCGCGCATCGGCCAAAAATATTTCGTGGACTGGTTCAACACGCCAACCGTCACCGGGCCGGGCTATCACAGCCATCACGCCATCGTGGAATGGGGCTCGTTCGGTGTGCTGGCGCTGGCGCTGCTCGGCGATGTTCCAGAAGCGCAGGAATGGTTGAACGTCACGACGCGAAAGTTCGAGGAACATCTTCTACCAAACGGATTGGCTCCGGACGGCGCGCAGACTGAGGGCGCGACTTTTTGGGCTTCGACCATGCATTATCGCCTGTTTTTCATGGACGCACTTCGTCGCGTGACGAGAAAGGATCTGTTTCAACCTTTCGCAAAACAGATGAATGCCGATATCGCGCTGGCCAGTGTGGCTTGTTGGAAACGGCCCGGTCTCGACCGCGATCAAGCGAACGTGGTGCTCGAACCTTCTTACGGTCAGCTCGATTACTACGCGCCGATTCTGCTCGCGTTGGCCCGCGAATATCGGCGGCCGACTTACCAGCACCTGGCGCGGTGGGACGAATCGCTCGGCAACCTGCAGCGCTCCCGTTATGTGACGCCGCACGGTGAAGAGTTGTTGTTCGAACTCGGCGGCTACGCCTTTCTGTGGTGCGACGATTCCGTGGCCGACCGGGCGGACGAAAAGAGACTGTCGTGGAGTTTCCCGTCCGTCAGCGAAGTGTATGCGCGGGCCTCGTGGAAGTCGGGCGATGTTTTGGTCGGTCTGCGCAAGGGCGAACTGGTGGTTCACGTCGGCGGTCACGCGGTGCTGGCTGGCGCTTGGGCGGAGCAGGGCTCGACCAATTTCGTTTGTAGGGTTTTATCGGACGACGGGCGGAAAGTGACGCTTGAATCGCGCGCCCAGAACGGCAGATCGTTGGTGGTGCGACTGGATCGCCCCAAGCAACAACTGCTAATCCACCGGAATTCGGACGGGGAATGGCATTGGTGGTGTCACGAGACGCCGGCCCGCAAAGGCAACATGCTTTCATGGAACTCCGGGGTGGCGCTGAGGTTCAAGGCTGGCAGGATCAGCAAGTTCGAGCCCGCTGGTTACGCACCGAAACTCTCCGTCGCCTTCGGCAAGCTCGACATGGTTGACCCGCTGGCGCGAGCGTATCCGCTCGTCGAAGTACTGGCCCCGGCGAAGGGAGAAACCATCATCGAGGTTAACTACAAACCGCGACCGGGGCGCACGGAGTGACGCGCCCTACCTGAATCAATCGAGCGACGACGCCATGACTTCCCGAATCGTTTCGGTCGAAACTTTTGTCGCCCGCTATCCCATCCTTGGGCGGTTCAAGTTCTTTCCGCCGTCGGGCAGCGCGCGGGCGACGCGCGACACGGTGATGGTGAAGATTTGCGATGATGCCGGCAACGTCGGTTGGGGTCAGAGCGTGCCATCGCCGACGTGGAGTTACGAAACAATCGAGACGGTGCGCACGACCATTGACCGCCACCTCGCCTCGGCGCTGATCGGTTCGGACCCGTTTGATACCGACGGGGTATGGCGCGTCCTGAATCGCACCATTGCGCCGTCGTTTTCCACGGGACAGCCGATCAGCAAGGCGGGAATTGATCTGGCGTTGTTCGACCTCACCGGACGCGCGTTGCGAAAGACAGCGGCGGAACGCTGGAATCGCAGGAGGCGCGAAACCATCACGCTCAGTTGGACGGTGGACGCCAGGACGATTGAAGAAGGGGAGACGGCAGTCGCTGAGGGCAATCAACGCGGCTTCTGCAATTTCAACGTCAAGGCCGGTCCGGACGCGGACTTCGACGTACAACTGTGCGCCGCCATCCGGCGTCTCGCGCCGGATGCGTTCGTGTGGGTGGATGCGAACGGTGGATACGATGTGGAAACCGCACTCGCGGTTGCGCCGAAACTCGCGGACTTGGGGATCGCCGCGTTGGAGCAACCGCTGCCGGCAAATCGGTTGATCGGGTACCGCGAACTGCGCAAGCAACGCGCACTCCCGATTCTCATGGACGAAGGCATCGTCTCGGTGGCGGACCTCGAAACGTTCCACCAACTTGATCTCCTCGATGGCGTGGCGATGAAAGTCCCGCGTTGCGGCGGACTCACTGAGGCGCGACGCATCCTCGAGTACATGGAGCAGCACGGCTTGCTGTTTTTCGCGAGCGGCCTGACCGACCCCGATGTTTCGCTTGCCGCGACGCTGTTGCTTTACGGCGCGTTCAATCTCGAGCGACCCGCAGCGCTCAACGGACCGCAGTTCTTGAGTGGAACGTTTTTGGAGCAACCAGTTCGTGTCGAAGGCGATCGAGCCAGTGTGCCTTTGGGATTCGGCCTGGGCATCGAAGTGAACGAAACCCGTCTTCGCGCGAGCGAAATTGCGGAGTGAATTTGGAACGGATTGAAGTTTGAACTTGGGCGGCGGGGCGCGGTTTCACTTTATCTGCGCCCCTTCGGCCTCCGTGAGAACGGCGGGCTTGCTCTCGAAATGCCGCCTTTGCAAATTGCTCCCATGCTTACACCGACCCAGATCGCCCGCGGCCTTGCGGGAATCGTCCTCTCCGTTCAGCTCACGCATTGCACCACCGGCCAGGGCGCTGTCTTGTCGCTCGACGGCACGCACGTCGTTCCCCACCTGCAGTCCACCGAGATACGCTACCGCAAGGCGCCCGACTTCAGCCTCGGCGCGCGGGTCGAAGTGTTCCTGCGCAACAAATCGGCGAACACCCTCACGATCCCGGCTTCGACGGACATCCGCCTGCGTGGACAAACGCCCGACGACCTGCTGAAAGGCGATGAATGGGCGTGGCACGACCTGCCGTCGGCCTGGGGTGGCGAGCCGCTGCGCCTGCCGCCCGGCGCGATGACGGTGTGGAGCTGGAACGGCAAACGCGCGTCCTGGGGCACGAACACCCAGGCGGAGCTGGCGGTTGCCCTGCCCGAAGCCGGTGAAGCGAGCCAGTTACCGGTGCGCATCGACGCTCCCAACGTCTGGCTGTCCGCAGTCACGTTCCTTGGCGCCACCAACGTGCAGCCGGACTCGATGATTTTTCATGTGGTTAATCGTTCTTCAAGCTCGCTGCGCCTGGAGGCGTGCCGGCTCTGGTTGCCGGAGAACAACGCCACGTGGCGCGCCCTGCTCCCTCAGCCGTGGATCAGCAAACGTCTCGATCGCTTTCCCGCGAATGGCGTGATCCCGGACAACGACCGCGGTGGGGCTCGCATCGCGACGGAGCCTCTGCCGTTGACCTATGCCGCGATTGAAGTGCGTCTCTCTGACCGCAGCGGAAAACCAGTCACCGTCTGGGCGCATCAACGCATCAAGCGCGAGGTGTTCGACATCAGCGGCGGCTGGGTGGCCTCGGGGCTTGGCTCCAGCAACACCCTGCACGTGGCACCTTATCTGCAAACACTGAGCCGCATGCACATCAACGCCGGCATGCACCAGCATGTCCCCGGCTATTCGGACACGCCGCTCTTCGAGAAGTATCCGCTCAAATACATGAACCGGCTGCAGCCCTTTGATCGATACGACACGGAGGCGATGCTCCCGCGCATCCACGCCGTCGAGTTCCTCGGGGAGCCGCAGTATGGCGGAGGAAAACCTGTGTCGCCGATGGACTGCTGGAAGGCGATGTCGGTCTATGCCCCGACCCGACTTCCCACCTCGCTCACGCACAGCGAGGAGCGAGTCTGGCGGTTTTACGCCGGTCTCACCGACTACCCTCATTACGATGCCTATCGTGTCACGGCGCCGTCGCCTGACGCGTGGGGCATGTATGATCGTTGGGATGGCCAGCGCATCCGCTGGGGATCTCCGTTGGAGACCATTGGTGAGATGTCACGCTCGCTCCGGGAACTGAACCGGCCCCGGCCCGTGGCCTATTGGTCCCAGGGTCCGCATCACGATTGGCAGGGCTACGGCGGTCGCCAGCGCGGTTCGCCGACGCCGGACGAGCTCCGACTTCAGGCTTATCACGCGCTCTCCAGCCGCATCACCTCGCTTTACTGGTTCAACCTCAGCCTGCGCTCACTGGTCACCTTTCCGGATCTCATCGAGCCGATGACCCGCGTCGGTCGCGAGATTCGGATGTTGGAAGACTACTACATCGAAGGCGACGCGGTGAGCCACGAAAGGGTGTTACGCCATGGCAAGCCCGACTGGGACCTCGATGTCGTCGCCAGCCCGCGGGGAGCTGTCCTGTTCGCCCTTGACCTGGCCTATGAAGCCGACCGCGAGGAGCGTGTGTTCAAGTTTGGAGAGCCGCGCAGCGCCACGTTCCACTTCCCGCTCCCTGCATACATCCGCAAGCCAGCCGAGGTCTTCCGTGTGGACGCGGACGGCGTGACGAAAGTGAAACACTCCTTCAGGCGCGGAGTGTTAACCATCCAGGACCAGGCAAGCCGGGTCGCGATCTATGTCGCCGCCACGACTCCCGGCGAGCGGGCGCGCATCGAGACGCGCCGCCAGGAGCTCGTGGCCATTGAGAAGACCAACGACTTCGACCCCGGCCGCAAGCCGGAGGATCTGGCAGTTTTGCGGGAAATGCTGGCCGCAAAGCGCAAGTGAAGACTGCCTCTCCACTCAAACCAGAACCAGTCTCCTTATGCTCAACCGTTCCGCCGGATCCTGCTTCGCGAATCGAGACCGCCGTCGCATCGACACATTTGCGCTGTGGACTTCACTCATGCTCGCGGCGATGGGATTGTTCACAGCGCTGTCCGCGGCCGAGGCTCCGTGGTTCAGTCGCTCCCGGGTCGGAGATGACGAGCAATGGCATTGCCGGGTTCCACCTCGGGATGTTCTACGTCGTGGATACCCAAGAAGCAGAAAAGTCTCGGCACGAAGGACCGCGCCGAAGCCCAATCCCTTCTTACTGTGCAGACCGTGGGATTGACGACAGATCCACCGGAGAACCGTAGCGCAGATTTTCAATCTGCTGTATCGCCGTGCCGACCGTGGCGCTGAAGGAAGCGGTGTCGCGCTATCAATTCCGCAGCCTCGGTCAGGCGACGAGTTGCCGCGTGAGCTTCCATGCCCTCACCGCCGAACGCCGCATCGCGCATCCGGCGGTGTCAGTCATCACGCACCATCCGCTATCTTAGCGGTATCGCCAAAACGTTATTTGTTCGTCCACGAAGCGATGCGGCGGCTGCCATTCCCGGATCAGCGTGCGCCAGCGCAGCGGCAGGCTGCGCACGCGGAGCTTGTAATCAATCAACGTCCCTTCGCGCATGACGATGGGGCCCGGGGTCACGATCTGAAAATTGAGCCACGGCGGCGTGATGGCGTCGAGGTTCGCGGCGTCGGCGAAGAAGGGGAACAATTCCTCCGGCGGCAGCGGCAACCAGAGTTCGGATTGAGATTCACGCACGCGCATCTTTCCATCACCGATTCACTTCCCCGCCTCCGTCCGCAGCATGACCTCGTTTCGACGCAGAAACGCCGGCGTCCACGGCGGATCGAAATAGCCATACACCGGCGACGACAACACGCTCAACCGCTCCGCATCCATCCACGCCTTCAACCGCGCCAGCGACTCCGCCTCCTTCTTCGCGTTGCGCCCGCCACTGTAACGCAGCACCGCAAACCGCCCCGCCGCCAGTTCGCGCACCGTCACTGTGCCATCCGACGGCTTGGGCACTTCGTCCGTCTTCATCTTGGCCGGCAGCACGAAGGCCATCGTCGTGTTCGCTTCGCTGCTCGACATGAACACCGGCGTGGTCATGGCGATCTTCTGCTTGCCCTCGTTGCCGCCGGTGATGAACCGGAACAACCGCATGAAACTTCCGTCGCTCCCTTCCCGGCTGCCGGCGGCCATCGGCGTCTCCACCACCGTGAGCGCCGGATAATCGCGCACCTGAAACTTCCCGTCCGACCGCACGACCGTGTAAGGCGCGGACTCGTAACCCGCGCGCGTGGCCTGGCAACCCGCGAGCGCGAGGCCAATCACCACCACCAGAATCAACAGCGGAATCCACATTTTCTTCACCGCGAGAATTTAGCAAAGCGGCCTCGGCAAGGCGACTGAAGAACGTCCGGCCCGGCGCTCGAAGAAGGTGACGGTGCGCCAGCACCTCCCAATCCGCCGTGAGCGAGCCTGGGGAAGTGCGAAGTGCGAGGTGCGAGGTGCGAAGTTCAGTCAGTTCGACAATCGAAAGCGGTCACTCGCACGTGGTCGGCTTCGACATTCGAAACTCGTCCTTCGACATTCGCCTCGCTGGCTGACCAGCAGGAAATCATTGTTCGCCGGCTGCTCCCAAGCGATGACGCGGACTCGCTCCGGCTTCTGTTCGGCGCAGCGCTTGGTCAAACCAACGCCTCGCTGCAAACGATCCGGGGAACTGGCCGCCCGGCGGCGTGGAGGTTTCGCCGGTCAATCCAGTCGCGCAAATTGTGCTGGTCGTAAATGCGCGCCAACGCCTTGTAGAGCGCGTCGCCTGTCACACCGTTGCGCCGGAGGATGATTGCCTCACGGTGGACGGCTCGCGTGATCGGACCACGGAAAGCCTTCTCCAAGACATTGATGTTCGCTTTAAGCTCCTCGTCTGCCGTCGCGCCGAACAGCACGCGCAACTCCCGCAAGACGTAATTCTGTCCGTGACTCAATGACAAGGTGTGCGCCCGCTCGGCCTGCCGGTGCTTCACTTCCTCCGCGAATTGGCGCTGCACTCGCATCACGGCTGCGTTGTAGTCGTTCGGCAATGGCTGGCTTCTCAGTTCCGGGCCGCATTTGATCGCGCCCAGAATCCTGGGGATGTCCTTCGAGACGACCTTGCCCTCGGAATCCAAAAGGAACAACTGCTGAAAGCCTTTGGCCGTCTCGCGTTCCGGCGAAGTCGCTTCGCAGAAAACGAATTGCCCCTTCAGTGTCGAAGTCTTGGCCGCACGGATGCCGTCTCGCAAATTCGCGATGCGCTCGTATTCCGCCGGATTCTCCTTCCGCAACTGCCGCAGGATTTCTTCCGCTTCGTTCAGGTCAAGGAACTCGTCCTCCTCATCCTCAAACAAGTTCAACTGCCCGCCGTTCTTCTGCTCGTAGATCGCATACATCGCCTCTTCGTTGAGCTTTTCCGTGCGGTCGAGAATTTCCGAGTCCTCACCAATGGTGTCGTGAATCTCCTGAATCCGACGATGCAGCTTGTCTTTCAAATCCAGATGCCGGTCGAGTCCGGTTTCCGGCAGGAAATTGAAACCATAGACGACATCGTGGTCGCTGCCGATGCGGTCAATGCGACCGAACCGCTGAATCAGCTTCACCGGATTCCAATGCAGGTCGTAATTGATGATGTTGTCGCAGTCCTGGAGGTTCAGACCTTCCGCCAGCACGTCCGTCGCGACCACCGTGAACAGTTCCTTTTCGCCCGCTGTGAACCTGTATTCAGGATTCGCCTTTGGCGCGAACCGACCCACCACCCGCGCCTTGCTCTTGTCGCCGCTGAAAATCACGTCAATGTCCTCGCGCTTGCCGCCGGGATTCAGATTGTCGTGCAAATACTTCGCCGTGTCCGCGTATTGGGTGAAGATCAGGCGCTTGCCTTCCTTCAACGGTTTCGCCGCGAGCCGTTCTTTGAGCTTCTGCAACTTGGCATCCTGCTCCGGGGTGATGGGCGCGACGAGTTGCAGAATCTTCCTGAGCAGTTCCAGATCGTGTTCAATGTCCGCCTTCAGCTTGCCGGAGTTGAAATCCTTGATGTCATATCGCTTGGAAACCTCGCGCAGCGCGTCCATCAAATCCTGCTCTTCCGCCGCGTTCGGCTCGTAGAGAATCGCCTGCGCGTCTTCGCCCGCCGGCACGAAGCCTTGCTTCAGCGCCTCCAGGAAACGCTCATGCACGACAATCAGCCGACGCACCGTTTCCTTGAACGCATACACCGATGACTCGAACCGCTTGAACAGCAAGATGCGAATCAACCCGCGCAACGTGTGGCCCGCCCGATGCAGGCTCGCGTAAGGCTCGCGCTTCTGCTTGGCGGCATCCACGTAGTGGAAAAGACCGTAGCGCGCGTAGGTCAATTCCTCCCCCGTGGCCTTGATCGTCCGGCCCTTCTTCGGCTTGCCGAGATAGCCCCGCAATTGCTGATAAAGCCCCCGATACGTGTCCTCGATGCTGTATTCAATCGTCTCCAGTTCGCGCTTGGGGAAGAACTGATGCCGCCCGCCGACGAACACATACGCCCGCTTTCGCCCGTCGAGGTAATCACGGAACTGAGACGGGTCAACGGGCTGGTGCGTGACCGAATCGAAGCCATACCAGCGCAGAATGTGATTCCGCGTGCGGCGGATGAGGATGTTCGCCAGCAAATCCGGCAGCTTCCGTTCGCCGTCCTCAATCAGCTTGAAGTATTGCTTCAAGTCCGGCGGATCAACCGGCAAATCCGTTTTGTCGTCCTGGTGGAACAGCTTGATTTGGGAATACACGTCCCAGGCGCTCTTGTTGCGCGGCGTGGCCGTGAGAAAACAGCAGCGCCGGCCCGTGCTCAAGAACGCCTCGACCACTTTGTAACGCTGCGTGTCGCGATGCCGGAGATTGTGGCTTTCGTCAATCAGCACGAAATCGCGGTCCTTGTAGAGCACGTCCTCCAGCAGCATGTTCACCGCGCCATCGTCATCCTCGCGCAACAGGCCCATCGAAAGCACCCGCGCGTTAAGCTGATAAACCTCGTTGTAACGCTCCCACATTTCCGTGAGCGGCGCAGGGCACAGGATGAGCGCCCGCGCGTGATCCGTGCGCTCGAAATGCTTCACGATGGCCGCGCCGATGTAGCTCTTGCCGAGGCCAACCACGTCCGCCACAAACGCCCCGCCGTAATCCTTCACCATCTGCACCGCCTGGCGCACCGCGACCTTTTGGAAATCCGCCAGCCGCCGCGTGATCTCGTCATCCCAGAGAATGTCCTTGTCATCCTCGCCCTCCAGGCGGTCGCGCACGAGAGCGTAGAGCGTTTTCATGTAAACGTCATACGGGCGCACTGCCGCCACCGCCCACGACTGCTTCATCTCCTGCATCAAAGCCTCGTCAAAGTCCTGCGACTCTTTCCAAAGCTCGTCGAACCACTTCGCCAGCTCCGCGTGGTTGTCGTTGCCCTGCACCAGCACGTTCAACTCCGTGTTGTGCGTCACACCGGACAACGTGAGGTTCGACGAGCCGACGATGGCGATGCCCTTCTCGTGCCGCTCCACCGCCTTGCCGCTAGCGTCAAACACTTTGCCGTAATCGAAGATGTATGCCTTCGCGTGCAAGCGGCCCTTGGTATAGACCTTCACCGCAAGCCGCTTCTCTTCGATCATTCGCACCAGCGCCGTCACGACCGCCTGCGCTTCATCCGTCTGGTCCATCAACTCGATGGCCGACCGGATGTTGCCCGCCGTTTCGCCGGCCATGCGTTTCGTTTCCGTGCGCTTGGGATACGCCTCCGCCTCTGCCGCCTCGGCCACCAGTTCCAGCCGCCGGTAGCCCTCGGCCAATTGCTCCAACGTCTCGCGGTTTGTCGTGTTGCCAATGAGCAACCGCAATTCCTTCAC
>Ga0194119_10005771_pt1 | contig 18324 bp, 16 predicted proteins | sample TA2MahC100mmetaG_FD_148620 | JGI IMG/M metagenome (GOLD analysis project Ga0194119, IMG submission 148620) | Freshwater microbial communities from Lake Tanganyika, Tanzania - TA2015018 Mahale Deep Cast 100m | ecosystem: Environmental > Aquatic > Freshwater > Lake | place: Tanzania: Lake...
GGCGGCGTGAAGAAAATTATGTTGCGTAGAAGCCATCAGCCGCCTGTGGAAAAGCACCCAGTCAGGAGCGCCACAACATAACCGGCAACGCAACATAATCGGTCTTATGTGCAATTGCACATAAGGCCGATTCCGCCACCTCTGAACATGGCGATCTCCTCGACCTCATCCGCGCGCGAGAAGGGCTCGTATCCTTTCGAGACGCGTTCGACGAGGCGCGGCGCTTTTTGCGGGCGCCGCGCGCGAGGACGACAGAGAGTCGCGATCGGAGTTCGAGCGAATGCGACACGATCGCGCTCGCGCGAAAAATCTGGGCGGCGTCGCAGCCGATTATCGGCACAAAGGCCGAAGCTTATCTCCGCGCGCGAAAAATCACCGCTGATCTGAGCGATGCGCCGCTGCGCTACCATCCGGCGCTGATCTATCGCGAGCGTCGAAATTCGCCGCCGCGCAAATTGCCGGCGCTTGTCGCCGCCGTCACCGACAATGGCGGTGAGATCAGGGGAATTCATCGAACGTTTCTCGATCCGGATAGGAATGAGAAGGCGAGTGTCGCTTCGCCACGCCGCTCGCTCGGCGCAATTCTCGGCAATGGCGTTCGCTTCGGCGTGATCGTTGAATTTGCGATCATCGGCGAAGGAATAGAAACCGTTCTCTCGCTCAAAAGCGTCGCGCCGCATATGCCGATGGTTGCGGCGCTCTCGGCGGCGCATCTTGCTGCGTGGAAAATTCCGGCCGGCGTTCGTTGCTTGATCATCGCCTCGGACAATGATCGCGCCGGACGAAACGCCGCGCGCAAGCTTTCCGGACGTGCTGAGGCGGTAAGCGTCCAAGTTGGAACGATTGTTTCGCGAGGTAAGGATTTCAACGACGATTTGTGGTATCTTGCACGGGAGTATCCTCGGCTCCAGCAAGTGAGAATCACCTGATAATGTCGGAGTTCGAAGAAAGCAGACGCTCTTGATGCGTGTCGCTAAAGGCTTCGTCTGACCCAAGGCGGACTTGGCGCGTTCCCTTGCTAAGGCATCGTCTTGATGTGATTATTGCGCAGCATCTGCCACAATCCACTGCAGGAGGCGGCGGTGACGGGGCGCGCGTACGAATCTCTCATCGGCGACGACGGCTGCGTCGAAGTCGTCGAAGGTGGAAGCTCATTCTTCGTCGGGCGAGCTTGATCGTCGCACCGCACCGCGCAACAGCCGAAGTCTTCGTTTTATTGAAAGCTGAGACCAATGACGGTAGAAGACCGCGCTATTCACCCCCGAAGCTCACAACTTTATGTGGCGTATCGTTTGCGGAACCCGAACCTATGGAGCGGCTGTGAGCGGAGTCGAACCCTACTTCCACTTCCTTGCAGTCGTAACGTTCCAGATCGCCGTCATATTTGTTGCGAAACATTTCAGCACCTCAAGATTTGAAGCTGGAACGCTCTTCAAGCTGCTGGTGATAGGAATTCCCGTCGGCCTATTCTTTGATAGCGCCATAGGTGACCGCTACGAAGTTTTCTCCTATCCGGAGTTCGGCGAGTCGAAGCTTTTCGTCCTAACGAACTCGCTGCTTTCTTATGGCGTTGCCCTATGCACCGCATGGTTTTTTCCGTGCCGCGTTTCCGTCAGTCTCTCTCGTTCCGGCGGCCGGACCGGTCTGATGATCCTGATCGCTGTCGTCCTTTTTGTGTCCATGGATAAACTAGGCGACCTGAACGTTATGCAGCGCGCCGTGCTTTCCGGCATCGCCATCCTGTTGCTCGGAGAGACCCTGGCGATGGCCCGTTGCGTATATGGCCCGCTTTCCCTCTTGCTGCTTGGAGATTGGCGACCCTTCCTGTGTCTGGAGGTCTGCAGCGTTATCGTCGGCGTACTTTATGAAGCGGCCAACTTCGCTTTTCCACTATGGCGCTGGCACCTCGATCCCGATTTACCCTACTGGGCAAGCGAGGCGGTAATTGTGACCTTCGGCTATTTTGTCTTGTTCCACCCGATGTTTATCGTATCCAGACTCGTTGTGGAAAAGCCGCAGGAAGCCGACTCACATCGGAAACAAGTGTAACAGCTCCTTGGCCGTCAATGCGATTTGGATCACATTTGCAGTTGCGACAATCGTCAGTGCCTTCGGGTTGAACGGCCAGACGTTCGCCGATTTGACGATTTCAAAAAGCTCCTTCAGCTCATTGATGCGGGAGATCGCACCCTTGGCGACTTCGAAGTTCTGCTCCCTTACCGCGCTATTGGCTTCCAGCAACAGATTATTGAGAAGTGGGCCAAGGTGTTCAAGGCTCGAATTCTGAATTTCCTGTATGCTTTTCAATGATGCATATAATGGAAGAATCGCTATGGCCGGGATCATTGCAGAGCCGACAACGGCTAGAAGCCGTATGAGCGGCGTGCGTTCTATGCCTAGATAGCCGAGCCGTAAGGTGACGTAGATCGCAGCGCCTCCCGACAGCGCGACCCACCACAATAATAGGATTTGCTTCCCGAGAGGTGCAAGGCCGTTGCACCCATCCTGATGAAACGGCCTCAGGGACATCGGTAGGCGCACGATCCGCGAAAGCATGATCGAACCCATCGTCAATATGTAGCCGCCCCAAAGCAGAGAGAAAACCATTGCGCCGATGATGACGGCGAAGACAAGTCCGGCTATTCCGTAACGACTGTTGCCCCACCAGCCCTGCTGGCCCGGCGCGTCATACATGCCGATAAAGAGGTAGAATGCCAAAACGGCGAGGCCGCCGCACGCGATCATGACGGCCGGTCGAAACGCCTTCCGCAGATAGATTTCGTAAATCGATGATACATCCATGCTGTCGGTCGCGGGCACGCCGTTCTTTTGAAGATTATCCATCGTGCGGTTGAAATTCCTGAGCGCTGCGACTCCCAAAGTGCAACCGAGGCACAATGTTATAGCGAATATGAAATGGTTCATATCGTCGAGATATCCGACCGAACCATCCATTATCAGTGTTTGCGATGAGAGAAATTTGTCGGCGGCGTCTATGGCCGTGTCCGGCATTGAGAAGTCAAGAATGCGCTGCTGAAGCCAGGCAACGCTCTGCGGGCCGAGCAATGTGCCGTCGTATACACAGAAAACAAACGGGACCAACCAATAAGCGCAGAAGGTAAGCAAGGTGACGACATATAGCGGCGTCTTGAGGTCGTACAGAACTAGGCGCAGGAGCCGGTTTTCGCACCAGGGTCTGAAACTGGTTTGTTCTTGCGTCAACGTCGTTGTCGGCGCGGTGGAAACTGACATCGTCGCATCCAAAATATCAACGAACAAATACAATCTAGACCGAAATTCGCGCGGGCGACAATCGGCCCTTATGCCGGAGGGCAGCGCTTTTTTGCGGGCGGCGATTTCTATTCAGCCCCAGCCTTGGCAGGTGTTTTTCAAGTAGAAGGACCGCTTATGGCGCGTCGGGGTCGTTGCCGGTCGCTTCACTCGGCGATCACCTGTGACCCTCAGCGGCCATCACTCGTGAGCGTTGCGCTGAATTTCCGCTGGAGTGTGTTCGCCGCTGTCGTGTAGGTCCTGGCAAAGCCGCTGACGGGGCGACGAGCGCCGCTAAAAATGTTAAATTACATTCGCCGGACAGTTCGCGGCATGCTTGGCGACTCCGAGCGCAAAATGCGAGAGGGGGCAAGCGATGAAAACGTTCGGTATGAATTCGCGTCCGATCATTTTTGCGTCCATAATCGCTTCAGCAGCGGCTTCCTTTTCTGGAGGCGCGGATGCAACGTCGAACGACCCTGCCGAGAGGGATATGCCTAACCCAATCTGCGAGACCTTCACCGTCAAAGATGTTTCGCGGGTTCCACCCGGACACGAACCCAGCGGCGCGGAGTCGAGTTCGCTGAGTTTTACTCATGGCAGCCGCATTTTCGGGGCCGGCAACAATGGCTGGATTAATACGCCATATTCGCGCACACCTGCGCTCGAGCGCTCTCGCGTCGGAGACCGAGTCCTTGTTTGCTTAGTTAAGTACTATGCGGGATGTCCGAAAGGGGATGATCGGGGTAGGACTTATCGCGTTCGGAACCTGAGGACTGGTGCAACGTTCGAAGCGATGAATGGCTCGCATATTTGCGGAGGAGCCTGAAAAGCGGTTCAAAAACCTCGCGGCGTTAAATCCCGACATGTGAAGCAAAATCGAGAAAGGCGCATTGCCTCCGCTCGAAGGCCCGCATCTGGCGCGTCGCGGTCACGCCGTGCGACTCGCGCAATGCCCGCTTTCCCACCAAGACCAGACCTCTGCTTTCAGGTTCCGAAGTCGCGCAAACAATCTCAAGTCACAAGGCCCCAGAACGAACTCTTCTTGCCGTGCTTGCCACGAATTCTCGCTGCGAAAGTCTCGTGTGTCTCCCATTTTCCGAACTCCGCAATCGAAGACGCGAGACTTGCGCATTCCTGAAAATGACGCGCCGCGTGTTTATATCGGCTGGAGCGGGCGCGATCGAGACAGATTTCGATCATGGCGCGCAAGGCCACGGTGGCCGCCAAAGGATGTTTGTCGGCCAACGCATTGGCGATGGGCGACAATAACTCGTAATGATCGCCGTTTAATTCCTCGGCGCGCGCCAGTACCAGTTTCGCTGCGCGATCCACCGCAGGCCATGACGCCAGGAACATCAGAGCCGCCGAGAAATTTGCAAAATTCTCTGCGTAATCAAGTGCGCCGTTTTCGGCCTCGATATCTTCGAAGTCAGGAAGCCGTTTCAGATAATCGCGCAAATGTCGTTCCGACAGAAATCGCTCAAAACAAGACCAGCGCGCCGACTGTGCGTCGTTGCTGCGCTCAAGAGCGTCCAGCGCGGCGATGCGCGCATCCTCCCACTCGAATTCCGGCCAGCCCGAGCGTCGGTGCTCCGCTGCTTCGAGCGCCTTTAGAGCTTCCGCCGCGCGGCCGGCTGCAAGGAGCCGTTCCGCAATTTCGGCGGCGATGCGCGAAACCTTTCGTTTCTCTGGATCATATTGCGCAATGAAGGCGTCCACGTCGCCCTGTGCGTCAGCAATGTCCCTCAATGCGATGTCGATGACGTGGACGCGGTGACGATTGGCGACTTCGTCTTCATAGATTGGACCGTCCGTCGACCAGCCGATCTTCCGCCGCTCATGCTCGGCCAGTTTTATCACCGGCTCCTTGGACAGAGCGAGGAAGCGCTGCTTCAGATGTTCGAGGCCTGCATCGCCGAGAGCCGCGCTGAGTATGGGGATGAGATGATCGAACTGGCCATAGTCATTGTCGAGCAAGGCCTGAAACGCGCGATCGGCCAATTCTGTCGTATCGCCTTTGGCGACTTCCGCCAGCCGACCGAGATCGTTCACGGCTTCGTGGAAAATGTCGATCACCGTTCCGCTACTGTCGTCGCAGCGCGCGAAGATGGATGACGCCAGCGCCATAAAACCCCACATCAGGTCGAGCGCTTCTTTGGGATCGGTCTTGCCGACGTGATCCACGATAGCGCGTCGCTGCGTCTGCAGATCCTCGACGAGCCCCCGCCGGTTCTGCCAGTCGACGAAGCTGCGGGCGCGGGCGATCACTTTTAGGCGCTTGCGGATTTCGCGCGCAACCTCGGTCGGACTTTGCGCGCCGGCGAGTTCGAACCGCAATCGGCGTTTGACGGCGGCGTTCGTGTCGCCGATCTCGATCAGGAGCTCAGCAAGCCGCTCGACGCCGAGCGCTTCGAGGTTCTTCGCGGTAAGGGTCTTTTTCGGCGGCATCGCGACGTTCATACAGCGCCTTAGGGATTTCGGATATTGGCGCGAAGGCCGATCGTCGTGGGGCTTGCCGAGCCGATCGTCTGCGGCAGATGCATTTCGCGTAGAGGGCCGCGCGCCGGCCTGAAAGAGCAGCGATGACGCCACAAGCGGCTCGCTTGCCGCAACGCTTCCCGCCGACTTCTTTCCCCTGCCCGGCCCAAGAGCCGGGCATTCCGCGCGGAGCAAAGAAGTCATCGGGAAGCGTCCTTCGCCTTGCTGCGGCCCTTCGGGTGCGACGCGAGCTGCCCGTGGCTCGGGATCGCTGTCAGGCCGTGATCGGCGCGGCCTTCAAGCGAAAGTGCAACGCCATGGATATCGACATCACGCCCCTCCCCCACGACGGTCCAAACGAATCGCCCTCGTCATATCTCCTCGATGAACTCGCCCTGCACGGCTATCGCCCCTTCGACGACGAGCCGGATCCGCGTCCCCTCCCCTCTTCCGACTCTGTGTCAATGGCCCTCGAATCCGCCGTCGAATCGCTTTCAAGTCTCTTTCTCAACACCCGGCTCGAAGCCGACTTGCCCGACCTACTCTGGTCCTTCGTCAATCTCTTTCATCGCAAGGCGGATCGTATCGACCGCGCGCTCGACGATAACGAAACCGCGCAGCGTGGCGCGCAGGCTGAACAGGACGGCTCGGAAATTCGCTCCGTCGAATTGGAGCGATTGATCGCGCAAGGGCTGACGCTTACCGAGCGGCGCAACGCTTTTGAATTCTTCCGCGACCATCTCGCGGAGCTCTATGCCGTGGAAACCGGTTCGGCTTGGCGTCCACGCTGCGGATCAAAGGTCAATCACCGCGCGCTGACGGCTGCAATGATCGACAGCCGCGATTTCCTCAACGCCAAGAAACTCGCCGAGACGCATGTGCTCTTGCCGCGCGGACATCGGATCGCTTTCGCCGGCGGAGCCGAGTGCAACGATCATCGGCGGATTTGGGACGCTCTCGACAAGGTCCAGGCGAAGCATTCCGACATGGTCCTTCTCCATGGCGGCGGTTCCAAGGGCGCCGAGCGGATCGCATCCTGCTGGGCGGACAATCGCAAGGTTCCCCAGGTCGCGTTCAAGCCGGACTGGAGCCGTCACAAGAACGCCGCGCCCTTCAAACGCAATGACGTGATGCTCGAAACCTTGCCGATCGGCGTGATCGTCTTCCCCGGTTCCGGCATCGTTGAGAATCTCGCGGACAAGGCGCGCAAGATGGGAATTCCGGTGTGGCGTTTCGATAAAGTCAGCATGTGAACGTTGCGAGTTGGCCGCGGCCAACTCGCGAAATCGGGTCGGTGTCACGCTAGGCGTTAACCAATCGTTTACTCAAAATTCGTTGCTCAAGGCTCCGAATCATGTTCCTGATACGGAAGAAGAGCGATTTGCTGATCAAAATCGTATCACGGAATAAAATCGTGGCCACGCAGGCAGTCGAGACACCGCCAACATCAGACGCGCGAATTTCTGCGCATGCGCGTCTGTTGTCGGAGCAGCTTCAGGCGCTCGGATCGAGACTATTCCCTCCGGACAGTCATAAGCTGCTTCGCTCCTTTTCGTCAGGGGAAGCTGCGAAGCTGTTACATGTTTCGGACGGATATTTGCGGCAACTTTCTCTGGACGGAATTGGACCAGAGCCTGAGATCAGCCCATCCGGACGCCGGTCTTATACGCTTGCTCAAATTAACGAACTGCGTCGGCATATCGCAACGGTGAAGCCGCGCGACGCGCTGTCCGTCCTGCCCCACCGTCGCGGCGGCGAAAAGATGCAGACGATTGCCTGCGTCAACTTCAAGGGCGGCTCCGCCAAAACAACCACATGTCTCTATCTCGCCCAATATCTTGCTATGTCCGGATACCGGGTGCTTGCGGTTGATCTCGATCCTCAAGCGTCCCTGTCGGCGATGCTCGGCTTGCAACCAGAATTCGATCTCAAGGAAGGCGATACGATATATGGCGCCATCCGATATGACGGCGTCCGACGGCCGGTCCGAGATTGTGTTCGCAGGACCTATTTCGACGGACTTGACCTGATCCCGGGCAATTTGGAGCTCATGGAGTTTGAGCATGAAACGCCGCGCGCTTTGGCCCTCGGCTCGCGGCTGCCAGGCGGCATGTTCTTCGAACGGGTCGGCAATGCGCTCGCGGAGATTGAGGCCGATTACGACATCGTCGTTGTCGATTGTCCGCCGCAGCTTGGCTATCTGACGCTGGGCGCACTCTGCGCCGCAACCGCGCTTTTGATTACCATCCATCCGCAGATGGTCGATGTTGCGTCCATGTCGCAGTTCCTGCTCATGGCCTCAGACCTGCTGGCGGTAGTGCGAAAAGCCGGCGGCGACTTGAGACATGACTTCATTCGCTACGTCATCACCCGACATGAGCCGCATGACGGGCCGCAGTCGCAGGTTGTTGCGCTGCTGCGCAGCCTTTTTGGCGATGAGGTGCTGGCGGCTTCCGCATGGAAGTCGACAGCCATCGCGGACGCGGGACTTACGAAGCAATCACTGTACGAGCTCGAACGCGGTGCGATTGGGCGCGCGACCTATGACCGTGCGATCGAGTCCTTGGAAGCCGTAAACGGCGAAATTCTCGGACTCATTCTTCGAACATGGGGACGAATTCCATGACCCGTCGGAATATCTTGACGTCGCTACTCGAGAGCAAGTTGGCCGCGGCCAACTCGACCGAGCGGCCGAGCGCGGGAAGCAAAGATCGGGTCCTCGCCGGGCCGGTGAAGACGATGAGCCTCACGCTCGATCGGATGGCGGAAGAGTCCAGAACGCTACAAGAAGCGCTGGCGACCGGCACAGCGGTGGTCGAACTGGATCCAGAATCCGTCGACGTTTCTTTCATTAGAGACCGACTTTGTGCTGCTGACGATCCTGAATTTCAGACGCTCAAGGAGTCGCTTCGCTCTCACGGCCAAGAAGTGCCGATACTTGTGAGACCGCACCCGTCCCGAAGCGGAGCCTATCAAGCTGCATACGGACACAGGCGTCTAAAGGCTGCGCAAGACCTCGGTATCAAGATTAAGGCTGTTGTGCGTAATCTCGATGATCGACAGCTTATCATTGCTCAAGGCATTGAAAATTCCGCGCGGAGAGATCTGTCTTTCATCGAGCGGGCCATTTTTGCAAAATCCCTTGAGGACAGCGGGCATGACCGCAGCGTCATTATGGCCGCTCTCTCGACGGATAAAACCGAGCTCTCGAAGTTGATCACTGTCGCTCGCGCGCTGCCTGACGCAATTGTTCGAGCGATCGGGCCGGCGCCGAAGGCGGGCCGGCGGCGTTGGTTGCAGTTCGCCGAACTTTTGCGGGCGCGAAAGACACTTGCTCGTGTCGAGAATGTCCTTTCCGACACCAACTTGCCGGCGGACACCGACGTTCGATTTCTTAAGGCATTTGCGGCGGCTATGGAAAAGGCGTCAAGGACCGAGCGCAACGAGGTTTGGAAACGGCCGGATGGTGCGGCTTTGGCGCGAATTAGCCGCGAGCCCAAAGCGACCGTACTTCGTTTCGACGACAAAGTTGAACCCGATTTTGGTGCGTTTGTCGTCGAACGCCTAAGCGAGCTTTACGAGGAATTCCGCACACGTCGTGCGTAGCGGATCGTTGCGTAAGAAATCTGGAAAGAGAAGGAACTAGCGAAAGAAAAAGGCCCCCGAAACGTCTCCGCCCGGAAGCCCTTCTCAATGTGTAGCAGCTGAGAGAATCACACTTCCGCGAATCGCTGTCAAGAGTCGGCGCCGTTTCGGCGAGCAGATTTCTTTTGCCTGAACGAGGCAAAGGATCATGCGCACATATTCAACGACGCCCTTTGGGCGGCGACCGTTGTCGCTCGCCATGGTGGCGGCGCAGGCGGCGACGCGAGACTTCGCGGCAAACCCCGACGCGTCCGAGACCGTCGTCCATAAGTGGCGGCTGTTTCGCGCGCTCACCGAAGCCAAGGGGCCGCTTGGCGTCACAGACCGGGCACTGTCGGTCTTGCACGCCTTGCTCAGCTTCCACCAGGAAACGGCGCTGACGCTTCCAGAGGCCGAAGGCGGGGAGGGCGAGGGGAACGATTCGCCATCGCCCGGGATCGTCGTGTTTCCGTCGAACCGCGAGCTCTCGATCCGCGCTCATGGTATGGCGCCGGCGACGCTGCGCCGACATCTCGCGTCGCTCGTCGAAGCGGGGCTCGTCATCCGGCGCGACTCGCCGAACGGCAAACGTTTCGCCAGGAGAGGGCAGGGCGGCGAAATTGCGGAAGCCTTCGGCTTCGATCTGACGCCCTTGATCGCGCGCGCGGCCGAGATCGAAAACCTCGCCGAGGAAGTGCGCATTGAGAACCGCGCGATTGCGCTCTTGCGCGAGAAGATCACGCTGGTTCGTCGCGACATCGTCAAGATGATCGAGACCGGCATGGAGGAGGGGGTTTGCTTCGCGCCGCTGGCGATCGACGGGCAGGAGGTCGGCGACTGGGAAGGCCTTTATGGGTGCTACCAGACGCTCTCCGGGCGCTATTCGCGCAGCCTCGGGCGGACTGAATTGGAGGCTTTGGCGGGCGATCTCGGGGCCTTTGCTTTCGAAATCCAGAATCTATTGGAAAGACACGTAAAACGGCAAAAAAGAAACTCCAATGAGTCTCAAAATGAGCGCCACATACAGAATCAAATCACAAACATTCCTGATCTTGAACCTGACCTTCAAGAAGGTAGGGCCGAAACGTCCAGCCCAATGCCAAGAGAGGCGAATGCCGATAGGGGAGGGGATCAAGAAACGGAGGCTCCCAGTGCAGGTCTCGGCGAACGGCAAGCAGCACCATCGCGAACCTATCCGCTGGGCATGGTGCTGCAAGCCTGTCCCGATATCGTCGATTACGGCAAGAGCGGCGAGATTACCTGCTGGAGGGATCTCACTGACGCCGCGGCGATCGTGCGCTCGGCGCTGGGCGTCTCGCCCGACGCCTGGAAACAGGCGCTCGACGTTTTAGGCGAGCATGACGCCTCGATCGTCATCGCCGCGATTCTGCAGCGGGGCGCGGAAATCAAATGCGCCGGCGGCTATCTGCGCGTCTTGACCGGAAAAGCGCGGGAAGGGGAATTCTCACTGGGGCCGGTTTTGATGGCGTTGCTGCGCGGCAAGGCGGCGAAGGCGGCGCGTGAGCGGCGGCAAGCGGGATGATCGAAGATTTCGGCGCGGCTTTCCATCCCGTGGATTTGGCGATTATCGTTGCCGATCAAAGGAGCGCGGACGCGATGACCGACACGACGACCCAACTCGCTATCCTTTCCGACGCGCTGATCAAAATCATCGAGTTTGGCCCATTGGCGGCGGAGGGTCAGGCGCCGCCTGCCGATCTCTTGATCCGGGCGGGCGACATCGCCGCGCAGGCGCTGACCGCCGCGGCGACCTATGGTCAATTGCCGCCATTCTCGGAATCGGAACGCTTGGATATTCAGTCGAGCGCCGACAGCGAATGAAGCTGCGGGCGGCCGTGCGCGTCAATTTCGAGATAGAGGTTGACCGGTGCGTTCCATCGGAGCGGCTGCCTGCGCCTTGAGGAAGGAGAGCGTCGCCGCAACGAGGGCTCAGCTTGAGAGGGGATGCGCTTTGGCGAAGCGGACGGCGGCCTCGAAAGCTTCACGCGGTAAATCAGGGTTCTCGGCGGCGATCTCGTCGAGACTGTCGCCGTGCGACAACCGCGCTTCAACGGCGTGCGCCGTGATGCGCGTGCCCTTGATAACCGGCGCGCCGCCCTTGATTCCCGGGACGCTTTCGATCCAGGCATCGCGCGCGTAGACGTCGTCCCACGCCCGATTTTCTAAGCGAACCAGCCCCATAGTTGTCTTCGTGCGTTGTGTCATGCGGCTTTGTCGGGCCGGCTCGAACGCCGGCGGGTCAGGGTCTTCGCAAGACCCGCCTCCTTGATCACCAAGGCCGGATCGCGCGCAAGAATTCGCACCAACATTCCGGCGGCGCCCGACGGGGACCGCTCTCCGCGTTCCCATTTGCGCACCGTCCCCAGAGACGCGCCGGTGACCTTTGCAAATTCTTCCTGCGTCAGACCCGCCTTGAGACGCGTTTCCGCAATGAACGTGCGATCGACCTTGACACGATGCGCCCTCGCGCCAGAGCTTTTACGTCCTTTGGCATAGGCCAGAGCATCTTCGAGGCCTGCGATCAGCTTACCGAAATCCTTGCCGTCCATATCGCTACCTCCCGAACTGAGCGCGAATTGCCGTGGTGAGCGCCGTCGCCGCTTTGCGTTGCCTGGAGTCGAGATCACCCTGGACATTCTTGGCGTAGACCGCGATGAGGAACACCGGCATGTCTGCGTCGTGGAAAAAGGTGATGAGCCGCCCTCCGCCCCGTTTTCCCCGGCCTTTCAGCGGAATGCGAACTTTTCGCAGGCCGCCTGTGCCCGAAATCACGTCTCCAGCTTGAGGATCGGCGGCGATCATGTTGACCACTTCGATCCTTTCGGCTTCGTCCATGAGTTGTGCCGCGTCGGCCAGATAGGGCGCCGTCTCGACAACGGTGATCAGCGACGCGCTTTTCATCGGCACAATATACCCCAAAGGGGTATTTACACAAGCGCCGCGCCGGTCACATCGCGTTCGCCCCGCAGCGAAGGCCGACGCGTTCGGCCTTTGTTAAAGCCCAGCCGCTTTGGTGAGATTGACCTTGAAGCGATCGCGTTGGCGTTGATAACGCCGGGTCATTTCCGGCGAGGCGTGGCCGAGATGCTTTTGCACATGCGCCTCTTCGATCTGGGCGGAGGAGGCAAGCCCGGCGCGCAGCGAATGGCCGGCGAAGGCGAGACGTCGTTCGCCCTCGGTGAGATCGCCGCGAATGCCGGCGGCGAGCGCGGTTTTCTGGACCAGCCGGGCGACATGTTTGTCGGTGAGGCGGTCGGGCGACACGCCGCCGTTCTTGCGGGCGATCGGGCGGAAGAGGGGGCCATGGCTGATCCGGCCGAGACGCATCCAGGTCTCGAGCAGGGCGACGGGGCAGGTTTCGGGACGCGCGCCGCGGCCGATTTCGACCTCGCGCCAGCCGGTCTTGCCATTAAGGGTGAGCAATAGCCCGCCATCATTGTTGCTAGCGCTCGAAACATCGGCGGAGTCTCTGCTGGCGCTGGATAGATCCGCGCCAGAGGGAAAAATCTCGATCCAGCCGGTCCCGTCTTCGCTCTGATCGGGGCCGCAATCGAGACCGACGATTTCCGAGCGCCGCAGGCCGCCGGCGAAGCCGATGGCTAGAATGGCGCGGTCGCGCAGCCCGCGTAGGTCCATCTCGAGCGTCGCCAGCATGGCGAGGAGCTCGTCGGCGAAGATCGCCTCTTTTTGGGTTGGCGGGCGGCCATGGGTGCGGCGAATGCCGGCGAGCACCGTCGAAATATGCCTCTCACTCGTATCGAGCGGTTCGCCGCGCTGGCGGTAATGCCAGCAGATGCCGGCGAGCCGACGCTCCAAAGTAGCCACCGAAACCGGCTCGCGACCTCGCTCGGCCTCCATACAGGCGGCGAGATAGAGCCCGACGGTTTGCGGGTCCGGGGGCAGGGGGTCGAGGCCTTGCCGGCGCAGCCAGGCGGCAAACTGCCGCCAGTCAGCGTCATAGGCGCGCTTGGTGTTGTCGGAGCGGGCGTTGCGGGCGTAATCACGCGCCATTTCGGAAAGCGCGGCGAGATGGGGCGCTGAGGCTCGATCAATGAGCGCCGCGCCGCCGTCGTCCAGTTCGTCGTCCCTATTGGCCATCGCGTGCTCATTTTGGCGTTTGTGGGGGGCCTACTTGTCAATTCGGGCGCAAAAATCCGACGCCTCTCCAGGCTGGGGGAGGGTGTTTTCGGTCGCTGTCCCCGGAAATCCGGGCCTTTCGAATCATGTCCGATAAGCCCACATTATCGGACACATAGAAGAGACGACAAGCAGGGCGGATGTTGCGCAAGTTTTAACGATAAAGCGCCGCCACGACTTGCCGCCGGAGTCGTTGCCGGCTTACGATTCTTGCATGCTGGAATTTGATTCGAACGCATTTCTTGACGCTCGATCTTCGCCGCGCGTGACGATGAAAAGGCGCGCGCCAACCCGCCGCGAGAACGCGGCAGACACACAGAAATCCATAGAAATCCGCCCGTTTCCGCATTGGGCGAAAGTCAGCGCCGGCGCTCAAAACGACGCGTCTGACGCGCAGTTTTTTGCCGGCGCCGGGCTCGCGCTCCTCGACAACATTTTGCGTTCCGGCGCCGATGTTTCGAGCGGCGGCAGAGACTCCGCCGATGTTTCGCGCGCCGGCAAAAACTTCGGCGGCGAACCTTGTTTCGTCGGCGTCTTGCGTCAGCGCCTCGCGCTGAAAGCCGCGGCGACCTGCGCGCGTCTCGCGCGGCTGCGCGAGGACGAAGCGGCGTTGCGCGACGCCGAACATCTTTCCGGCGCCGGCGTCGAGACCAGCCCCGCCGGACGCGTTCATCGCCTGTTTCGACTCTTCGCGTCGCGCGCCGTGAAATTTGACGCGCAGACTTTGTCGGCGGCCGCCGAACAGATCGGGGCGCAAGGCGCCATGGAGGCGCACGGGCTCGCCGACGCCTTGCAAGAAATCGCGACAAGCGCCAATGATCCGCTCGCCGCGGCGGTGAGCGTGAGCGCAGAGGCTGTGCATCATCTCGCGGCCGTCCCCGCAGTCGATGCGGAAATCTTCGCGCTCTGGCTCGCCGACGTCGCTTTGGCGCAAAAGCTCGGCTGGCAGGCGCCGATGCCGCTGCTGGCCACGGTGATTGCTCGCCCCGCCTTGCGCCGCGGTCCGAACGGCCGCCGACCGCGCCCGGCCGATCGCGACTGGTCGAACCCGCTGGCGAGCGCATACGCGCTTGCGGGGCACGAAGCGGTCGACCTTGCCCTAATCCTGTCGCGCCAGGCAAAAAGACTGTTCGATGCCGCGCCTAAACTGCGCGCCAAGAGCGCGGCGCGCGTGATCGAAATGCTGCTCGATGACGACTGCGTTTCCGCGGCGCGCGTGGCGAAGAGGGCGAAGCTCTCCGACCGCAGCGCGCGACGGTTGTTTGATCGGCTGACTGAACTGGGGGCTGTGCGTGAACTGTCGGGTCGACCGAACTTCCGGCTCTATGGGCTGTAGCATTTTCGACCGACGCAGGGACAGGATCGCATGAAGTACACGCCACAAGACACAATGTGAGGCGCGGATCATGGGCCGTCCGAAAAAACGGGAATTATACGACGACTTCGATCCCGTTCTAACTGATCTGCCGGAAGCTGCGCGCTGGCGGGAATGGATGGGGCGGGTTGAAGCAGTGATTTTCGCCGCGCGAAACCCCGTGCCGCGCGATGCGCTTGCAAGACTAGTCGGTTCATCCTGCAATCTCGACGACCTCATCGCTGACATCCGCGACGATTTGCGCGCGAGACCCTATGAGCTTGTTTTTGTCGCGGGCGGCTATCAGCTGGCTACCCGCCCGCGTTTCGCGCCAGCGATCCGGGCGGCGAGTGGCGAGGATTTGCGCTCTGCGGGCGCGCCCGAATTGACGCCAATAGAGCTTCTGGCCGTGACGGCCATCGCTTATCTGCAACCCGCGACCCGCAGCGACGTTTCCCGACTTGCCGGCCGGGAGATCAGCCGCGACGTGATCGGCGCGCTCAAGCGTCATGGGCTGATCGACGGCGCGCTTCGCGCGCCAGAACCCGGCGCGCCTTTCGCCTATGTGACGACGCGGAAGTTTCTGGAGGTGTTTGGGCTCGCCTCCTTGCGCCATCTCCCCGATATCGAGCGACTCGAGGACGAGGGGCTGCTGCAACGGCCTCAGTCGGACATTGATCTCGACGGGGCAATGAGCATTTTGCGAGAGAACGACCCACTCTTCGTCGACGCCATGGAGCTAGGCGAGGTCGATGAGGGGTGAAATTCGCACCATGCGCGGCGGCTATGGCCGATATCGTCCCGGTTTCTTGCGGACAATCGGGGACCTTGCGCGCTTTGAGGTCGAAGCGCCTTTGCGCTGCGTGTTAGGCAGAGGGATGAAATCCGCAAAAACTCCGCGCTCCTGGATGCCGCGATCACTGACATCCTTGCTGACGCCGCATGGCGTCTTGCGCCTGCAGCCGGGCGAGTCGGAGGCTCCCCTCGACGAAGCGGTTGCGGAGCGCCTTGAAGAGCGTTTCGCCCGGGGGCCGGGACACGGCCTTTTGCAATTGGGGTTGAGCGAGACTGGAACTCTCCTGCCGCCGGCGCTGGCCTTTTGGCGCAGCTTCGCCATGCGCTTTGTCGCGGCGCTCTGTTCCCGCACGGAGGCGATAGCGGTTCCTCCGCCGTCATTGAATGAGCTGGGAGTGCTGATCGACGCCGCGCCGCCGATGCCGGGCGGCGAATATTTGCGCCCCGAAGTCCTGCTTCAGTTCTGGCGGGCCTTGCAGGAAGCGCTTCAAGGAGAGCTTTCCGCCAGCGGCGGGTCGCTACAGGAGTTTCTCAAGAGCCGCGACAGCCGCTGGCGGTTGGTCGGGCGCGTGCACTTCAATCTCGCCGAAAATCGGCGCGACCCAGACTTCCCTTTCGCCTTCATGGCGACCTACGTCGCATCGCTCGCCGAACACGGCGCCTTGCGCCATTCACCGCTCGGCCAAGCGCTGCATGACTACGCCGGCGACAAGAAAAAACTGCTCGACCTGCTCGAGCCGGTCAGCCGTGCCGCGGATCGCCTCGATTGGCTGAAGGAGATCGTCGACGCCGGCGAGATCTTCCATCCCTTGCGTTGGACGCCCAAGGACGCCGTGCGCTTCCTCAAAGACATCGAGGCGATGGAGCAGGCCGGGCTCATCGTGCGCATGCCGGCGAGCTGGCGCATGAATCGTCCGAGCCGTCCAAGCGTGGAGGCGACGGTCGGCTCCGCAACCCCTTCGATGGCCGGCGTCGCCGCGCTGCTCGACTTCGACCTGCGCGTTAGCCTCGACGGCGAGGCCCTTACCGCCGAGGAAATCGAAGAGTTGTTGCGGACGACCGAGGGTCTCGCGCTGCTGCGGGGCAAATGGGTCGAGATCGACAGCGAGCGCCTGAAGGCGACCCTCGATCAATTCAAGGCGGTGGAGCGTCTTGCACGCAAGGAGGGCCTTCCCTTCGCCGAGGCGATGCGGCTGCTCGCCGGCGCCGATCTGGGCGCGGCGAGTCGTCCTGCGGGCGACGGCAAATGCGTTCGCGTCGAGGCGGGGCCTTGGCTCGCCACGACGCTGGAAGGGTGCCGGAATCCGCAGGCGCTGGCCGAGGCCGACCCTGGCGCGGCGCTGAAGGCGGAGCTGCGGCCCTACCAAAAAATCGGAGTGCGCTGGCTCGACTTCCTAACCCGGCTTCGGCTCGGCGCCTGCCTTGCCGACGACATGGGGCTCGGCAAGACGATCCAGGTGCTTGCGCTATTGTTGACGCTGCAAAGGCGGGCGCCGGGCGGCGCTCCGAGCCTCCTCGTGGCCCCGGCGTCGTTGCTCGCCAACTGGGCGTCGGAAGCGGCGCGGTTTGCCCCGAGTTTGCGGGTCATGATTGCGCATCCCGCCTTCGCTCCCCCCGCAATATTGAAAGCGGCTGCCCCCGAGCACTTTACGGCCTCTGATCTCGTCGTGACGAGCTATGGTTCGCTGCTGCGGATCGACGCTCTCACCAAGATGTCTTGGCGGCTCGTCGTTCTGGACGAGGCGCAGGCGATCAAGAACCCCAACGCCAAACAGACGCGGGCGGTGAAAGCGCTGCAAGGCGAGAGCCGCATCGCCCTGACCGGCACGCCGATCGAGAACAATCTGCGCGACCTCTGGTCGATCTTCGACTTCATCAACCCGGGGCTGATGGGATCGTCGAAGGCTTTCGCCGATTTCGTCAAGCGCCTCTCAGCGCAGGAGCCGCCCTCCTACGCGCCGCTGCGCAAGCTCGCCGCGCCTTACATCCTGCGCCGGCTCAAGACTGACAGAAACGTCATCGCCGATCTGCCGGACAAGACGGAGGTCAAAGCCTTTTGCTCGCTCAGCAAGCGACAGGCGGCGCTCTATCAGGCGACAGTCGCCGAACTCGAGCAGAGGCTGAAGCAGGCCGAGGACGACATCGCCCGGCGCGGACTGGTGCTCGCCATGCTCATGCGCCTCAAGCAGATTTGCAATCATCCGGCGCAATGGCTCGGCGACGGCTCTTATGACGCCGAGGACAGCGGCAAGTTCGCCCGTCTGGTCGAGATCGCCGAGACAGTCGCGAGCCGCCAGGAAAAGCTTCTGGTCTTCACCCAGTTCAAGGAGATCATCCCGCCGCTGGAGCGACTGCTTGCCGCCGCCTTCTCGCATCCGGGGCTCATCCTGCATGGCGAGACCGCGGTCGGCAAACGCAGGGAACTCGTCAAGAAGTTCCAGGAAGACGAGACCGTTCCATTCTTCATCCTCTCGCTGAAGGCCGGCGGGACGGGCCTCAATCTGACCGCCGCTTCGCATGTCGCGCATTTCGACCGCTGGTGGAACCCCGCCGTCGAAAACCAGGCGACCGACCGCGCCTTCCGCATCGGGCAAAAGCGCAACGTTCTCGTGCAGAAATTCGTTTGCCGAGGCACGATCGAA
>Ga0194119_10005776_pt1 | contig 18313 bp, 14 predicted proteins | sample TA2MahC100mmetaG_FD_148620 | JGI IMG/M metagenome (GOLD analysis project Ga0194119, IMG submission 148620) | Freshwater microbial communities from Lake Tanganyika, Tanzania - TA2015018 Mahale Deep Cast 100m | ecosystem: Environmental > Aquatic > Freshwater > Lake | place: Tanzania: Lake...
ATTGAGATAATTTTAAAACACCCTTATCTTCTGCGCCAGAGTCTTTATATGCTTTTTTCAAAAACGCATGGTTCTTTTTCAGAAGTGATAAATATTCGTTTCCCCCTTTGATTCCATTTGCCACTTTATCTTTTAGTTTTGTGATAGATTCGTCTATTTTGTCATCTTTTTTGAATGCTTCATATAGTTCGACAGAATGACCTAGAAATATAAATATATTTTCTTGGCTAGCTTTATTTTCTTCTATTTTACGTGCTTCGGTCTTAAACGTGATATTTTCTGTAACAGCTGAAAAATTATCTTTTGCGTTATCTTTTGATGGTTTATTGCCCATATAATCTTCGAACGGCCAGTATTTATCGGCAACTTTTTGTATATTTTTCATCGCATTCCTAATACTACCTTTCATTTTACTCTTGTCAATCTTTGGCGCTGTGAATCCCAACTTCGCGCATTCTTTATTACCACCTCCCTTTTTCCCATCCATCCCTTCTCTCGCCCCCGCCCCCGCGAAAAGCGTCCCCGCGACCACCACCACGAACGCCACGAATAACGCGATGCCGCCTCGTTTATAATACAAGTAAAGTAAGATTGCCGAGAGAATAATATAAATCACCGTCTTTTGATTCAACATCGTCAGCAGCGTTCGGTTCTTTATATTATTCAAATACTTTTTTGTATCACGAACGGCCATTTGTTCAGTCCCAATCGGCGCTGGCGGCGGCGGCGCCTCCTCCTCCCACGCCTTCGTAGGGTTCGCCTTCGTCGTCATGACGATGAATATACGCATAATCGTCATCTCCCGCGTCATCGTCTTCCGGAATACCTGTCGTCATATCCAGTTCATGCGCCTCGATTTCGGCGGCGGTCCGGTCGGCTTCCAGCGCATCCATTACATAAATCTCTCGGTTCATATCCGTGACATAGTCGCGTCGGCCAAGTTGTCGCTCCTTCTGCGCAATCTTCTCCATCTCTTCGCGTTCTTCATCATAATAGTCTTGGTCGTAGATGACGACACCGGTCTGCGATGTTCCGCGGCTCCAAATGCCCATCTTGTGCGTCTTCATCATATTCTCCAACTGACGTTCGCCCACCGACATCGCGCCGATTCTCTCGACAACCCCGTCCTTCTCCTTGTCCTTCACACGCGTAAGTTTCTCCTTAATATTCGCGAGATTGTAGTTAATCGCCGCCTTATCTTTTTCGATGATGCGGAGGTAGGCAACCATGAGTTCGCTTACTCGTTGGCCCAGCGCCTTCTTATCACCGATGAGTGTATCCATCTCCGAGAGAAGTTGGCCTTTGTCGGCAGCAGCAACATCGGCGGAATATAAGCGCGAATGCGGGTCAATATCGTCGCGTTCAGCGTGTTCTTCTTCGCGGTAGGCGGCGGTTCGGGCGATTGCTCTGGCTGTGGTATCCGCCGTCTTTCGTTCTTTCGTTCCGGTTTTGCGGGCCTTTGCTGTGGCCTTGGCCGCCCCTGCGCCACTTCGTCGTATCACGCGTGTTGGCTCTGTCTGATAAATCGTAACTGGCGTTTCGACCACAAGCTGAACGAATGTCCGCATGAACGAGAGAAAGTAGAAGAGATACAAGTTACGCACAATAGTACGGTCGAATATGGAATACATCGTAAATATATTCTTGCGCGTGGAATGAGGCACACGCTCACCGAGCTCTTTCTCGATATCTACTTCGCGAGCGACCGGAGCAAGCGAGTGTGGGCCTTGAACTGCCAACGTGGCCGCCGCTGCCGCAATCTTCGCGTCCTTCTCTTCATCGAAGAAGATTTCCGCCATAAACGGCGTATTTTCCCACATGACTTTTAAGTCGCGAACATGATGTTCCGCATGACGCAGCACCTCCTGAATGACATGGTCGTTGTAAAACGTTTTGAGAGATGTGTAATGCGATGAAATAATGCCTTTGACGTCTTTCATGTGTGTCGGAGAGAATCCCCAGTGCTTCGGTATATTCGTATCATCGAAATCAACGCTGTTTTTAATAATATTGGGGATGATGTCGATGAGCCGTGTCAGTGTATTCTTCATGAATTGGATACTTTTTACGGTTGTTTCATCGGTGGCCGACATAAGGACGGTGCTGCTCTTGTTGATTTCAAATTCAAGGATTGTATCTACGATACGTTCAATCTCTCGGAATTTGGTTTTGGTTTGTTTCGCATACTGTTGAATAAATCCGATGACGGTCGCACGAAGCTCGCGGTTCCTTGTCTGAAGGTAATTCTTCAAGTCTCGCATTTCTTGCGTATCTTCTTGGACGTATTTCGCGGACTGTGAGTTCAAGTTGGCAAGTATAAGTTGGCGTAATTCTCTCGGAATAATACAACTGTCAAGTTCGCTCGTTGGTGCGGGGTCGCTTTCGCTGTTACGCTCACAACGTTCTAATGAAAGAATCGCATCCTGAAAACGCTGGAACTGTGTATTTTCTTGCGGGCGAACCTTTGCTAATGTTTTATAATTCGCATCCACCATCTTATGTCCATTCACCGCCTTTAATAATCGTGCGAGGCTCTTCTCGTCGAATATATTCGAGTCCTTTTTCAGTTTGGCAATCTTTGTATCGATGGTATCGCTGGACATCCAGTCTTGCGGTCTTGGCGGGCAAATCTCTCGAAGTGCCGGATGAAGATACAGCGCGACGGCAGTTGCGACCGGATTATCCGTTCCTACGTCTGCGCCACCTGACGACGCCGACGCCGCAGCGTATTGCTGATTCATCCGACAATAATGAATAAACGCACGATAAATCGTTTGCTCGTTGAATGACGCAGGAATATTAGGATATTGATATCGTGTTTCGCGGTTATCGATAATCATGACCGCCCGCGTCATCACCGCCATATCTCTCAACGTTTTCGTAAGGAATCCAATTATCCGGTTATGATGGTGGATGTTTTGCTCGCGTTCCATGAAATAATCGATGACACGCTTACTGCGTCGGTCGATCGGCTCATTACAGCACGCGTTTTCAAGGAATGGCTCAGAGGCCATATTCAGCAATAACGGGCTGCTATTTTTCACAATATGATGTATCATCTGCTGAATCGAGAGACCGAAATACTGACACTTACTTTCGAGAACCGCGAGTTTGTCATGCTGACCGTGATATCCGCGTTTCATATCTGTAATAAGTTGATTTGTGAAATCAGCGGCGACATTCTGAGGTGTTGGCATATTGTCGAGAGATTTCATCGGCGGCATAAAGTTATCCCATCGTAGTATCGAGAGATTTTCGGGGATTGCTTCGCTGCCCGCACCCGCACTACCCTGTCGCAAATAATCGCGCTTGGTTTGAAGTCGTTCTTTAATCAGGGGTTTCGTAAGAATCGTCGTGTCCATCAACGTCTTCATCTTTGCCAAAATATCGCCCTCCTTTTTGAAGGATTTGAGCGTATTCCATGGCTCGATACTCGTCTTGATCTTGTACGCAATACATGCGATATACATGAGTCCGCTCACATCGCCATCACCATCAATCGGATAGCCCGAAAATGACCGAATACAACCGGCGTGTGTTTTGCGCGTTTTCGGTGAGGGTATTACACACTGAATGGAGATTTCAAGATAACACAACGTAAGAAGGAGCAGCGTCTGAAAGAATATTTCTTTATACGGTGGAAGGTGCTTTCCTTTCTCTCGAAACATGCGTTCGGATTTCTCTCGGTATTTATCTTCGGTAGGGACCGATGTTTCAAGAAGAGCGAGAGTTTGCTGAATAATGAATTCTCGTTCGCCATGTAAATCAATCCCCATATATCCGGTCATCGTGGTTATAATATTATTGATAATACGAGCGTTAGGGCTGTCATACTTTTCTAAGATGCTTATGCCATGAAGTCCTCCTGCGTCGCCTCCCTTTGCCGCCGCTGCTGCCGGCTTTGCGACATTTAGCACTCCTTCACCGATGTCGGCTTCGATTATATCTCTCGTAACAAGGCGAAATCCGGCTTCATCAAACCCCTCTTCCGTGACATGTTCGATTTTCTTAATGAGTTCGCCACTATATTTATCAACCCACGCCTCTCCATCATCACTTATCGTGCCGCGTTCTTTACATATGGTGTCGATGACAACCGACAACGAATTCGCGCCACTTCCGCCTTGAAGAAATGCAACCGCGATGGCTTCATAAAATGACGGAAGCAGTTTTGCGTTTGATTTAATACAGTATAACCAGTTGGGGTCTTCGTCCATGATTTCATTTGCTTTGCGTGTAAAGCTCGTAATAAACTGGAGAAGGTCATGCTGGCGTTTCACGAAATCGGTTTGCGCGACAATCTTGTCTTTCAGAGGTTCCATCGGTGAAATAAGTGCATCGAGGTCTGTGTCTAAGTCGGCATCGGTGTCGGTCTTTGCCCCGGCAGCAGCATGAAATCCGAGCTTATATTTCCGGTCGTTGTATTTATAGAATTCTTTATGCTGAATTTCGCTAATACGCGCAATATTTTTCAGGTCATACTCGAACTTTTTATTCACGAATTCCATGAAATTCTCTCGGGTCACCTGATACTTGACATCGAATTCCGCCTTCATCTTGTCGAGAAATGCCTTCTTGATTGCCTCGGTTCCTTCTTTCGCATCCACATGTGCCATCGCCGCCTTCGGAGCACCTTCGATTTCGCTCATTTGCGACATTAAATCTCGTGTAGCATCCATCGCGAGCGGAATACAACTGCGATTCACGTTACAAAAATAATTCATGTCGCTGCTTGGGATTACGTCGGGGATACTCGTGTCGCGCACCCATCGTCCGTTCTCTCGTTTATAATATAAAAACCGAGTCTGGGTGGTGCCCAAGTCGTCGTCATCATCGGTCGGAAAACCTTGGCGCGTCGTGCCGGACATAAATGACGCGGGTTCGATATACTCTTCTTCTTCCACGACAGCGTAGTCGCCATCACTGACGGGGCGTAGGCCTGGCCCCACCATAATCGCCTCCGCTTCTTTCTTCGCGGTTTCGTAGGTCATCTTTTTCTTTTTGATGAGTTCATCCACCAAAAACATGGAGAAATCGACGGTGCTCATCGATTCTTGTTGTTCGCGGTATGATTCCAAAAAGTCGTAGTCGGTGGTGTCGTATTTCTTATCGAAAAATACCGGTTGGTCGCTGTCGTTGTCTTCTTCGATGGCTTCTTGATTCGGATAATTCTTCGCAAGAACCATATTCAGGCGACGCCCAGACGGTGCCGCTCCCTCTGCCGATCCCGCTGCCGATCCCGCTGCCGCTCCGCCAGGCGCACCTCCATGCATCGCCCCCGCATCACGCAACCGCTGGCTTTGTTCGCCAAGAACCAGATTAAAATCAAACGGTGTGATAAGGTCGGTCGTGGTAATCGCGACAGCGTCCATATATAACTTCGCATAATCCAACGCAAGCATGCGCGAGAGAAGTTCCGACGATGACAGTAAATGTTCGTTGTAATCCGTTTGTTCAGCCAATCCAGCCGCATACGCACGACCACGCATCTGCTGACGCTGGCGTTCATCGAATCCGCCTGCCGAACCTGGTTGTGCGGTGGTTGCCGATCGGACTTGTGTATCAAGCATTCCGTATGCTTTGAATACATCCGCGTCCATCATTCGCCCCGTGGCAATCAGTTTGTAAATCATACTGACACCCATATATCGCACGTTGTAATGATAGGCACGCAAACGCCCAAACTTCCGAAAATTCGTCGCATAATTCCGTTTGTATTCAAGCACGCGTTCATATAAAAATGTCACGATTTCATCATATTGTTTGACGTTAAGGTCTTCTTGATACACGAGAAACGGTTCGAGAAACGCGAGCACATCTTGGAGTGTTAGGCGGCCGTGTATATACTGACGCATCATTTCGAAAATATTACGGGTTTTCGGTATAATAACTTCGAGAAACTTCCGGTATTTGTCGCGCTCGTTCATCGCCGAGATGGCTCTGCCGCCGCCACCGCCACCGCCACCACTGCTCGCGCTTGCGTTCGCGCTTACCGCCTCGGGTTCAATCACGAACTGCTTAATTTCATGAAGGAGAGAATGCGCATTTAAATCGAGTGGTGTATCCAAGTTTTGGACATCATGCGTTGTAATCGACATCATCTGCCGCAACATATCCCAGTAATGAACATGTTTGGTATTGAGGTCGGATTTATCAAGTATGTTAATATTCGGAAGGGAAATTCGGGAATAATTCATTACTGGTTCGGGGAATGTCATGAACCCGACGATGTTGAGTCGGTCGTTGGGTGTGAGATTCGTGAAATCGGTGGTTCGTTTGAGTAATGCGAGTGTAGTGGCGTCGGAGGCGGCAGCGTTGGCGGTGCTGGCGCTGGACCGATGGTCATGTAATTGAACTTTTGACAATCCGAGGTTATACTTCTGGGTGACGAACCGGCGGCGCTTTACTTCTTCGCCATTTACGACAGAGGAGTAAAAATCATCCAAATTATCGATGACCGCTGTGATATTCTCATTCACCTGACGCGAAGTAATGATGTCATGCGTATATCGCGGTTCATATGAAGGTGTAAAATGACGCGCCGAGAGATTTGTCATATACTGCGCATACGTAATGGAACCATCATACCACTGACGTTGAAGTTGGTTCTCTGCCTCTCGTTCATCTTGAATAAGACGAGGAACGATATCCATTTCGGAAGCGGTGCGTTCATCGATCGGAATGTCATAGATCACCTTTTTTGATTGAACGATAGGTATAATCCAGCGAAGAGCATGGTCCATACGCATCATCGTTTCGACGAGTGGGCGATAGAGTGCGCTCTTGTGTGGGGGGACGGCGGGGTTGCCGTTTTCATCAAACTGAGAGAATTTATGTCGGAGTTCGCGAAACCGAATCACCATCCTTTGAATATGTGCCATCACCGAGCGGGTTTTTTCGAGAGAAGGAACATTCGTAATAAGTGCGTCTAATAAATCATCGCACTGCTTATCTAGATTGAAACGGCGGTTCTCTTCGGGAATATCAACAGTTTGAACAAGGACATCTAATTCCTCGCCTACTTCGATTTGGTCAGCGTCAATAAGAATCGATCGTAATTTCTCTCGAAGCGATGCGATAGGAACGCCTGCGGCGGTGGCGGAGGCTGCCAATACTGTATGCTCTGATTCACCAACCGGCTGTTCTGTAATATCAGCCTCACCGCTGCTAATTCCTTCGCCTCGGGCGAGCTGTCTCTCGCGTCTGCGTTGTTCTCTCGGTGTCAGCGTTAGCGCCTCGCCGGCTTGTCCGGACCCCGGTTCTGAAAGAGCATCCATTCCCATGGTCAAAAATCCGGCTTCTGATTCTGTACCGGTTACATCCGCCGTAGCAATCGCCGCAGGCGGAGGACGAATCTTAATTTCCTCGATCGGAATATCTTCCGGAATACCCTTATATTCAAAATTAAGATATATCATTTCATCTTCCGGATATGTGCGAATTTCTATCATGTCTTCTTCCAGATTTGTAATCATACCGGTAATAATAGCGGGAACATCACCGCCAAATCGAATATCGACCCAAGTAGAGACGACTAAATTATTTTGACGAGCATATCCTTTTTCATCAGCACGACTTAGAAGTTTAATGGTGGTGATACTTTCATCGGTGAGTTGTCCGGTTGCGTCAAGTTTTAAAACGTAATGTTCGAGAGAATCTGTGTCGATAAGTTTGATTTTACGGGATGAAACATAATCAACCAAAAAGATGTGATCATGTATTTCTTGATGTGTCGGAGCGATGATCTGGATAATATCACCGAGTTCGATGGTTAATGACAGAGCATCGGTCGTATCCTCGCCACCGCTCGCATTTTCTTCTTGTTCTGGGTCTTGGACTGGGTCTTGTACATCAACCGGTTCAAAATCCATCGTATGATATATATAGTTACTATTATATCTATATATTTTCTATATATTCGTCGTATAATAACCGATATAATAACCGATATAAAGATTACTTATATGTTAATATAGTTATCCGTCATGTTTTCTATATCATCTGCTCAATTCCCTGACCTTAGTAACTTTGTTCAAAAAGTGAAGTCAAATTCATTTGAAAATACAGAGGACCGTGAATGGTGTTCAGAGAGAGGATTTCTTGTTCATTTTTCTAAAACTGGTGCGGATTCGTCTTCGTCTTCGTCTTCGTCGTCTTCACGTGTATTTTATACACTAAAATATGACCGTGCTAAATTGACTACCGAACAATATGCTACTGTGGGGCGTTTTCGTTCCGTTGTGTTCGATTCTGATGGAAATATATGTTGTGTGGCTCCGCCGAAGATGCTTACGCTCGGTGATGACATGCTTGGCAAGGAAGTGAATTCAGTTGGCGCTGACTTGGTCGCGGAAGAATTGGTTGAAGGAATCATGGTGAATTTGTTTTGGAAGGAAGGAGAAGCCGACGGCAAATGGTATATTGCTACGAAGAGCTGGGTTGGTGAAGTGTCATTCGACCATATTGTCGAGGCGGAGGCGGAAGCACAACTCGCTGCTACGGCGGAGGCAGCGGCGGAAGGAGCAGAGACGACGACAACCGAAGAACCTCGCGAATTTCAGAAGTTAGGTGTTAAGGAGGTGTTACGTCGTCGTATTTGTGAAGTGTTGAGTTTGCTTCCAGGCGGTCTTGATTCTATTCCTAAGAAATATTGTTACTCTTGTGTTGTTCAACATCCGAAGAATCAAATCGTGAATCAAATTACGGTGCCGAAGCTTTATCTTGTTGCGGTCTATGAGTTGTCGCGTCTCGGCGAGGGCGATGGTGTGAATGTGATTCGAATCGACCGTGATATTTTTTCAAAGAACTTCGGTGGTTCAGTTTCACATATGCCTTCTACACTGACATGCGTTTCCGATGAATCTACGAGTGAGGTGGCGGAGGCGGCACACACCGTTGGCGATTACTGTAAGTTGTATGCGTCGGTGGATACTCGTAGTGTTACTTTGCCAGGTGTTGTCTTCATCGATAAAGATACTGGATTCTGCTACAAGAAGCGTAACCCCAAATACGAAAGTGTGAAGAAGCGCAAGGGAATGGAGCAGAAATTGACAGCACAGTATCTTCAGTTGCGCAAGGACCACGGAATCGACGAGTATTTGAAGTATCACCCTCAGCATTCTCGGGCATTTCAACAGATTCGCGAACGACTGCACGAATACACACAGAAGTTATACAACGCGTATATTGAGCATTATGTCAAGAAGAATGCGAAGCCGTTGAAGGAGTATGACCGCGAGTTGAAGATTCATATGTATAAGCTTCATTATGATGTTTATTTGGCGAAGTTGAAAGAGTCTGGTGTATTTGTTACCAAACATACGGTGGTTGAGTATGTGAATCAATTGGCACCGGTGCAACAATTGGCGTGTGTGATTGCGACACCTTTGCCAGTTCGTGACGCTTCGACGGCAGGGGCATCGTCGTATCAGCATCAACCGCGTGCGAAGAAACAGATTGTGCGAACTCAACAATCTGGTGAGAATAGTGCCGATGCGAAAAGCGGATTCAGAAATTCCCGTTTGTCAAGAGGCGGGCGAACGGTTCCATCACTATCGATTCAAATTCCTAACCGCGACGGGAATGGGGTCGTCGAAGCCAACGCACATGAAGAGCACCCTCGTGTAAAAGGTTCAAAGTCATCTGGATGCGTAAAGGTTCAAAATCAATTCGCTGGGTTGGATGTTGAGTAAAGGGCAAGAACATAAAATTGATATATTTTGATTGATAATAACGATAGAAGTATTATTATCAAACGAACGAACGAATGAACGAAAGAACGAACACACATGTTTGCCCACCAGCTCCACCATCCACACCTTACCCAGAAGATACGTCGGTGTTTTTCGGTTGGTATTCGGAAGCAGCACAAGCGATGCGTCTTTCGGATCCGAGCCATCATAAATTCAACGGAAATATGATGACGAGTCCGCCGTATTGTTACTGGACCCAAGGCGATAAAAAAGTGCTTGTCACCGAAGTGACACATACCAACATTCCAACACAACGGCAGGTGGCGAATGGCGACATTTGTATTGGACAGGTCGATAAATATTGGGGGAGGTCGTATTCAAGGTTGTAGGGCAACGCTGGCATCACCTTTACCCTCCCTCCTACTCCGACTCGTCATCAAAGTTAAATGTTTTTTGAACACCACCCGGACTTAATAATAAATTTGATTTATTTTGTCTCTCACTCAGTGGTGGTGGTGAATTAGGTGAAGTTATTGGTCCAACATCGTGTTCAAATGGATTTCTAAGTGGTGTGCCGGTAACTTCTAGATCTTGTGGTATTTTTTGTCTTAACACACTTTTAGAAGGTGGTTTCGTTGGTGTAACCTTTTGTGTCGAATAATCTGAATAGCGTTGGGAATTTGGCGAAAAGGTAAATGGCTGGTTGATAAATGGGCCGAGTGATGATTCACCACCAGAAGCAGCAGCAAGAGGACCTACATCGACAAGAGACAACCTTTCTTGGTATGAAGGAGGTATAAATGATTTTCCTACAACCATCAACTTTTGATCTTGATTATCAAGTTGCTTTTTCTTTTCTTCTTCCAATTTTTTCATTATTGCGTCATATTTTTCCTTTATTAATTTCATTTTATCCGCATTTTTTACCGGATCTTTAACTTCTTCGCGTAATTGGTTAATACTAGTTCTGATAGCACTATCCACGGGAATATCCACGAATGTTCGATAAAAACGTTCATCTTCTTTCGTAATAGAACCATCATCTGGTTTTGGGTCATGACCGGTATTGTAAATGATACGCCTGGCGTTGATTAGTGGAAGTATATCACGATATACAAGCGTTCCTACTACTGCGCGTGCCGAACGCATCATTCCACCGCGTCTTGATTTATTCCGAATGCGAAAACTCCTACGTCCGCTATTTCGTCGCACGCTCGTTTTATGACTTGCCCTTGCCGTTTTTTTACGCGATACCTTTTTTTGAGATTTCATGATTATAAACCGTAATAACTAATATAATTATACATTATTTATCACGAGAATGGAATGGAATGGAATCAAAATATGCCTAAAAGCGGATAGTTCCGCCGACCATTCCGCCAAAACTGGGGCGGCCAGACCAGCTACCACCGACCTGACCTTCGGCCCATACACTTCGGTTTGGACCACCGACGGTCACGCGACCGGAGCCGCTGTAGCCGTCGTTGTTGGCGTTGAACGAGCCGGAGAAACCCGCGGGGGAAGTCCGGGGGTTGGGGTTAGGGATACGAATCGTTTGCATCGAAGGAGCGTTCGAGGGAGGGAGGGGTTCAAAGAGCGGTTTATGATACTATATGAGAAAATAGTTTTATGTTAGTTTATGGAACACGCATAACTGCTTGGGCGACGCTGACTTCAAGAGCACGTCCAGACAATCCGGCGGCAGTACCTGCTGCTCTTGCTTGTTGAGCGGCGGCGAATTGGGCGGAGTTGAGTGCGCGATCGGGGCGCTGACCAGGGACGAGTGCGCCGGGAGGATTAACAGGGCGGACAGCACTGGGGCTGGGGCTGGGGGTTGGGCGTGGAGTAAATGAAAGGGAGGGGCGAGTGCTGGAACGATATGACATGTAGTAAGTAATTTATAATACTACATGAGAAAATAGTTTTATGTTACTTTCTACGTGGAACGGTAGTTACATAGGTTTGATAGGTGCTATCCCAATACATATCTTTTGATGGAAGCTGAACTAGAACGTAATTGGGTGTCGATGAAGAAAAACGGAGCATAATGGAATGGAATGGAATGGAACTGGGTTATCTTAGGTATATATAATTATTTTCTAAATGTTTTTCGACGACGTTGCTGACGACGACGTTTGGTTGATTTGCGAGTTTTAGTTACGCGTTTTTTTGAAGAACGGGATTTACCGCCTTTGCCGGTTTTTAATATTTTTGAACTGTTCTGATCTGTATTATCAAAAAAGTAGGCGCGTTTTCCACCAATATCCTCTTCATCAATAGAATATAACTGGCCAATTTGTCGTAATCCTTCGTTCATTTTAGTAATTTCGTTATTATACATTACGTGAATATTATAATAATTTATCATCTATGAGGCGCCGTAGGGGGGCGCAACCCCTTCTAAAACAATTTCGCCTCCGCATGTTGAAACGGCCTCGCGGCCTTCTCCACTACCAGCGGTTCCGGCATGAACATCGCCATCCTGTCAAAAAACTTCACCTCCGGTAGTTGCTTCAACTGTGGAACGACGGGTGCTTGTGGCTCGACGAGGTTGGTTGAATTAATACCGAAGAGGGCGGATTCAATATCCACCGAATTCTGTGCGAAATGTTCGCGAGACATCTTGGTGGGGAGAATGCCTACACTTTCATAGGCGAGTGCGGGAGCGTATGCTTTACCGGCATAGCTGTTTTCAAATGCGACGTAATTGCGTGCGATGTTCTGTGCGTTCTGCTCGATTTTAAAATCGGGGCGGGTATTCTTGTTTCGGGTAGATGCCATAATGAAGTGAGGTATATATTGAAATACTATTATATAATAATCACGACGCCTAAAACATCGTCCGCCAACACTCGATGATTTCATCGCGGATTTCAGCCGGTATCTCTTGTTTGTGTTTGGCATGGCGAAGACATTTGTGAAATAAGTCAAACAACTGAAATGAAAACATCATACAAAATATCATTTCGGAGTTATTAAATACCGACGCCGACTGACGGCCATGATGAACACCAGCACCTTCTGAACCATTATCGTCTTCATCGGATGGACCACCGCTGCCACCACCGCCGACATTTGGATTATACAAAGGATGCGCTTCAATCAACTCCCGAATTCCTGGATTCACGATGTATCTCTCGTATAAGTCGTTGATTACCGCCGAAATAATCTCGGGGTGATATTCGTCGTTGGTGATTCCGAACGCTTGAAGAAACTGAATACGAAAAAGGGTGTCTTGGTCGTCGAGGTCTTCAATCATTTTATACGTTGGAACAAGGTCGTAATTATAACCCGAGAGATCGATTTCACTCACGTCTGTGGGGGTGGCGATATCATGAACGACATCGCTGACGGTGGCATCGACAACCTCAGCGCATACTTCTGTAACTTCGTGTTCGAGAGATTCTGGCGAGGACATAGAAAGCGACGATGTAATATATATAAATGTAGGAATACCTTTATATATCTAATGCAGAATTCTTATACTTAACGCGATCCACTAAATAAATGCTCTTGGTCACGGACCAACTCTCGTGAAGGCACGCCTCCGCGAATCCACCCGTTGACCGCTGCACCTTCCACATAATTCGCCGGGTTGTTAATCGTCGCCTTAAATTCCTCTTGAAGAGGATAGTCCGAATGGGCGGAGTTCAACTGCTCCGAAATTTGCGTAATGCTCTTCTTGTTGGTATTCATGTCACCATGAAGCATTCTCGATTCAAAATCGACATTCACCGCTCCGCGTCCTAAATAAGGGACGGTCTTGAATGGGCGCTCCAGAAGGCTCAATTTACACTTCGCATGCGTGTTCAGACTTCCAATCGAGAGCTCGGAGTTCGTATCGATGTTGCATCCACCGAAGCCAGTATGATGGCCGCCTTTGTAAAATACGTTGGGCTGGCTGGTTGCAAACTGAATCGGGCGCTCCATCTGACAATCCGTCGAAAAAAAGTTGTTCAACGCATAGTTGGCCGCATTCAGATTCTGGACGTTGCGTTGCGAGAGATCGCCTGTATCGCAACCGATACGCGACATATTATCAAAAGCAAAGTTATGAACGTAGGCCATTTTTCACCGTTTGGATTGGATTCGTGTATTCCTTTCTTGTATTCTATGCATATAAATAAATAAATGAATAAATAATAATAAATATTTATTTATGCGTGTAGCGTCTAAATACTAGGCGTTTAATGTCCTACCACCGCCCCAAGACGTGAATTTATACGCCCACATGCGAATTCATCTCCTTCCTTACACGATTTCATCTCTCCGTAACAGAACTTGGCAAATGCGTCTTGGTCGTTCGGAATCCTTGTATTCGCCACCGGATGAAACTGGCGCATCGACGAATCAAAGGCCACATTATCACCTAAAGTTCCGAATAATTTGCCATAGGTTTCTTCCGGTGTATGATTCGGGGCCTCCGCAGGCACATTCGACCCTTTAAATATCACATTACTCGCATTCGTATCGAAACTACCGCTCACGAATTGCTTGGTCGCTTCATTAATATCTGCCTCTACCGCAGGATTGAATGACGGCGCGGCATTACGGCGGCGAGGGTCGTCGCCGATTTCCGGAATCAGGGGATTCATGAGCGGATTCTGTGGGCGAGGTGCCGTAAATTCATCCCGCATCAGCTCATACATTTCTGGCTTGTCGATATTATTCGAGAAACCCTCTTTTGTTTTCAAGATCTGTTTTGCCTTCTCTGTTTCGGTTCCAGCTTTTCCTTTATGAACAAAGTTATAAACGATGACAATAATTCCTAAAGTAATCGCGCCAAGAATAAATAGTGAGAAGGCTGATGTGAGTAAGTAGCCTAAAATGGTGGCGAGGATAACGAAGCGAGTGATTGCGTTCAATTTGGCGGGGGGTTCCATCGACTTTTGCGGCCATATCTCACGAATGTAATCCTTATTCATAAGGACGGCGGGGTCTTCCATCCAAAATACTTGGTCTTTGTTCATTTCTTTCGTAGGTGTGAATGGAATGGAATATGGTCTCGTCTAATTTGATACTATATAATATACTAGAATACTTATATATTATGTAGATTGTATTTCTAATCGCTTTTCTCTTTCGCGGGTGCGGGTGCGGGTGCAGCGGAGGCAGGATTACGTGGCGTCTTTGCCGGCTTTTCACCCGACTGAAATACTGCGGTGGTTGCGCCATTTGAAACCTTCGGGGGGGCGGAGGCAGCGGCCTGTGCGGCCTGTGCGGCCTGTGCGGCCTGTGCGGCCTGTGCGGCTTGCTTATCCTGAACCTTCTTCAATAATCTCTCGCGCATCTGTGCTTGTTTCATATTCTTGTTCAGTTGTGACTGCATCGCCCCGAAATTCACTTTTCCACCGCCGCCCATTCCACCCGGCACATTCATCCCCATCTTGCTTAACATACTCGCCAAATTATTCATTCCCGGCATACTCTTCATCTTCGACATAAGCTCGCTCGCCTCTTGCATAATCTCGCTCTCTTTCAACTCACCCGACTTCAACTTCGAATCAAGTTTAGAGCCCACCGTCTTAATAATGCCGGACAACTTGGTCGGATTTTTAAGAAGTTGCTGAAACACTCCCTTCATCGAGGTCTCATTTTCCATATCCAAATTCAGGTCGGCTGCGGTCTCTTCAGCGATTTCCTTGGCAAGCTTGCCAATCTTTCCGTTCAGGATGCCCGAGAGATGCTCATGGATAGAACTCGCGTCTGGCATCGCGTGCGACGACGGCCCAGCTTGACCTGGCTGTTGCTGGTGCTGCGTCTGTTCCTCTGCGGCATGTCCCTCAAACGCCTGATTCATGAACTCGGTCGCCTTCTTAAATGTCTCATCCAGATTCGGTTGTTGTTCGCTACCATCAGCTCCAAACATCGACCCCATTTCACCAATCACCTCTTCGAGCTTCGTCTTCAACTCGTTATTATCAATCGCCTCAAACAGCTTGGCGGTGTCGCCGAATGAACCCATATCCGAGAGATTATTCACAATCGAAAACAGGATGAGCTGAAGATACTTCCAAATCGTGTCCTTCGTATTCTCAGTGATATCTTCGGTCGCCCAAATCTCTCGGAAATCGACACCAGGAAGGAAGCACACGGCCTTTGCGTCATCGTCGCTTGTGGCATCGGCGGCTGCGGCGGCGGCAGGGGCGGCGAGCATGGCCTCATTTTTATAGAGAATATCAAAAAAACGGACAGGATACACACTCTTACAATGTGTATATAACTCGATATACAATTCATCGGGCATCGGCTTCATTTCATGCGAATATCCCAAATACGCCGATAAGACCTCGCGATACTCGGGGAAAGAACCGTCGATATCACGCAGAAAATCGAGGATTATGGTTTGAAACTCGGCGGAAATGTCGTTGATTGTGACGGGTGCTGCCGATGCCGTGCGCCCGCCCGTGCTCTTTTTCGCACCGCTCTTCCCTTTATTATGGTGTGCTTTCTTATGTTGTTTATTACCGCCCATCTCGTTGTCTTGTATTGTATTGTTAATACAGTCGCGTAATATTTATAATAGATAATAGATATTTAAGTTAATTATCGCCGGTTATTTTACGCTCTCGGAATCTTCACTCCCAAGACCGATTGAATTTTATTCACATGCGTCGCATTATACACACAATTCCCGCCGCGTTCAATCTCGGCGATAATACTCACGTCCATATTACATTTCTGCGCGAGTTCTTTTTGGGTGAGTTTCTTTTCGCAACGCGCAGTTCGGACAGCGTCGCTTGTGGCTTTGGCGATGTATTTCGTCTTTTTTGCCATGTCGGCGTCGGTGCCGGTGCCTTTTGAAGCAGAAGTGGTTGCCGCGACAACAGCAGATGCTGAATTCTTGGTCATCGCCATCGATGCGAGTGTTGGCCTGGATGCTGCCGCTGCCGCGTCTTTATATGAAGTTACTGTCGCCGGTCTTGATTTACTCATCGTGACCGGTGTCCAGTCTTGGCAATCGGGTGCTTCACGTTCAGGTGTGCTATAACGGTTTCGTTGATTATTGGATGACATTATAATGACAAAAGGAGGGTCGTTATTATGTGTATAAGTGGTCGATTTATATCAATTTTATTCGGAAAAGATATAGACATATTTCAAGATGAATATATAATACTACTTGCGTCTCGTCGTCGTATATGACCTGGCTTCTCGTGCTAAATTCCATATTCTTTGTCGTAACATTATCTGAATATCTGATTTGTATGAAATATATCACGAACAACTATGGCTACAAAAATGAATGGTTCAGCGTGTTATTAAGTCTTGTTTTTACACCGTTTTATGGATGCCTTTTTATCCGTAAATTCTCATGGGACCGAACGAAGGCCTATTTTGTGCCGGAACGCCGCGCAGTGCTTAAATATCCCGTTTTCACCGGCGTCCTTTATACTGTGGAAACCGTATTCGTATTTTACGCGCTAAATACCGTTACTTTGAGTTATTATACAATACTGCGGTCGGGCTTCATTATATTTAATATCCCCTGGTTCAAATTTCTATTGAAAAAGCCGGTGACGCGTTTGTATTACGCGAGTTGTGCGGCGTTGGTTGTTTCACATGCGATTGCGACGGGGCAGTATATCCTTCAATACAATGGCGGTGATGGCAGTGGTGGCGGCGGTGATGGCGGTCTCGTTGTGCGGAATACCGTGATTATTTTCGTATCTTGTTTCTTGAATTCCGCGTATAATAATGTGATTGAATACGCGATGACGCGTCACGGTGATATGATATCCAACATTGATTTTCAGGTTCTATTTCAAGCGACATATTTCGTGCTTGCCGTGCCATGGGCAGTGTTTTATACCGTGAAACATACACCACCGCTCACTGCGGGGGCGATAACCATGTATTTCTTCATCGCATTTGGGCTACAACTTTACATGTATAATAAAATATATATCCTGAATACTCCGCAAACTGTAATTCCTGCGAATATTCTGCTTAGTGGGTTAGACCTGATTCGCCGCGTTATCCAACTCACGTATTCATTCGTATGTTTCAAAGAACCGTTTGATGCGATGATTGGGGTTTCGCTGGTGTTTTTAGGGGTGTCGGCGGGCTTACTGCTTTATCAGTATATTCGCGATTATCGGCGCAGTTATCGTGTGAATACTGATGATGATAATGATGCGGATGACGACCGTCATAAGATGCTGGAATTATCTCATATCGATAGTAGTAGTAGTAGTAGTAGTAACGGCTACGAAGGCGGGGATGAAAAAGTATGAAAGTGGAGATAGAGGTAAAATACTGCGAAATTGAGGAGGAATAGTGCCTCGGCCGCGAATATCTCTGTGTCTTGAATTACGCCGATGATGGTGACGACTGTGAAAAGAAATTGTGCGTAAAGAAGGAGGCGGAGGGTGTCGTGAATGTCGCAGGCGGTGGTGTGGTGGTGGTTGAACGTATGCCCGCACATAAACCCGACGATTGCGAAGAAGGCGGCGGCGGCAAAGATGTAATGCGACGGATTTTGCTCTGGAATGAATATCACGCCGAATATTCCACAGAGGAGGACGAGAATGGCAGCGAGAGACCATCGCTGTCTCTGGTATTCATAAAGCACGGTGAATCCGGCCATGATGAGCATACATAGTGCGATAAAGTGACGG
>Ga0194119_10005778_pt1 | contig 18308 bp, 14 predicted proteins | sample TA2MahC100mmetaG_FD_148620 | JGI IMG/M metagenome (GOLD analysis project Ga0194119, IMG submission 148620) | Freshwater microbial communities from Lake Tanganyika, Tanzania - TA2015018 Mahale Deep Cast 100m | ecosystem: Environmental > Aquatic > Freshwater > Lake | place: Tanzania: Lake...
GGGATACACAGGACATAGTCGAATCGGTGCCCTGATTCACCGCCCCGCACCAGTGCAGTTGAGCTACTTGGGCTATCCAGCCCCCACCTATCTCCAAGCAATCGATGGCTGGATTGGTGATGCGGTGTTGTTTGGCCAAATGCACCCGATCGACGCCCAGGCGCACCAGTTGATCACAGTTGAAGGGGGCTACATGGCCTACCACAACGATGAACTGCCACAGCCGAGCCGGCAGGATGATGCCGTGCCATTCCGCTTTGGTAGTTTCAACCACTCACGCAAACTCTCCGATCGGACCGTAGCGCTCTATGTGCAGGTGTTGCAGGCGGTACCCAATGCTGAGCTGGTGCTGAAAAGCGTGAGTTTTGTGGAGGCAGCGGAGCGAAAACGGGTGCAGATGCTGTTTGAACAGGCTGGGATCAATCCACAGCGACTGATCACGTTGCCCTGGGTGAAGGGGCGGAAGCAGCACTTGGCTGCCTATGGGCACATGGATGTCGCCCTTGACCCACTGCCCTACGGCGGAGCCACCACCACCTGTGAAGCCCTTTTGATGGGTGTACCTGTGGTGAGCTTGGCTGGAGAAGGGATGGTGAGCCGCCTCAGCGCAAGCGTGCTGGCCCACAGCGGCTGCGATCAATGGATCGCCTCGACGCCTGAAGCGTATGTGGAGATCGCAAGAGGCTTAGCGGAAGCTTGCCCACGTGATCAGCGAAGCCGGCTGGAGCTGCGCCAGCAGATGATGCAATCATCGTTGGGAGATGGCCAACGGCTGGCAGAGCAGCTGGAGACCAAGTTTCAGGAGTTGGCAACCGAACGGCTCGCTGTGGTGCGGTAAAGCTGGGCAAAGCAAGTCTCCAGATGCCGCATGAGATCGGCCGCATCACCCAGGGGATTACGCAAAATCTGTTGACGCCAGTGGTCACGGTGCTGACGCAGCCACTGCAAGCGATCCGCCTGAGACAGTGCAAGCTCCAGATAGTGCTGCTCGCTGGTGGCGCAGAGTTCAGATGCACCCGCCCCATGCAAAACAGCGGTGGCCATGCGACTCACATAGGCGTGCCCCGTAAGGGTGATCACCGGCACACCCATCCAGAGGGCTTCACAGGTGGTGGTGCAGCCACCGTTGGGGAAGCAATCGAGGGCCACATCCATTTGGGCGTATTGGGCCAGGTGCTCCTCGGGGGTAGCCGTGATCGGGAGCCAAATCACCCGCTCTGGATCCAACACTTGGCGAAGCATTCGGCGTCGCAACAAGACCTGGGTGGCCTGATCACCTGCGTGGTTGGCTTTGAGCACCAAGGATGCGGAAGGAAGTGCCTGAAGGATGCGGCCCCAAAGACGGAGGGTTGCATCGGAGAGCTTGCGATTGTGGTTGAAGCTGCCGAAGCGGATTCCACCAGCGCGCGGCGCCTCCATCACCGCCACATTGGCCTCAGGTAAAGAGTCAGGAGGCTGCCAGGCGATGAAGCAACGGCTAAGACGAACCACCTCCTCGCAATGCCGCTCCTGCATCGGATCGGGGAAGAGTTGGTGGTCGCCCAACCAATAGTCCATGGCTGGAATTCCCGTGGAGGCGAAATAGCCGAGGTAGTTGATTTGCACAGGCGCCATCCGGGCCATGAAACCGGTCACAAAGTTGCCGTCAGTCCAGCCGGAGAGATCAATGGCAATTTGCGGTTGCAATTCGCGAATGGCAGCCAGTTTGCGGCGGGGGGAGAAGGCACCCACGTCGAGCCGCTGAAGCCCTGGGATGCTGTCGAATTGCTCCGCAATCGATTCTGAAAGATGATCGCGCAGATCGACGAGATGATGTTCATGGCTGAACGTATTGCAGCCACCGGCGAGAAAACCAAGCAGGAACCTTGAAACCGGGTGTTGGGCTAAGTCTCCAGTGAGCCATGCCACCCGCAACGGTGTGCCAACCCTCGAAACATCCGCACGGCAGGGCGAAGGGCCAGCAGTGGCGAATGACGCGTATTCCGGAGCCGCCATCAAGCGCTGAACTTGTTGCCGCACATGGGTGGCGGCCTGTGGTATTGCCAAGGACGCAAGGTTCAGGCAAAGATTGTGCTGGATGGCGGAAATCTGAACAGGTTGTTGATGCACGGAGGCGTGCAGGAAGGGAGACCAAGCCGCACAACCGGTTTGTTCGTAGGTGACGGCCAGGGCGGCGGGATTGATCGGAATCGCCGAGACAGATGCTGCGGCGGTGAGCTGCAATTGTGAGCGCCTGGCCAAGGCAGGCTCGCGCTGCAGCAGCTTGATGCGGACCACAGATTCCAGCAACCGCGGATGTTCGCCATGGCGCTGCAGGGCCCGACGCAAGAATGGAATCGTTCCTTCCCTTGAGCGCGCTTCAATCAACATGCTCGCGGCTTCCGCATGAACCCCCAGGTGCTGCGGAAAGCGGTCCGCCGCCTGCACGAGCAGATCACTGGCTTGCTGATAGTTGCCGCGCTGGGCGAGTAGACGGGATTTGAACCGCACCATCTCCAGACAGAGTGGGCGCGGATATGAGTCGAGGGCTTGCTCGGCCTTGGCCCATTCACCGCTCTGGAGCAGGCAGGCAAGACGGCTCACCGCTAGCCCGGTGCATTGTTCCTCTCCGATCCACCAGGTCGGAGAGGCAACAATCTCGCGAATCGGACCCAAATCCCCAAGCTCTAGCCACAGCAGGGTCTGCAAGGCCCTTTGCCAGGGGGTACTGGGGCCGCTAATGGGGTAAGCGGCCAGCAAAGATGCTGCCGCCTGCGATTGGCTTTGCTGGAGGCGAAGAAAGGCCAACAACTCAACCAGCGGCCGTTCAGCATGCTCGGGTATCGAAGCCGCAAGGGCAGCCAGGATCTGGGGCTCCACAACCTCGAGTTGCTGCAAGCGGATTAGGGCTGCGCCCTGCTCCAAACAGAAGAGTCCTGGCTGGGCCGTGGGCAGTTGATCTGGCCAGGCATAAAGCGCTTCAACCAAAAAAAAACCCCCTGCAGTGCAGGGGGCTGAGTTTAGGTGAGCAGAGGATGCGAGTCGAGCGATTAGGAGAAGACCGCTGCGATCGCGCCAGCTGTAGTGGCCTGGAGAACCACAGAACCAGAATAAATGTTCTGGAAGGTGGCAATCGTGGAACCGTTGCTGGTGACGGTTACCTGACCAACAGCAGCACTGCTGGTTGTCACGGATGAATAAGCAGCGCTGTCGTAGTAGAAGTTGATAGTCGCCTGGCTGGCTTGAGTGTTCGTAGCCTCGAAAGACTTGAACAAGAAGCTATCGGTACCGCCCTGGTAGAAGTAATTAAAACCAGTTGTTGCGGCTCCAGCAGCAGAAAGACCAGTTCCGAAGGTGAAGGAGTCGTTACCGGATCCACCCGTGATTGAAGAAAGGCTGGTTAGCTGTGAGGCACCAAAGGTTACGTAATTGGCGCCAGTACCCGCGTCCAACTTGCCGGTGAATCCACCAGTGAAGGACAGCGTGTCATTACCAGCGGCAGCTTGGACTTGACCATCTGTAAATGCACCAGCGAAGACAAAGCTGTCATTACCAGCACCACCAAAGAGTGAGCTGGTCCGCATTACTTGGGAAGAAGACAGACCAAAATAAGTGGCAGTCGAACCCGCATAGACAGATGCACCAGTCACATGGCCCGTGAACTGCAGACTGTCAGCACCGGCGCTGGTGTCACCTGCGCTGGCACCACCGAAGATCGAAGCCCCATTAACCGAAGCAATAACCAAGCTATCGGCACCAGCACCAGCGGAGTAAACACCGTTGGTGGCAGCGGTAGTAGCATTGATATAGAGAGTGTCGGCACCGGCTCCACCGTAAACGGTGGAATTGTTGAGGGCACCAAAGATTGCCAAGCTGTCCGCATCAGTGGAACTGATGCTGGTACCGCCGTAAATGGTGGACTGAGTGATAGCAGCAGCAGCAGCACCGATCACCAGGGTGTCAGAACCGAGATCACCACGGATCAAGGATTGGTTGATACCAGCAGTGCTGGAGATCATGTCACCTGCGGCACCACCATAAACAGTGGACTGAGAGACACCACCAGCAAAGTCGAGGGTGTCAGCACCGGCATTGCCGAAGGCCACGGTCTGCTGAGCACCAGCTTTGAAGCTAATGGAATCAGCGCTGTCATCAGTAGTGTCGGTAACGCTGCCGCCGTACACAGAGGACAGCAGCGAAAGGCCGTTAAAGACGATGGTGTCAGAACCCAAATCGCCAGAGGCGTAAGAGTTGCTGATGCCAGCGGTAGCAGTGATGTAGTCGTTGTCGCGACCACCGCGAACCGAGGTGTTATTTGAAACAGCACCAACAATATTGATGGTGTCATTGCCAGCGTTGCCCTGAATGAAGGTGGCAACTGCAGAGCCCGTAACGTTGATGCTATCAGCCGAGTCACCGGTGGTGTCGGAAGTACTACCGCCGTAAATGCTGGCGTTGTTCACGTCGCCAACACGGATGGTGTCAGAGCCAAGATCGCCTGACAGCCAGGATGCGGTAGCAGAACTAGTCAAACCAAGAGAATCATCTCCCTGACCACCGCGAACGCTGCTGGAAGATTTGATGGCACCACTGACGAGAATGGTGTCGCTGCCAGCGTTGGCTTGAATGAAAGACGAACTGAGGGAGCCTGAGACTGTGATGAAGTCTGACGAGTCATCAGAACCTGCAGTAGCAGAACCACCGTAGATGGTGGAAGAAAGCAGGTCGTAATTGGCGAAGATGGTGTCAGCGCCAAGTCCGCCAAGGAGCGTGGCTAGCGAATAAGTGCCGGAACTGTCGGCAAGAAAGAGCGAGTCATTGTCAGACCCAGCATCAGCGAGGGATCTGATGAAGTCGCTGCCGAGGTTGATTGAATCGTTACCGCTTCCGCCGAGGACAGTTCCGGAACTAAAAGCACCGGTGCCGCCAATGGTGTCGTTGCCTGAGCCAAGGTCGACAATGTCGTTTTGGCCAGTACCAATAATGGTGTCATTGCCGCCGAGAGCGGTTACGGAGTCGTTGCCCGAGGTGTTGCCAACTGTGATCAAGTTGGCGGTGTCGGTTCCGACAATCGCGTTGTAAGACGAAGTCATTGAAGGCTTTGGTCGTGGTGGGTGGGGGGGTTGTCTCCTCACTACCGCACCCACCATGGGGGCGGTGTGCGTTGGGATTTTATCCCAACTTGGGTACTTATACAACGCGAGTCCACCGCTCGACAAGCCTGGGTGTGCCAGGTCAGGAACCTGTGACACCCAGGAGCATCCGCCAGTGGGACAGGCCCCGGTCAGCATCATAGGCCTGAGCGCTCACCTGGGCTGCCGTCGCCAAACGCCGCCGGAGCTCGGACTGATCCAGCAGCAGCTGAATGGCCTCCACTTGAGCCGACACATCAAAAAAATCCACCAGCAGAGCGTTGTGCTGATGGGAGAGCACCTCCTGCACTGGCGGCGTGGCGCTGGCCACCAGGCTGCAACCGGCCGCCATGGCCTCCAACAAGCTCCAACTGAGCACAAACGGCACCGTGAGATACAGGTGAACGGTGCTGCAGGCCAACACCTCCCAGTAAGCCTGATCCTGCAGCATGCCGAGCCAATGGGTGCGGGCGGGATCCAACTCACACTCCTCACGGGCCCAGGTGCCCCAGCTGCGGGCATCAGCACGGGTTGCTCCGTAGGCGACACCGTCGTGGCCGGCGATCAGCACATGCAGGTTGGGGCGGAGTTTCTGGAGCCGCCCGATGGCCTGCATGGCCTGCGGGAAGCCTCGGTATTCCTCAAATCCACGGCTCACATAGGTGAGCACCTCGAGCTGTGGATCATCCGGCAGGCAGGCCGGACGTGGCAGTCCGAAGCTCCGCAGGCCCACTAGGTGCTGGACGTCCACCCCTTCGTGAATCACCGTGAGCTGATCACGCAGCTTCTGGGGAAACTGCTGGCGCTGCCAGTGCGTGGGGGTCACACAGTGATCACACGCAGCCAGCTCAAGCAGGGTTTGGGCATTCCAGATGCGGAGCTTGAGCACGCGATCGGGTTCCACCTGGCCGTTGGTGAGGAAGTCGACATCGGAGCCGTACGGGGTGTAGTACCACTCAAACAAACCAATCCGCCGGGCCTGCGGGAAGACATCACTTAAAAAAAGCCCATTCCCGTAGCCCACGTGGTTCACAATGCAATCCGGCTGCCAGCCCTTTTCAGCCAAGGCCATGGCCTCGCGATAACTAGCTTGCCCCTCCAGCACGGCTTGTTCAAAGCGGCGCAGGTAGGGATGTGAGGCGGCGGAACCACCACGATGGGGTTGGTAGTGCTTCAGCCGGAACCCCTGGTCAGGGGGTGCATGCCACTCACGGTGGCGTGCCAAAAACACCACATCGTGGCCCTCGCTCACCAGGGCCGGCACAAGCCGGCGGAACTGGGCCGGATAATTCGTGTGTGAAAACAGCAGGCGCACTAGGCGACTGGCTGGGGTTGAGCAAAGATCTGTTCGTAGGCTGATAACAGCCATTGGGGCAGCTTTTGCTGAGGCTCATCCACCTTCATGGTTCCCGGAAGGTAATAGAGCATGGCGATCAGGAAGGCATTCAGGGCGCCAGGGCTACCAAAACCGCCTCCCCCCAACGACGGGGTCAAGGCCACGCTGACCGCTTGCTTGCGGCTTTCATCAGCAGGGTTGAGGGGCTCCTTCTGCACCCCAGAGCGCACCATGGCCCAGTAGCGATCGCCAAGATCGGTGGCCCAGAGGCGCTCGAGATCTGCCTCCGGGCAGCGCTGGATGGCCTCGGCGAGATTGCTGCGCAGCTCCACCAGCTCGGCCAGGATTTCTTGATCCTCAGGATCGATGTAATAAAGGTTGGAAAGCCCCAACATGCGGTTGAGTTGAATCCGGTTGTCCACTAGATCGTGCAAGGTGGCCGGAAACGCGCCAAAGTCTGGCGCTGATGGGGCTGCGAATGCTGTGGGAACGGCAGCAGGTGCAGTTGAGGTGGGCTGGGCCGGGCGGTGCTGAGCTGGATTGTGTTGACCTTGGTAGAGCTCTCGATAGGCCCCAAGGAGCCATTCGGGGAAATACTGCTCTGGGTTGTTGATGGTGAGCAACCCTGGTGGGGAGTACAGGAAATTGGCCACCATCAGCTGCGGGGCAAGCGGATGACTCAGGCCATGCTGATTGAACCAGCCGCCAATCGATTCTCGGCGCGCAATCTGGCTGGGGCTGAATTGTGTTTGTGGGTTGAGTTGGCGCACCAAGTGACGCGTCACCTCGCCGAACGGAGTGCCCCATAGGGCCGCCAACTGATCCTGGGGCGCCGCCATCCAAAACTCGGCCAGCTGATCGCGCTGATCGGAGGCCACACAGGTGGACAAACCCCAGACCCCAGAAGGCAGTTGCATGGTTATGGCAGTGGTCAGGGCTTGACTTTAGCGAAAGATGCTGCGCCCCTCCTCACGGCGCAGCAACACCCAGCTGAGCGCTCCGAGAAGCAGCGCCATCACCAAGGGTGCCAGCAACACCTGGGCAATCCAATGCTGGCCCCGCAGCACCAGCCACACCAAGGAAACGCCATAGGGAACCATGCACACCACAGGAAACAACCAACGCTGCCACTGGCTGCGGATCCAGACATGGCGCAACCGCACAGACAGGGGCAGGGGATTGGGAGGGGCAGTCATGCATCCATCATCCAGCCTCGATCAGCTGGGTGAGCCGCGGCAAGGTGATGCGGGTGTCGTAGTCCAGGGCGCGGCGACGGGCAGCGGCCCCTAAACGGTGGCGCAGCTCCGGGTACTGCAGAAGCTGGGACACCCGCCGAACCACCTGATCCGGGCTGTCGTGGTCAACCAACAGGCCTTCAACACCATGGGTGATCACCTCCTCGACAGGCATGCCACGGCTCCCCACCACGGCACAACCACAGGCCATGGCTTCCAACAGACTCCAGCTCAGCACAAAGGGATAGCTCAGGTACACATGCACCCAGCTGGCCTGCAGGATCGCCAGCAACTGGGGATAGGGCACACGCCCCAGAAAGTGCAGCCGCTCCAAATCGAGCTGACCGGCCAACTGTTGAAGCATCTGCTGACGCAGGGGTTCCGCCTGGGCATCGCCCCCGCCATAGCCCAACTCATTGCCCCCCACCACCAACACCCGCAGCTGGGGATGGGCCTGCATGAGCTGGGGCAATGCGCGCATGAACACATCGAAACCACGCATCCGCTCAAGGTTGCGATTCACCAGGGTGAGGGTGGGCACGCTGCGATCGATGCGGATGCCGCGCACCTCAAAAGCCACATCCGGATTAGGACAGGCGATGCTGGTGTCAATTCCCTCATGGATCACCTGCAGCTGTGGGCCCCGGAATCGCCGAGGCAAACTCTTGGCTTGGTGCTGAGTGGGCACGATCCACTGGCGCGCATGGGCCAAGGCGCAGCGGGTGATGCTGTTGCGTCCCAGCTGCTCCAACCGGTGGGCCAAGGCCGGAGGTGGCTTGTGGGGATCGACTCCATAACCACCATGCTCGGGTTGCACCCACAGCTCTGGCCAGAGCACCTGGGGTACGTGGGGCCACACCTCATGCAGCGCCAGGGTCTCGCCCCAGCCGCAATGGCCCAGGATGCGGTCGGGATTCCAGCCTTCTGCCTGCAAGCTCTCACACAACTGGGCCACCGTGGTGGCGCGCTGCAGTGCCTCATTCCAGAGCGTGGTGCCGAAGAGGACCGGCTGATCCAAGGGCTTCGGTGGGTCGTACCGCAGCATGCGGCAGGAATGGGGGATGGGCCTCTGGTGGGACCCAATCGCCACCAGCTCGTGCCCGCGGGCCTGCAGGTGAGGGGTGAGCGCGCGAAATTGCCCGGGGAAATTCTGATGGATGAGCAGCAGCTTCAATGACCAACCCTGCTTGCGCAGACCATTGTCCATGGCCCCTGTTCAGCAACGACTTATTCCTGGCTCAGCAATGGCTGCGCTGGCGGTGGCGCCAGGCCAGCGTCTCGCCACAGCTGCTGCACTGGGGCTTGAGCCTTGGTTTAAAGGAGGAGTTAGCCACCTGGCTGCGCATCCATCCTGGCCAGCTACCCCTCGGGGAGCAGCACAAGCTTGCCTATCGGCTAGCGCGGCTCCAACGCGCGCCGCAACCGTATCAGGTGTTTTTTGAAGAGGGTCAGCTGCAGCAGGGCATCCACCAGCTTCACCAGATCCGCTCCTCCGGGCACGGGTTGCGGGTGAGGCTCAATGGTGGGATCGGTGATCACCTGCAGGATCTGAGCCTGATCTGCAGCTGGAGCCACGACACCCAAACGGCCATGGTGCTGGAAACGGAGCCCATCCGGGTGCAACAGCTCACGGGCCTGCTCAGCGGCTGGCCGTGGTTGCGCCTGGCCGAGGCCAACGGCCCACCCGAGCAGCACCCCCTCACCGCCTTGGCCTTTGGCGCGTTTGCAACGGCCGGCATGCCGGAGCTGAACCATGGCGCTTGGCTCAACCAGCCCCAGCAGCCAGTCCGAAACCCAAGGCTGCTGTGCTGCTGGCGTTCGGAGGGCCGCGCCGACCGGCTGTCGTGTTTCCTGCGCTCGGTGCCGCTGGGGGAGGTGCTGCCTTTCTATCGGGCCCTACTGCAACAGAGCCCCGGGCTGGAGATTGTTGACATCACGGCCTGGAAAACTTGGGAACGGGCACTCCTTCCCGCCGGCGTGACCGTGCACAACCCATCGCAGGGCCCTGTGGCCGGGCTGATGGACCTGGTGCTCGGCAGTTTTGTGGTGAGCATTGACACCGCCCTGGCCCACCTCTGCGCCGTGATGGCACAACCCGCATGGGTGCTGCTGCCCCGCTACGCCGATGAACGCTGGCTTGAGTTGCGGTCACCCCGCCATTGCTACGGCCAGGTGCTCAGCTTCATCCAACAAACGCAATTTGGCGATTGGCGGAGGGAGATACAGCACGCGTTGGAGACCCTCACCGATGCCATCAACGGCCGCTGATCACCTGATCCAGGCTGCTACGCCACTCCGCCTTCAATTGGTCGCAACGTTGCCTCCACCAGGCTTGCAGGCGCTGTTGCACAGCATCCAGAGCAGCAGATTGCGCCAACAACTCTTGGGCATAGGCCAGAGCTTGCTGCCAACAGGAAAACAGGGGCAAGGGGCAGGAGGGCCCAAGCAGTGGCCCTGCTTCACTTCGCACATCCACGAGCAGGGGGATGCAACCCATCTGCAAACTTTCATACAAGCGGAAGGTGTCCAGATGGCGATCGCCTTCCGGGCACAAGGCAAAACAGCTCTGGGCTAAAACATCCCGATAACGATCCACGGGCAAACCCACCCCGAAGTGGCGCCCACCGTGAAAAAAGCCCTGGGGTAGCCCACGCAGAAACACGGCAGTGGCCAGCCGCCTGGATCCACCACCCCAAAGCGTGCCCATGAAGGCCCAGGGGAAAGGCCGCTTGCTGGACGGCAATGGATGTATTGGGCCCAGAAATTCCGCCCGGGGCCCAATGGGAAAGCATTGCGGGGATTCCGGCAGCCCCGCAAAACGGGGATGGGGGAAATTGCGCCACACGGGCGTGCCTCTGGGCAGCATGGGATACAACTCATCTCCATCGAAGCCCTCCTCATCGCTGAGGTGCACCAGGGCAAACTGCCCGTCCGCAGCTAAGGCGGCCAACCTCTCAAGTCTTTGGCAGCGTTGCTGTTCCAGCTCCCGAGGATCTGGTTTGCGGTGCAAGCGCAGAAGCCCCGATTCCACGAGCACCCGAGGTTGACCTGGCAAGCGTTGGGGCCAATGCTGCACTGATCCCGCCAGATGGTGCTCGTCGAGGGGCCATGGCGAGAGGAGATGGTGGATCCAACCACGCTCCAATTGGCGTTGGGGATCACAAGCCCAGAGGAGCTGCAGAGCGTCCCGCCGCATGCTCAGGCGGACTCCAAATCCAGCAAGCAATGGAAGCTGGTTCCCCAATGCTGCACCTCGAGCCAAGACGCATGGGCAAAGCTGGGTTTGTACAGGCGGAAGGTTTTGATCAGGCCAAGGGTGGCCGCACTTTCCAGCGGGCTGATGAAACTGCAGTCGCCATCGAGCCACCAGGGGCGCTCAGACCATTCCTTTAATTGCCGGTGGCTCAGCACAAAACAGCCTGCGTGGGGGTTGTGGGGCGTTTCAAACACCATCTGCTCCCCGAAACACGGCACCACCAGCACAGGGCCCTTCTTCAGATTGAGCCGGGCTAGATCCGCATCCGCTAAGGGGCCATCGATATAAAAACGATCCACTCTGCTCGGGCCCTGGGCCAACTCAAGCCGCTGGGGCAACAGCAGAGAATCCTCACCGAGCAATTGCTGAAACCAGCTCAACTTGTGAAAGAAGAGTGGATCATGAATCACAAGATCATCTTCGAAATAGGCGTAGAAGTCGTACTCCGCGTTCAGCTCCGTGGCGAGGTGGCGCTGGGCTTCAAAGCCCAGCAACCTGCCGTTGGCTGGCGTTGTGACCACCTCCTCAAACAAAGGCCGGAAACAAGGATCCAAGTGCGCCAGCACATGGTGCTGACCATCCGTGATGATTCGCACGTCAATCTGATGACGCAACGCCTCATCGGCCGGATAAGCACGGCGATCGCCCATGTGCAAGTAGGAGCGCCTCAACCCCAGGCGGCACAACGCCAGCAGCTGCTCCTGCAGGGCCGCCACCCGTGGGGCGGGATTGGGCCGCAGCGATTGATGCTGGCCATCACCCTCGGGATCCCAGTAATGAACGATCGCCAGCAGGATCCGCATGGGGCCAGATTAAGCCGCGATCGCCAGCCAGAATCAGTGGATGCGTCTTCTGGTGATCACCAACCTCTATCCGCCGCAGGAGCTCGGGGGCTACGGGCGCAGCCTGGCGGATTTCGTGTGGGGGCTCCAACAGCGCGGTCACCAGGTGGATGTGCTGAGTGCCAACGCGCCCTACCTGGGCCCGGCGGAGAACGGCCCCAGCGGAGAGCGGGTGTGGCGCGATCTGCTGCTTAAGGGCAGCTTTGATGGGGGCCTGCAACTGCTCGACGACCCCGCAGCCTGTGCGCGGGTGGATGGGCACAACGCCCAAGTGATCCAAGGCCGGCTCTCGGGATCTCCCTACCAAGGCATCCTGCTAGGCAACATTGATTTGTTGGGCCCCGAACTTCTCCCGACTGTGCTGGAGCCCCGCATCCCGGTGCTTCACCACGTGGGATTCATCGCGCCACCCTTTCAGCCCCAGCATTGGCCACAGGTGAGCCACTACACCCTGGTGGCGGCCAGTGATGCGGTGCGGCGGTCGCTCCGTGCGGCGGGGCTGCCAGTGGCTGCATGCCCGGTGGTGTACCCGGGAGCCCGGTTGGAACTGTTTGACAACAACCCCTACCCCCGCTGGCGCGCCAGCCCAGTGGGACAGCCATCCAATCCCCTCAAGCTCTGCTTCGCGGGGCTGCTGATGGCAAGCAAAGGGGCGCACACGCTGCTGCGGGCTGCCGTTCAACTGCACAGGCAGGGCATCGCCGTTCAGTTGAACCTGGCGGGAGCAGCCTTTCAAGCCGATTATTGGCCCAACTTGCAAGCGCTGGCCCATGCCGAAGGCCTGGCCGATCGTGTCCGTTGGTATGGCCCGCTCAGCCGCCGCAAGCTGGCGCGCTTTTTCCAGTTGCATCAAGTGGGGGTTTTCCCCTCGGAATACCCCGAAGCCTTCGGCATCGTGGCGGCGGAAATGCAAGCCAGCGGGCTGGCGCTGGTGAGCAGTGGCGTGGGTGGCGCCGCTGAGCTGTTTGAGCATGGGGTCAGCGGCTTGGCCTTTCAGCCGGGACAGGCCGATGACCTGGCCCAACAGCTGCGCCAGCTGGTGGAGCACCCAGCACTGCTGAATCAACTCCAAGTGGAGGGATGGCGTCGTGTGCAGCAACACTTCAGCGTTGGCACAGCAGCGGCAGCGCTGGAGGAGCTGTGGCTGAACAGATAGCCGACGTGACGCCAGGGCCCTCCTGGCCAGCCGCCAATTGGTTGAACCAAGGAGGCGCTCTGATTGCCCATGACCCCGCCCTGGGGCAACGCTTCATTGGTGAGGGGATCAAACGGCTTCCGGAGCTGGGCTTGGCCTGGTTCAACCTTGGGCTTGCCCTGCATCAACGCAAACGCATCCCCGCAGCCATCCGGGCCTACCGCCAGGCCCTGCGCTGCCAGGATGCACCCCGCAATGAAGCCTTCAACAACCTTGCCCAGGATCTGCTGTTAAACGGCCAATTTCAGGAGGGGTGGAAGCTATACGAACACCGGCTGCAACGCCAGCCGGTTGAGCGCTACAGCAGCTACCTGCAACACTTTGGGCAACCCTGGCAAGGATTCGAGGACCCCAGACCCTGCGAAGCCTTGATCCTGGTGGCTGAACAGGGCTTTGGCGATACGCTTCAATTCTGCCGATTGATTCCCACACTCCAGAGTCTTGACTTGCGGACGAACTTTGTCTGCCAGGAGCCTTTGGCTGGTTTGCTGCGACACGGCAGCAGGATCGGCACCATCAGCTTGATGCTGGGCAACCATGCACCACACACCCGGTGGTGCCCTCTGCTGAGCCTGCCGCAGCGACTCAACCTGAATGCGGGCACCATTCCAACGCCTGAGGGCTACCTACAGCCTTGCGCACGTCGCATCAATGCTTGGGCACAACAACTGCAACGCACCCCGGGCAAACGCTTAATTGCCTTGCACTGGCAAGGCAATCCCAAGTTCGAGCGCAAGCTTTACTCCAAAGGGAGATCCATGCCCTTTGAGGCCTGGCTGGGCCTGCGTGACTTGAAGAACGTTGAATTCCTCTCCATTCAGAAGGGGGCCGGTGCTGAACAACGGCGTGACGATGCCGGCTTGGCGTTTGTGGCTGGACAGCAGGCCTTCGATGCCAGCTTTAATTTCGAAGACACCGCTGCAGCCCTGGCCAATTGCGATCTGCTGCTCACAGCTGACAGCAGTGTGGCTCACCTGGCTGGGGCGATGGGTCTGCCCACTTGGCTGGCCCTCAGCCACGTACCGGAATGGCGGTGGGGTTTGGACGGTCGCCACACCCCTTGGTACAGCAGCGTGCGGTTATTCCGCCAACCGCGACCTGGAGCTTGGGATGCGGTTGTCGAGGCCATGGGGCAAGCGCTGCAGAACGGGGGGCCAGCATGAAGGTGCTGGCGCTGAGTGATTCTCTGGCTCCTTGGCACAGCTTTTGGATCCGTTTCGGGCAGTACGCCGATGCTCTGCCCTGGCCGGTGACCATCAGCAACGATCCCAGCAACATCGCGGATCTGCAGGCTGGAGATCGGCTGCTGATCTACCGCTACAGCTGCGATTGGGGCGATCTCACAGCGCAGCTACGGACGGCTCACCGCCAAGGCGTAGTGATTCTGAGCGATGTGGATGATTACCTCTGGCAAGCCTGCGGTTGGTCTCGGGAACGCCTACGGGGCTGCACCAACATGCTGCGGCTCTGTCATGCCTTGAGCTGCAGCACAGGGGCCCTGATGGCGCAACTGCAGGTGATGTTTCCAACGGTGCCGATGCAGGTGCTAGCCAACAGCGCTCCGAAACACCAGCTCCAGCGGCCGCCCAGCTCACCGGATGAACCGCTGCGCATCGGTTGGACCGGTGCCCCGTGGATCAGGCCCGCCGACCTGGAACTGCTACGCCCCCTGGCGGCCTGGATTGCCGAACGACCCCAGCAACTGCGGCTGGTGCATGTGGGGCATGCGGAGGGGTATCTCAGCTTGGCCGAAGCGCTGGCGCTGCCCAAGCAGCTCGTGGAGACGGTACCCCTACAAAGCCACGGTGATTATGTGCGGTCGTTTCGGTTTGACATCGGACTGGCCCCCCTAGCCAGCAACAGCTTCAATCGCTTCAAAAGTGCCATCAAAGTGATTGAGTACAGCAGCCAGGCCATTCCATGGTTGGCCTCGGATGTTGACCCTTACCGGGAGCTCTGCCGGCAATGGCAGTGGTCGGGGCGGCTCTGCCAAAGCCCGAGCGCGTGGATCAACCACCTCATCCCCCTACTCGACCACAACCTGTGGAGTGCAGAAGCTCAAGCCCTCCACAGGTTGTGCCAAGAGCATGCGAGCTACGGCGATGGGGTCAACCGCTGGCGCCAGCTGCTCTCGTGGCAGCCTGCCAACCTGCTCAACAGCTCAGCGGCGTAGTCTCGCCAGGTGCGCAGCTCACGGCGTCGGAGTTGAACCAGGACCTGACGCTGCAGGGAGGGATTCCCTAGCCACTGGGCTAAACCCTGCGCCAACTGGCGCCAATCCTGGACCTGCAAGGGCCAGCATCCCCCATCGCGAACCAACTCACCCAGGGCCCCCTGGTCTTGTGTGAGGCAGGGCTTCCCAAACCAGAGACTTTCGGCCACGGGCAATCCAAAGCCCTCTTCCAGCGACGCCACAACGGTGGCATCGCACCAGTGATAGAGCTCAGCCAAGCGGGCGTCATCGGCATCGGGCTCCCAACGCACCGGCACATCCCGTTGAAGAACACGCTCCACAAGGGACACAACCCGGGGGTCATTGGGCCAACCCACAAGCACCAACTCCGCCGGAAAGCTGGCCTGTGCGCACAGCCAAGCCACTGCTTTGAGCAAGTTGCGGTGATTTTTGCGGGGCTCGAGTGAGCCGACACACAGCAACCGCTGAGGAGCATGCACCGTTCCCGTCCCTATCGCTGGGCGGATGCGTTGCACACCTCGAAACTGCTCTGCCAAGGGGAGCGCCTGCACGTGACCATGGGGCAAATGCTGCTGCTTCAGAAAGGCGATGAGATGTTGGGCCGTGGTGTGGGAATTGGCCAACACGAGGTCAGCCGCAGCCAGTCCGGCCATGTAGGTCGCGTGGTGGCTGGCCGTAGCTCTGGCTCCTGCGCCGTACAGCGACGCCCAGCGCAGGGGGATCGCATCGTGGAACACCCAAGCCAGCTTTAGCCCGTGGCGATCCGCCGCCGCACGCAGCTGGGCGGCAGAAGGATTGCTGGGCCCACTCACCAGTTCTACGATCAACAACCAAGGCTCATGACCCTGCTCTGACCACGCGTCTGCGTCAGGTCCATGCCAGCGGCTGAGATGATCCAAGGCCTGATCAGATGCACGCTGCAAGTCCAACCGGCTACGGTTCCACACCATTGGGGTCAAACGCACACCTGCCTCGATCAACCCCGAAGCAATCGCTCGCACACAACGCTGGATTCCCGTGTTGCGCTCAAAGCGGCTCGTGTGATCAACGTAGTAGTACATAACAGCGTCAAACTGCCGTGATCAGCCAGGAACACACCACACTGCAGGTGAGGCTGAAGGCCCAAGAAGGTTATGCCTCGACTCTTCGGGGACGCCGCGATCTCAGCACCAAAACATTGGTCCGGAATCGACTGCCTGCGCTGGAGCCGTTCCTCCACCTCGCGAGTGCTCGGTTCAGAGAGCTCGGGCTTACAGACGCCAGTTTTGCTGTGCAATTGCATGACGAAGCCCCCCCAGAGCCCTGCTTTCGATTTGATGCGCCTCTACGGAATCCAGGCCAAGGCTTACTGATCCCAGACCCTTACGCGCTGGGATCTCAGGGATTTGCACAGCTACGGCAACAGTTCACAGAACAACCCCTGCCGCGCTGGCCTGAACGCCTCCCACAGGCAGTCTGGCGTGGATCAACGACAGGAAACCAAGCGTTAACCGTTGCCAACCTCACTGAGAACAAGCGCTATCAGCTCTGCAGGCAAAGCAAACGGTTAGCGCTCGGGCTCGATGCCCGCTTGACCGCCGTTGTGCAATGCGACGATCCAGAGAGCCAAGCAGGGGTGGTTGATCAGCTCCACCAGGAAGAGCTCATGGCTCCACGGGTGAGCCCCTGGCACCTGGCGCTGCACCGATGGCTTGTTGAAATCGATGGCAACGTGAACTCTTGGGGACTGCTGTGGAAACTACTCAGCGGCTGCTGCGTTGTCCGCGTTTCCAGCACCCGAACCCAGTGGTATCACCACAAACTGAGGACTTGGGTTCACATCGTGCCAGTGTCAGCGGATTTGCATGATCTCGGAGCCGTACTCGAATGGTGCAAAGACAATGCCCAAACATGCTGTGATATCGCTCAGAACGGCAGAGAACTCGCACTCCAAGTGGTTGAAGAGATGGAGGCCCATCAACAAAGGGCCGTTGATGTCTATGCAGAAAACTGGCTTCTGAACGGCAGTCTCGAAAAATTCAAGAGACGACGATTAAACACCCCGAAACTTCAATAACGTTTTGAATGTTTTAGCAAAGATCAGCATGTCGAGCTGCAGTGTCCAGTTGCGGATGTAATAGAGATCGTAGCTCAGTTTGAGCTCTGATTCCTCCAAGCTGGCGGGGTAGGCCGGACCACACACTTGGGCCCAGCCACTCAGGCCAGGCAGCATCCAATAGCGCTTGCGGTAGTGAGGGATGGACTCGGCCAATTGATCATCAAGATGGGGCTGCTCAGGCCGCGGGCCGATTAAACTCATTTCACCGCGGATCACATTGATCAGCTGCGGCAACTCATCGAGTCTGGTTCGCCTTAACCATCCTCCAACAGCGGTAACCCGAGCATCAGATTTGGATGTCCAGGGGGTGGGCGCTCCAGGCTTCCCGTAGCGCATCGTGCGCAATTTGTAGAGCGGGAAGGTACGACCACACCAGCCTGTTCGTTGTTGCACGTACAGAACTGGGCCGCGATCTTCCAGCCAAATGGCCGCGCTCAAGACAGCTAGAAGGGGCAACACCATCAGGAACAACGGCAAAGCCACCATCACATCAGCAATGCGCTTGATCTTGCGAGCCAGGCTGAACTCATCGCTCCAGGGCAGATCCGCCATGGCCAACCAAGAGGCGGGGAGCAGGGTGGGCGGCAAACGCTCCAATTGGCGTTGGGCCAGATCTTCTAGGGTGGTGACCAGCACGCCGCGGGAGCGCAGCTGCTCGATGGCGGTGGTGAGTGAGGGATGCTGCGGCAACTCTGGAGCTAGAGCCACTCCCACTTGGCGGCCGTCCGGCAGGGCTTGAGCAAGGGCGGGCTCAAATGTGCTCGGGGAGAGCAGACGAGGGGGCCTCACAAACGGGTTGCGCTGCCACTCCCTGAGCACATTCCTTTGGTGCTCAGGGGCCGCAACCAGCTGCCAGACAGGTCTGGTGGCGGTACGGGTGAACCAGCGCAGCAACAGGCGTGACGCCAGGGCTAAGGCCGTCTGAAGGGATAACCACTCGAGCAACACGGAGCGGTCGAGCAAACTCAGCTGCTCAGCGCCCAAACCGAAGATCCAGGCCCCGACCACCATGGTGAGCATGGTGGCTAGAGCCGTGAGCAA
>Ga0194119_10005782_pt1 | contig 18297 bp, 17 predicted proteins | sample TA2MahC100mmetaG_FD_148620 | JGI IMG/M metagenome (GOLD analysis project Ga0194119, IMG submission 148620) | Freshwater microbial communities from Lake Tanganyika, Tanzania - TA2015018 Mahale Deep Cast 100m | ecosystem: Environmental > Aquatic > Freshwater > Lake | place: Tanzania: Lake...
GGATTTTCCCGATCATTTCATCTTTACTCTGGTCTTTTTTAACTGCCGTCTCAATAAATTGAACAAGATCGGATTCACTATCCACATCCTCCAGAATACGCACGTAGTTTTCCACAGCATAATCAAATGCCAAGACCCTCCGGTGGAGCAACCGACTCATAACCTTTATCTTTTTCGCCAGATGAAGTTCCTCTTCCCTGGATAACAGCGGCATCGTCGACATCTCTTTCAGGTAAATACGAACAGGGTCATAATCCTGATATTTTACTCTTTCTTCAACGACTTCCCGTTCAGCAATGTCTTCTTCGGTTATGTAATTTTCGTGATTTTCGTTTGTTAACTGATCAACTTTATAATCCATAGCTACTTCCCGATTAAGATTTAAAAGATGTAATATTTGTTTGATATAACAATTATTTATTATAAAATGTTTACACAAAACGGGTTATTTTAATAAATATATCGTATGTAGTCAATAGTAAATAAGTTGTAATGCGTCAATTTGTGTTAAAATTTCAATATTTATCATTATCCAGGATACTTTTTTTCTAAAAAACCAATACACTGTCCATGGGAAATACTCTTAGAAATAATTATGATGTTGTCATTATAGGCGCAGGTCCTTCGGGAGCAGCAGCAGCCAGAGGTCTGGTCAATGAAGGGTTAGAAGTCCTTGTATTGGAGAAAAAGAAACTCCCTCGATACAAGATGTGTTCCGGAATTATCTTCAGGAAATCGCAGGATATAACCGAACGACTTTGGGGGAAAATCCCGGAATCGGCTTATGTTACCCCGAAACTTTTAAAGGGAGTAAGACTCTGGTCTGACACTGAACATTTTTCAGATTGGCCATTCAATAAAGACAGCAACGGAGCGCCGAACGTATGGCGTTCTGAATTTGATTACTGGCTTATTAAAAATTCAGGTGCAGAAGTAAAGGATTGCTGTGTCTTAAAAGGATTTAAAGATTATGGCAACTACATAATGCTGGAATGTCATAATACCTGCAATAACGAAACGATACATATTACCTGCAAATATTTAATAAGCGCCGAAGGCAGCAGGTCGGTAATCAGGGAAAAACTCGATCCGGATTTTGAAAAAGGCATAAAATGGTTTGTGGCATATCAGAATTATTATGAAGGCGCTTCAGACCTGGACCCCTATTTTTATCACGGTTTTCTGGAGCCACAATATGGCGAGGTTTATGCATGGTTCAGCGTAAAGGACGGACTGCAAGTCTTTGGCACGGCGGCAAGAAAAGGCGTAAAGATACATCCTTATCTGAGCGAATATACCAAGATGCTCGAAAATAGATTCGGCTTACAACGCAAAAAGTTAGTAAGGAAAGCAGGCTGTTTGGGTAATGATATGTGTACGACCGGTAGATTCTATTTGGGAAAGGGAAACGTGCTTCTGGTTGGCGAAGCTGCTGGATTTCTCAATGCCTTTGGTGAGGGGATTTCGTGCGCATTATCAACGGGTTTATTCGCCGCAGAGTCAATAACGAAAGGCATCAGATCAGGAAACGATGCGCTTGCAATTTATTCCGAATTAACAAAACTGGAGAGGAGACAAACCAGGATGTCGTGGAAATTGGGGGCTAAAATAGCAGGCAGGGACCTCATGCCGATATAAAATCACCGGATTTTTATTCTGGCGTAGCCCTGATGCTCGCCATATTGGTCAGACCAGACGATGCCTATCTCCCAGACATCTCCCTTTTGCATGATTTTAAGCAAGGCGCCAAGTTCTTCAATGTCATTGATTCGATACTGGCCGACATATACGATGACGTGCCCCTCCTTGATGCCCACCTCGGCAGCCGGACTCTTTTTTTGTACCCCGGAAATCAATACGCCGCTCTTTACCCACCACAAATTTAACTGTTTTGCAAGCTGGGGTGTTAAATCCTGCACAAACAGCCCGAGCTTTTCCAGGGCAAGCTTTTCGACAGATTGAAGCGGCGCCTTTTCAATGGTAACATCTATCTTAAATTCCCTTCCACTGCGATTGACGATGATCGAAAGTTTATCTCCTGCATTTTTCTTCAGTATGTATTTTTCGAAATCGAGTATATCGCGAATCTCCTTGGAATCTATTTTCGTGATATAATCGCCGGTCTTGATCTGCGCTTTATAAGCGGGACTCTCTGGTTCAACCGATGAAACCATAATCCCCTTTGAAGGGTCAGCCTGCTCCTCGACCTGCGCGCCGAACCATATCCTGTTGAGTTCCCTAAAATTGAAGAGTTTTACAAGGGTTTGTCTTACCTTATCAACAGGAATGGCGAATCCGATCCCCTGCGCCTGATTCACGATTGCGGCATTAATGCCAATAAGCTCTCCGTCTATATTAATGAGAGGCCCTCCGCTGTTGCCCGGATTAATCAGTGCATCCGTCTGAATAAGACCATCATATTTAATATCTCCGTATTGACTATTAAACGTCATGGTGCGGTTCTTTGCGCTTAACACGCCGGTCGTAACGGAATTTTCCAGGCCAAATGGATTTCCCAATGCCACAACAGTTTCACCAATCATAAGATCCTTGGATGTGCCCATCTTAACGTAAGGAAGAGGTGTCGGTGAGTTAATTTTTAATACCGCAAGATCGCTAATAGGATCGGAACTAATCATGGTTGCCTCAAAATCCCTGCCATCCGACAATCTCACCTTGATTTTAGATGCGCGACTCACGACATGTTCGTTTGTGACGATGTAACCATCTTCATCAATGATAACGCCGGAACCTAACGGCCTTTCGACCATTTGCTTCTGACTCTGACCAAAAAAATCATTGAAAAACTGATCAAAGAGTTCACTCCTGGATCCAAAAAAAGGGTCTACATGTCGTTGAGTAATAAGCCTCTCCGTGCTTATATTGGCTACAGCAGGACCAACTTTCTCAATTGCTACAACAATGGGTGTCCTGCGGTTAGAATTGGCTTCAAGGGCAGATGTGGCATTATACGGTATGAGCAGAGTGCTAACAACAGAGGCAATGATTAGCAGTAAGGCATGAACTTTTTTCATAATTAAGTCACGTAAGCTTGCGCTTAAGAATTTCAAAACGACTCTGTAGCGGCAATTCATGAATTGCCGCTACATATTTATGCGTAGGAATTCAATCTGGTAGCGCAACCGTCTCGGTTGCACAAAAAATTGCCGGAGTTATCCCATGAAGAACACACCCCTTTCCCCTCTCGAGAAGGGAATAACAACCCCTTGAATCCCCCTTTACTAAGGAGGAATTAAAGTCCCCTCCCAGGAGGGTATTGAGGGGGTGGGTAAAATAAAACTTGTCCCCTTGTTATGTTTCTAGTGAAACCCACCATGCGGCGAGCTGCCGGGCGGTCTTCCATGTGGACTCGCACCCAACGGTTTTTCTTCAACAGGACTCTTTACTGCACCAACAGGCGCTTCGGGTACAGCAATTTCAGTAACAAGCGTGGTAAAGTCCTCTTCTTTTTTCATGAGTTTGGAAATCGATTCATTATCAACAACGTAGATATAATCTGAATCTTTGTTTTTTACATAATAACTGTGAGCATCTTTTTTCTTACCCACGTAAAGCACCACATCGCCGTTTTCCAAACTGGCAGTAATAGTGAATTGAGGTTTGTCCAAAGAAAATTGTGTAAGGTTAGTCGCCTTATATTGTTCAATATGGCTGCCTTTTAACTCATCGAGATTACGGATAAAGTAATCTACCTCTCTGCCTTGTGGTTCTTTTTCACAGTTTTTTATCTTCCATACATTGTTTACTTTATCTAACTGGATACTTCTGTCCGCATAGCCCAGAACGAGCTTTCGTACATCAGATCGTTCAAAATGAGCTATTCTGGTGGGCACCAGTTCCGCATCAAAGTTTCTAATTTTGGGCCAGGAAAGTTCAAATACAAGATCGCTATCACTCATCATGCAATAAGAATTTACTTTATCTCCTTCCATGGTCTTCTTGCCGACGAGCAAAGTCCTCGTTTCAACTGTTTTTCCCAAAGGCTCTTTTTCCTTCACGAGATGCTCCGGTTTTTCTTCTTTCTGCTTATCAGATTTTCCAGACGGTTGTTCTGCAACCTTCTCGTATGTCACAGAGACCTTGATCGTGGGATCGTCCAACCCAAAGGCTTTAAGGTCCTTTGGCGCCTTGGTAACGTAGTTTTCTGCCTTTAAAAAGGACATGTCCCATATAATCTGGTTAATCACATTCGCATCGGCTATCGTTTGGACAGGCTTTGAGAGTTCCCATTGAATTTGCCCTTCCTCATCTTTTTTATTGGTCACATCACAGACGAATGTGCGGTCTGGTTTTTCGATGACCAGTTTTTTTGCCAGGTCTCTATCAAAATCAAAGACCAGCCTGTCACGGAAAGTCAAAAGCACATTTTCTATTTTATCATAAAATTCAACCGTAGGAACGGTATATACAGGTTCTTCTCCCACACGTTTTACATAACACTTGGCGCCGCCAGGCAGCTTATTGCCGACATAAAACTTGGCCAATTCCTTGTCTTCTTCTTTTGTAACAGAAATCTCAAAGACAGGGTCTTTTAAACCATACGTGGACAAGTCGGTTGGCTTGTCCGAAACGAAATCCTCAATTTCAAGCACTTTGATTTTTTCAATGAAGTTCTTAACAGTATCCTGGTCTGCATAAATATTAATTGGTTTTGTAATCTTCCAATCCAGTTCTAAGGATTTTTCGATTGCAACTAAGTCCGTCGGTGTCTTGATTTCCAGCTTGTTTATACCATAGGTCCCAATAGCCTCAAATCTAACTACTTTCTTGTCCCTTAAATCGTTTGGTTTTTTACTCAGGTCTACAAGGATTGGATCTTTCAGGAAGAAGATTGTCGGTTCGTCGGTTCGCTTAACATAAACCTTATTATCTAAAGAATGACCAAAGATAACCGATTGACTAACGCCTTTTTCATTAATCGCAACGGTATAGCGTGGATTATCCAGACCATATTTAGCCAAATCCGTTGTGTCCGGGAGGAAGTCCGCGCTATCAATCTGCAGGTTCTTAAGTTTACCAATAATTTCCTTGATTTTTTCAAGATCTGCAAGGTCGTTAATGGGTTCAATAAGTCTCCAGAAAACGCCCTTTCTATTACAAACCACATTGTATTCTTTTGTTTTAATCTGCAGGCTGTCTACTGCTTCCTTGTCAAATGTAAATACCCATTTACTCCTCAAATCCAGGACGCCTTTATTGGCTTTACTATGAAGAGTCCCCGGCACAACAATAACCTCATCACTCGTATCGAGTTTAAGGTATACATTATCGCCTGCGGCAAGTTTTTGACCCACAAATACGGTGTATTTATCTCTCGGTCCGGTTACCTGTATTTTGTCAGTTTTCGCTGGAATATTCGTGAACATGGTAATAGAAGTTTTGGGCACATCCAGCCCGTAATCTTTAAGATCGAATGGTTTTTCTCCTTCTTTCTTAAAGGAACCCACCTTATTCATAAATTCGAATTCTGAGAGTATGCTGTTTACCTCGGAATTGTCTGCGCGCAGTCTCTGTGGTTCAACGATATACCAGTAGTCATCTCCACTTTTCTCCAAAACGATTTTTCCGCTTTCATTATTCAATTCGATCTTTTTGATCAGAGATGACTTGAAATCAGGTATTACTTTTTTTTGCAGTCTTTCCCATTCTTCATGCGGCAGCTGCTTTCTCTCGTAAAGGAAAACGTACGAAATACCAATAGCGGCTACAATTAAAAGGATTATGGTAGTTTTGAGTTTCATAGCTTAATTCTTTCCTCCAACGTAGAAATCATGAAATTGAAATGGCAGTAAACTTTCACCGTGTAATGTAACCAAATTTAACGACGCCTCTTCCACCAGATAAGACTGCCAATGACTATTGGTACCACAGGGATGCCGGCAATAGAAACCCAGAAGATAACCTTCATCTGGAGCGGGTTAATTGTTGCCTTGCGTAAATCAGGCGGCTTGGCAGAAATGCCCAATTGAGTTTCTTTTTTTGCCAGCCAATTAACGGAATTCCGGAACAAATCGGCATTTCCCGGATTTTCAATATACTCATTGGACGCAAAATCCACATCTCCGTACACAACTAACCGTGCGCCTTGTGGTTTAGCACCAGGATCGTTTGCCATGCCAGGATGTGACTGGGTGACAGCTTTGGGCAATTCTTTTACCTGCGAAGCCACGGCAAGAGAGACAGGGCCTTGCAAATCAACATCTACGTTAAGCTCAGGTTTTTTTTGCCGTAAATTTGCAACATCAGTTTCTCCCCATGACCCTTCAGGCGCGTTTATCAATGACGTAGCCTGATAAGGCATTTGATCGTTTGGAGGCGTAGAATTAACAGAACATGCGCCTAAAAGAATGGTATTATAGCTTTTTAGGCCATCGGTAATCTTAAATTCGGCATATTCGTCTTTACCTATATAGATTTCAGCTACAGTCTGAATACCAAAGAGAGGCATATTCACCTTGTTGTACACAACGACATCATCGCGCACCACGATACCGTATTCCGCCATAAGCGTCTTAAACCCCGTTGGAGCATTTGGAGTAACGGCAGGCTCAAGCATAAGCAATAGTTTACCCCTGTTTTCAAGATAGTTACGAATAATGTTTAATTCTTCCGTCAGGTATGCCTTCGTCGGTCCTGCGACAACCAATACATCACAGTCATCCGGAACTTTTTTGGTGTTTAAAATATCAAGCGGAGCTATGCGACAGTTATCCCGCTTAAGGGCATTGGCAATGCCAGAGATACCTCCGCGGTCGTAATCTTCAAACTGCCGTTCACCATGCCCCGTAACGAAGTAGACAGCCGTTTGTTTTTCCTGGGTGACGTTAAGAATCGCTTCTGTGAATGCTTCTTCACCTTTAAACTTGAATGGATACTGTTTTTCTATGACTTCATTCTGTTGGACGTGTTTGCTGTGTTCGCTGCATTCGAACACCACGGTGTTTAACTGAAGCGCATCAATCGCAAGGCGTTTAGCCAGCTCCTCAACCCTGGTGCGGTTTCTCAACGGATCAATGCTTTCCACCTTAATTTTGTCCGAATGATAGGAATATTCCTTCAGAATATCCACAATTTGTTCATAGAACATCTCGCCCGGATTAAACAAGGTGGTAATGACAACGGGTTTATCAAGATTCTTTAATATATTTTTGGTTTTTTGCGAAAGGGAGTATTTTCCCGTAACGGTAAGATCGAAACGCTCGTAATGCCGATTATTCAAAAACCCCACAATTGCAAAGATGCCGGCGGCAAAGATGGACATGACCGCAACATTCGTACCGACAAGCGCCTTTCTTTTCGAAGCCTCGGATGAGAACCATTTGTTCCTGATAGCCTTGGCTGCGGTAAATCCGATGATAATACCTCCGCCCACCCCAACCGGAACGAGAGAAGCCAGTCCCCATGCATTGAGGATTCTTGACACACCAAAACCAGCCACAACAGTAATAATACCGGCCAGGATAATATATCCGCCAAACTGATCGAGCCAATCGTTCTTCTTTTTATTGTTCAAAGTGTTCATCTCCATCTCCTGCTCTCAACGATACGCACAGCGACAAATATAAGTAAAGCAGTAAAACTGCTGTAGTAAACAACGTCTCTTGTATCTATTAACCCTTTTGTAAATGTATCCCAGTGGTCATAGGTGCCAATATAGCTCAGACAACTATAAAACCACCCCTCATTCCCGGTACTGGCCAAACCAATCACCAGCAGTATGAGGAGCGCAACGATGCCGATGACGGCAGCAACAATTTGATTTTTGGTAACGGCAGACACCAGCAACCCGATAGCCACGAAGAGTCCGCCCATGAGGATCAACCCAATGTAACTGGAAATAATAGCGCCATAATCGGGAGAACCAACCCATGCCAGGAATATGATATAAAAAGCCGTTGGGGCAATCATAATATTGTAAAGCGCCCAGGCGGATAAAAACTTTCCGAATACCACTGAAAAATCTGTCACAGGCGCCGTCATGAGAGGTTCGATAGTCCCTGTTTTATTTTCTTCGGCGAACAATCTCATGGTAATAACAGGTGTCAGAATGGAAAGGATAAATTGCGTATAAGCCAGACTGTATCGCAACGTCGCCTCTTGAGTCAATCCAAGCATGACAGAAAAAAAATAGCCGGAAAAGACCATAAATACCGCAATAACAACGTATGCGATTGGCGATAGGAAATAAGCGTTAATTTCCCTTTGGAATATCGTACCGGTGCTTGTCATTTATGTCATTACCTCCTGTTCTTGCGTGGTAATTTGATGGAATATTTCTTCTAAAGTAACGGCAATTTGCTTCATTTCCCGAATAACTCCGTTGTTTTTTACAATATTTGAAAAGATATCTTCTCTGATATCCATGCCTTTTTCCGCTTCTACTGCAAAATTGTTAACTTCTCCCTTATCGTGCCATACGACCTTTTTCACACCTTTTATACCGGACAAGGCATTCTTTATTTTTTCGCCATTACCACGCACCTCTAACACAATATTGCTTCCACTCTTGAGTTGGCTTTCCAAATTGGAGGGAGTATCCATGGCAACTATTTTACCTTTATTAATGATGATTACCCGGCCGCACAGCATTTCGACCTCTGGAAGGATGTGCGTAGACAGGAGGATCGTATGTTTTTCTCCAAGTTCCTTTATGAGTTGCCTGACCTGTCGTATCTGGTTGGGATCGAGTCCAATCGTTGGCTCATCGAGGATCAGTATTTTCGGATCGTGAACAAGGGTATCAGCTAAACCGACCCTCTGGCGATACCCTTTGGAAAGTGTACCAATGATTTGATTTTGCACTTCTTTAATTCTGCATTTTTCAATACATTCATTAATCTTTGATTTGCGTTCGCGATATGGCACCTTCTTCAATTTTGCACGGAATGTCAGATATTCTTTGACCCGCATTTCAGGGTACAATGGTACATTTTCCGGTAAATACCCTATTTGTTTCCGCACGCTAATTGAGTCACGAAAAACATCATAACCGGCAACTGTGGCTGTACCTGATGTGGCAGGCATATAACACGTAAGAATACGCATCGTGGTGGTTTTACCCGCTCCGTTAGGTCCCAAAAGGCCTAAAATTTCGCCCTGGTTGACCTCAAAAGAGATGTGATCCACAGCAAACACATCTGCATAACGTTTTGCCAACTGTTCGACTTTAATCATACGAGAAGATCCCCCTTATATTCTTGTAATACTTCTTTCATAAGCAAGTTTTTTATTCTCCCTTTACCTTATCTGACCTTGAGATAAGGATATTTTATTCTTAGCTATTGTCTGTTAGTTAAACAATGAATTAAAAATACAGAACTAAAATTCTGCGATTGTGATGTAATATTTTAGGTAGGTGAATGAGAGTGTAGTCTTACAGGATTTCTTGCCTAACTACAATACCACTGAATATTTAATATATCTATAAATTGCTCCCAAAAATTATAAATTGCAAAATAATACGTTATCAACGGTAAGCTCTATTTTCGACGCATTCTAAGAATGCTTTAATTTTTCGAACTCTGAATTTGACGGGGATGCTCGTTCCCGTCATTTAGCTTGATCTTCTTTTGCATTAACTCTAAAAAGGCAATCTGGACAGGATCATCAGTATTCGCCTCTACAAACAAAGGCGCCTTTTTAATAATTTGTCTCGCCCGACTTATGATCAATGACGTAAGCCGCAATGACCCGCCAACCTGTTTCGCAAGTTCATCTATATTTTTGTAATTCATAGTAACACCTACAATAAGAGATATGTTCCAAAATAAACACGATTCACAAAAAATTTTTCAGACCGATATATTATTTACAATAAACAAAGATAGATTAAAATTTTATATATTATATACAAATTCTTTTTTGTCAAGGAAAATTGAGCCTTTAAAAATTCCTTGAGAAATATGTTTTAACTATGATATTATAATCACTTTCTAGCTGGCCTTAATTAAAACATTTGCTTTTATAGAATTTAATCAAGGGGAAAATATGGCAAAGATATACGAAGATATCACGAAAACCATTGGTAATACACCACTCGTTAAATTAAACAACATCACAAAGGGATTAGAATCCACCGTGGTTGCAAAGATGGAATTTTTTAATCCTATGGCAAGTGTAAAGGACCGCATAGGAATTGCAATGATTGAAACTGCAGAAAAGGCGGGATTAATCAAGAAGGATACGATACTCATAGAACCAACATCCGGCAACACCGGCATTGCATTAGCCTTTGTGGCTGCTGCAAGAGGATATAAACTGATTTTAACGATGCCCGATACCATGAGTATAGAACGACGGGCGCTCCTGAAGGCATTTGGCGCAGAGATAGTATTAACACCCGGGGCTGAAGGAATGAAGGGCGCGGTGAATAAGGCGGAAGATTTGGTGAAAAATACTCCCAATTCGTTCATGCCTCAACAGTTTAAGAATCCGGCCAATCCTGAAATACACCGCAAGACAACAGCGGAAGAAGTATGGAACGACACCGATGGCAAGATTGACATCTTTGTGGGCGGCGTAGGCACTGGCGGCACCATTACCGGCGTTGGAGAGGTCATTAAGAAACGCAAACCTTCACTCAAGGTAGTGGCTGTTGAGCCTACCGACTCACCGGTGCTCTCTGGCGGCAAACCGGGACCCCACAAAATTCAGGGAATCGGCGCGGGATTCATTCCTGACATTCTCAACATGAAGGTGATCGACGAGATTATTACGGTAAAAAATGAGCAGGCATTTGCATTAGCCCGTCAATTAGCGCGCGAAGAAGGAATCCTGGTAGGCATTTCTTCCGGAGCCGCTGCGTATGCGGCGCTACAGGTAGCTGCAAGACCAGAGAATAAAGGGAAGCTGATCGTTGTCGTATTTCCGGATACAGGCGAAAGGTATCTATCCACGGTTTTGTTTAAGGAATTTTGATGTTTGAACGCATTAAGGAGGACGTTGATGCCGCCTTTCAAAATGACCCGGCCGCAAAGAGCAAACTGGAAGTAATTTTATGTTATCCGGGCGTGCACGCCCTGTTGCTGCACCGAATATCCCATTATCTTTGGAAAAAAGGATTGTTCTTATTAGCACGTTTAATCTCCCACGCCAATAGGTTCCTGACGGGTATTGAAATACACCCGGCCGCCGAGATAGGACGCGGTGTGTTCATTGACCACGGTATGGGAGTCGTCATAGGCGAAACAGCAGTAATTGGAGACGGATGTCTTATTTACAAGGGGGTTGTCCTGGGCGGCACAACTACGGAAAAAACGAAAAGGCATCCGACTTTGGGAAAGAAGATCATTGTAGGATCAAACGCCTGTATATTGGGCAATATAACTATTGGGGATCACGTACGTATCGGTTCAGGTTCTGTCGTGGTCAAAGACGTGCCTCCCCATGCAACCGTGGTCGGAGTACCCGGCAGGATTATCGAACAGAAAAAGAAAGAACATGACGTCATGCTGGATCACGGTCAATTGCCCGACCCTATTGCCGAGGCTCTTAAGGTTGTATTAAAAGAAAATCGCAAACTTAAGCAGCGTATTAAAAAACTGGAAGACAATTTAAATCTTTCGAGCGAAGAGGATGATTACGTTTCTGAGGCGGAATCGGAAGTAATGACCGTATTCATGAAAAATTACAAAGATGGGGACGGCATCTAGCGCGGTGGGTTTGGGCTTCGTCGTGAACTCAGCCGAACGGTTTGAAACGCCTCCCCTTGTCCCCCTCAGGAGGGGATAAAGGGGGAGGATTTAAGTAATAACGCCCTGTGCGAGCGATGGAGAAATCAACAATATAACCTGTCCTCGACCCAGATCGGGGAAACGTAGGGTTCGGGTTACAAACCCGAACCCGCAAGAAAGATTTTGCGTCTCATGTGTTATGTGATCCGCATAAATAAAATAAAAATCCTATACAATTTGTATTTTTAACATTTTTAAAAGGAGGAATAAAACCGTGGATTGGGGAATGAAGAACCGTTTGTCTCAACTCATTAAACCGAATGGTCGTTGTATGTTTATGCCTATAGATCATGGATACTTTCAAGGACCTACCTCAAAGCTGGAAAAACCAGGCGAAACGATCAAGCCGATTATCGATTACGCCGATGCGCTCTTTTGCACGCGTGGCGTACTGCGAGCATGCATAAATCCAGGAAATAGCAAACCGATCATCCTCAGGGTTTCCGGTGGTTCCAGCATGGTGGGAAAAGACCTGGCGAACGAAAGCATTACTACCTCTATGGAAGAAGTTATCCGGGTAAATGCATCCGCAGTAGGAATGTCTGTGTTCATAGGCAGTGATTATGAACACCAGACACTGTCAAACCTTGGAAAGCTGGTTGATGAAGCAGAAAGGTATGGCATCCCTGTAATGGCCGTTACGGCTGTGGGGAGGGAACTGGAAAAGCGGGACGCCCGCTACCTCGGCCTCTGCTGCCGTATTGCAGCCGAATTGGGCGCCAAAGTAGTAAAGACATACTGGTGCGAAAATTTTGACAAGGTCACAAATGGATGCCCCGTGCCGGTGGTCATGGCAGGCGGTCCAAAGACAAATTCAGACGTCGAGGTATTTGAATTTGTTCATGACGGAATGCAAAAGGGCGCTATAGGCGTGAACCTTGGAAGGAATATCTGGCAGAACGAACATCCTGTAGCCATGATCAAGGGGCTGCGCGCCATCATCCATGAAAATGCAACGGTAAAGCAGGCAAGTGAAATATATAATTCGGAGAAAAGTAAAAAATCAAAATAACCTGTAAACTTGAAGCTTTGAGATTTAATGTAAGGGCAGGTTTCAAACCTGCCCCTTGAACTTACAACCACCCCTCTATCCCCTCCTTCGCAAGGAGGGGATCAAGGGGAGGTCTTCCATAGACTATTTACCATACCATAATTGGTTATGGACACGAAAACCGTATAAATAAAATGAAATTTCCCTATACAATTAAATTAGTTTTTTAGAAGTGAGAATACCATGCGCGTGGCAATGTATTACAATAACAGGGACGTACGAATCGAAGAGATGCAAACCCCTCACGTTGGTCCGGGTGAGTTATTGGTAAAGGTAATGGCAAGCGGTATCTGCGGAAGTGACGTCATGGAATGGTACCGCATCAAAAAGGCGCCGCTCGTGCTCGGACATGAAATCGCGGGAGAAATAGTTTCGGTAGGCGAAGGAGTCAAGCGGTTTAAGGCAGGCGACAGGGTGACCGTGGCTCACCACGTCCCCTGCAACACCTGCCACTACTGCCTGAATGGCCATTATTCAGTATGCGAAACCCTGCGGACTACGAATTTCTCTCCCGGCGGTTTTTCAGAATACACCCGCATCCCTCAAATCAACGTTGACCGGGGCACGTTTATCCTGCCCGAAGAAGTCTCATATGAAGAGGGCACTTTTGCTGAACCACTGGCCTGTACATTGCTTGGACAGAGGAAGGCGGGCATGCAACCGGGACATAGCGTTCTTGTTATTGGCAGCGGTATTTCCGGATTACTCCATATCCAGCTTGCCCGCGCACTGGGCGCAGGAAGCATATTTGCAATAGATATCAGCGAATACCGCTTGAAGATAGCAAGGCAGGCAGGGGCAGATTTTGCGATACATGCCAAAGAGAACGTGCCCGATTGTCTGCGCAAAAACAACAACGGACGGCTGGCTGATATTGTAATTGTTTGTACAGGGGCGACGCCTGCCGTCCAGCAGGCGTTTAACACCGTTGATCGGGGGGGAACGATTCTCTTCTTTGCCCCCACAGAACCAAACGTCGCAACTCCAATGAACCTCTGGGACCTCTGGCGCAACTGCAACTCTGTCATTATGTCGTATGCCGGCCCGCCTGACGACACTGCAAGGTCTATAGAACTGATACGTGCAGGCAGGGTAAAGGTAAAGGAATTGATAACGCACAGATTAGGTCTTGCCGAAACGGCGCTGGGTTTCAAAATGGTTGCCGAGGCAAAGGAATCTATCAAGGTCATCATCGAGCCCAATAAATAATGACTAACGAGGCAAAGCCTCAGGCCGAAACTTGTCCTCGTGCAAACGGGGAAGCGATTTTGGAACCACAGATTACACATAAAAACTTGCCCATTTGTGAAAATAAATCGCAGACCGCCCCCCCTGACATCCTTTTAGGCTGGGCCTTCCTCGTATATCCAGTATTCCTTTGGCTCTTCAAAAGGATTGTTCAGTATGGGTTTGTCAACTGCAAGTGTCATAAGCGATTATTTAAATTATGGCAAGAATATCTTTTGTAAAACTATCCTAACGTTTTTAATTTCATTGGAATCTAAAGTTCCCAATCGTTTTATGATGTATTTCTTTTCTAAAGTTGCTTGCTTTCCGAGCCTGATATATGATTCTGCAATAAGACCGCATGCTTTCCAGTTAACAATCTTATAGTCTGCTTCAGTAACGTATTCCTGCGCGGTTGTCCTTGCAACAAGGACATCCTCGTCGCCTGAGTCATAAAGTACAATTGCAGGTCTTTTTGAAATGTTTTGCAAATCAGTATGGGGAAAACCAATGAGTATAATATCTCCGAATTCATAAGCTATCATAAATAGCGTCTTTCTCTGAATAGCCGTTCATAAACTGAGATACAGTAAACTTGTTCCAAACAGAATTTTCGTCATCAAGCAAAAGCATAATACGGACTTTTGAGTCAGGTTTTAATTTATCTTTCAAATTTTCCGGAATAGATAAGTGTCCATCTGACAAAACATCCGCATAATATTCGTAAGCCTTCACGCGTCACCTCCTTTATTCTATCACTGTACAAAAGGTCTCAATTTTAACTGATTATTATCGGTATTTTCAAAAATTCTAAATCGAAAACTACAATGGAGTTCTTCCGGTCAGGGCATAAATCTTTTCTGCAAGTTCGATGGCGGATTTCCATACAGGCAAATCCTCAAACCGCTCATAGGCCATACCGATTCTCCGTTTCAATTTGAAATCTCAAATCTCTTTATCTCTCCCCTTATCCTGTATTTTGCCTCAATATCCGAGCAGTAATTTCAGAATTGGTTATCAACGGCAAGTAACATAATTATCTCAATTTATAACGAAATGCCAGCAATCTATCCATTGCAAATCTTAAGAAGTTATAGCCAGCTTCTCTCAAAGATTGGGACTGTGCATCGGGGACTGCAACGGAATCGTCAAAATAAAAAGTGTCATATTCGTCAATTCCCTTCTCGTATAGAAGTGCCAATTCGCCATAATCTGAGCCAGACCAGTTGAATATGTCGTCTAATGCCACCACTGCATTTTGCCTATTCTCATTTCTCAAATCTTCCAGTAGGTATGACAAAAACAGTTTGCCTAATTCTTCAGTTTGCTTCTTTGTCATTGAAAAATCATCGTCCTTAATCCCTGAAATTGAAATAAAAGCAGATTGAAGTTTGTTTTTAGTTTTAGCAGCAAGTATCTTCTTAGCTTCTTTAAATCTAATTTCGTTTGAGATTAATTCTTCGTGAATGTCATCTCTAAGAGATGATGTCCTCAGGTTTAAAAATGCCTCTAGACATCGGGAAAATATTTTCCTTGCTAGTGCTAGATGATGCCGATGACCTTTAGTTCCTCTACTATGCTTGAACCAGAAAGGAGACAATTCAATATCGCCATGCACTATATCATTTCGCAGTTTGTAAAACTTGTTTGTCCAGTCCGTTAGTTCTGGAGATTCTCCAAGAAACTGTATAAGGACGCTTTTAACTTGAGCTTTATTGTTTCGTTCATCTTCCACTTTGAATAAAGCTTCAAAAGCAGTCACGAGGTGGACCACTGCATCAGCATAATCCAGTTCATATGTAGTGGCAAAAGACCGATTGAACCATTCCATTGCTTTTAACAATCGTTTTGCCTCTTTTTCTTTAAGATGGTTTGAATAAAAGTTCTGCCAATATTTGTTATCGTCTAAAGTTAAAGGACGAATATTATAGTAAAAGAAAACCGGATTTTTTATATCGTCTTTCGTTGTTCTAAATATCCTGGGGTATTCTCCATTTAATACACCCTCATAGTAGCTAAAGTTGGATGCAATATCCAAATTTGATTTACTTAATGGGAATATGAAATAATCAAAATTACTGAATCTTGCATTATTGTGTGGGTCTGATAATTGACTGTATCGAATTATAGTCGCAAATTTATTCAGAGAGCTTTTAAGAGTGTCCTGCAATTTCTTGTTGGAAGGATACACGACACAATAACTCCATTTATTAATTGGACTTCCATTTATCCTAAAAAAGCTTGCAATTTTAAAGAGTTGATGCTTAATCGTTTGTTCCTCTTTGTCAATTAGGTTTTTATCGGATGGTTTGATGACTACCTTATCAAAACTGGTTTCTTTAGCAATAAAAAGATACGGGAAGATTATGATCGTTGGTTGTCTAGTATGCTTCTTTGTTTTTTTTGGGACCATCTCTATACTACCTCCCTCACCACCATCACCTCATTCCCTCTGTGGTCAATGACTTTTACGGCGATGCGTTTTTCTGTGCCTGATTTAAAAGGAAAGGAGCGAGTGTTGGTGAGAAACGCAAGATGTGAGTCGTTTTCGTATTTCTTTAGCTTAGGCTTTGACACGTCATACGAGGCGAGTCCTATAGGAACGGCATTTTTCCGGGCATCGTCATGTTTGGAAACCTCGACCTCATCCTTCTTATTACCTGATTTCCTTGCCAAACATATCCCTCCTTCAATTTGTTCTAAACTTAACGAGAGATAAAATCTGCAAAACTATAACAAAATCAGCTTCATTTTATGGAAAACCGAATGTTTAATCAATCTTTTAATTTGAAATATCATTGACTGCACGGTAAGATTATTACCATTGTTTTCACGTTTTAATTATCAAGTTTTCCTTTAATTTTTATAATAATTAGCACGAAAATACCCTGACCCTTTCCCACAAGGGGCAAGGGAACTTTCCCTCCCTTGACGGGAGGGAGCAAGAAAGGGCGATATATTTTTATGCTCTTTTGTGAGCAATTATGGCACATGAATGTTTTCTATGAATAATTCATCTTCGAACAATCTAGTAAGTCATGTAAAAAACTACATGCAAAGTAAAGAAAAGGAGATTGTTGATCTTACCTGCAAATTAATCAACGCAAAGACCGAGAACCCTCCCGGCGACGAAATCCTTGCTGTGCGCATCGTAGAGGATTTTTTTCAATCTCTACAGATTCCCTACAAAATTTTTGAAAAGACAAAGAATAGGGCAAATATCGTTGGCTCCATTGGCAACGGTTTACCTTCCTTGCTGGTTGCATGTCATTTAGATGTCGTACCGGCAGGAGACGACTGGAAACGAAATCCCTTTGAAGCATGGATAGAAAATGGACGCATCTACGGCAGGGGATCTTCTGACAACAAAGGACAGATGGCCTCCATGATGGCTGTCGCAAGATTTCTCAAGGAAAATGAATCAAAATTAAAAGGCCAATTTATATTAGCGGGTGTTGCCGATGAGGAACGCGGCTCTGCGCTGGGTTTGGAATATCTGCTCAACGAATGCGGGATTAAAGCGGATTTTGCCATCATTCCCGATGTTGCGCATAATATGCAACTGATTGACGTAACGGAAAAGGGCACGCTGTTTTTAGAAATTACCTCACACGGTAAACAGGCTCACGGTTCAAGGCCGGAAATGGGCATAAATGCCATATGGAATATGATCCCCCTTCTGGAACGCATAAAACAACTAAAATTCAGGGAGGTATCTCACCCTCTCCATACCCCGCCTACGTTGAATCTTGGTTCAATCCACAGCGGGACATCACCCAATATCGTGCCCGCCGTCTGCAAGGCACAACTGGACATTCGTTATTTGCCGGATGACTTAGGCGACAATATCATCAACGATATAAAAAATATCATCCGGGAAGTTGAAGCGGAATGTCCTCCAGCGCGATTTGACTTAAAAATTATTTCCAATCAGATGCCTACGGTTGTCCCCATCAACAATCCATTGGTTGAGTTGATTTCAAAACATACTTTATCTATATTTGGAACCAGGCCACAACCAAAGGGGATGTCTGGCGCAACGGTAACAAAGCAGCTTATCCAAAAAGGTATAACCGCCGTTGGGTTCGGCCCCGGCGATGAAACTGAGGCCCACGCCACAAACGAATCTATTAGTATTAAGGAATTGGTTGACTTTGCAAAAATTATGACCTTAATTGCCCTTGATATATTATCGTAACTATTTTAATTTTATGAAATATTCACGACAACCACTCTTCACAATAAGGCATGGGAATTTATCACCCT
>Ga0194119_10005786_pt1 | contig 18293 bp, 22 predicted proteins | sample TA2MahC100mmetaG_FD_148620 | JGI IMG/M metagenome (GOLD analysis project Ga0194119, IMG submission 148620) | Freshwater microbial communities from Lake Tanganyika, Tanzania - TA2015018 Mahale Deep Cast 100m | ecosystem: Environmental > Aquatic > Freshwater > Lake | place: Tanzania: Lake...
TGTATGTCGTCAAAGAAAGTGGACGATTTAGTTGTAGAGAGTTTCGTTGTTTAAATGTAGGATTTTTTCTTTTAAAAATAGTTGTTTTCGTCTTTTTAGGGACTGCTGTTTAATGAGTGCTCTTTTTTGGAGTATTTGTTCTTGCCTTCCATAGTACACATCCGACGGGGTGACATTTTGTAGTGATTCGTGGTAACGTTCATGATTATAGTACTCCACAAAATCCCGGATAGCATCCACTAACTGCTCTGGATGATAGTAATTTTCGAGTTTCACTATGTTTTTCATGGAGCGGTGATACCTCTCTATTTTCCCTTGTGTTTGTGGGTGCATCACCCTTCCGTGGATGGATTTAATATTTACGGTTGATAAATAATCTTTCAGTTCAGAGGATACATAGCAGGATCCATTGTCATTCAATAAAACAGGCCTTTGACTCGTTTTAAGTTCCGTTTTTATTAAAGCCTGCGCGATAGTAAATTGAACGTTTTCCGCTTTCATCGTGCTGCATAATTCCCAGTGGACTATGTACCTGCTGTAATCATCAATAATGGTGCTTAGATAATACCATCCCCAACCAATGATTTTAAAGTAAGTAAAATCCGTTTGCCACATCTCGTGTACAAACATGGTTTTCTTTTCAAAGGAGTCACCAGCAGATAGCAATATATGATTAGGCGTGGTGATTAATCCCCTTGACTTTAATATCCTATAAACACTCGACTCAGAGATGAATACACCCCTTGTATCACTTAGCTTACAAGCTAGTTCCCTAGGAGATAAATCACTGTATTCTAAAGCAAGTTCCACTACCAAGGTTCTTTCCCCTTCAGGTATGGTATTCCACTGCCTACGATTACCGAGGGGCTTTGGTTCTAGCCCCACCATTCCTTGGTCTAAATAAGCCTTATACCATTTGTAAAAAGTACTTTTGGCAATTCCTAGCTTCAGTAGTGTTTGATTTACACCGAGTTCCGAACCCTCTACTAATCTAATTACTTCCTGCTTCTCCTGGGCTGTTAGTTTCATATACTTGACATACTTTTCATTTAAGCCAGCCTGTCTATACTTTTTTTTAGTATGTTATTGTCAAGCAATAAATCAGCCACAAGTTCCTTGAGTTCCTTATTTAATCTTCGCAGTTCTGCTACTTCACCACTCGTTGCTTCCCTTGTAGTATCGCCAGATAGACGCTTTTTACCCGCTTCCATAAACTCTTTATTCCATTTATAAAAAGTGGCTTGAGATATGCCGTGCTTGCGGCAAAGCTCTGCAATGGAGTATTCCCCTCGCTGGGCCTCCATTACGATTACTAACTTTTGTTCTGAAGAAAAAAGACGCCTTGTCTTGCGGCGGATCTCTTTGATGAAGTTTTCTGTAGATTGTTTAGGCCGCTGTTCCATGTCATTATTGGTTTAATTGTTAATGATGGGAACTCTCTACTAATTTAGACTATATTTAGTCCACTTTATGCTGACGATTTACACTATGCTCCTGAAAACGAATTCCATAAATATGGTTTGAGGGCAGACCCATCCGCAGAAAAGGCGACCAAATACCACGGTAAACAAAACAATAAACACGATGAAGGTTACCATGCCAATGGCAAAAATGAAAAAGTCCTGAGGCCAGAAAATTTTAGAGAAAAGAATAAATTTGCTTTCAACCACATTAATCATTAAAAAGGGAAATCCGTTGATTTTAACAAAGGGCATGATGAAAAATATGGCCAGGTAAAACCAGGCCACATATTTTCTAACATTGTACCACTTTCCTGCCGGTTTCAGTGCATACACCCAGTTTCGTTTGCCCGAGACATTTACAGTGCTCACCCTGTCCCGGAAGGTTTCGGCATGTAACAGATCTTCTTCCAGCACTTTATTGGCTTATGGTTGTGTCGTTGGTTACAGGGTTTTCATCCTTAAACAATTCACCTTGGGGTTCTTTCGCTCCGGGCGGACGGCTACCCTGAATAGATTTTATAAAACTGGATATTTGGGCTATTTGCTTAGGTGAAAAGTTATTTTGCCATGATATCATACCCTTATCAGGCCAGCCATATTTAATGGATTTATAAATGTCCTCCAGCTTGCCCCCATGTATCCAATACTCATCGGCTAAATTGGGACCAACTCCGCCGGGCATACTTCCGCCGCTGGTTCCATGACAAGCAGCGCAGCTGTTCAAGTACAATTTTTTGCCTGCCTCAATATCCGCACCTGTGAGTAAGGTAACATTGTTTTCGTCAATGGTTTCCGTTTTTTCAGCCCCCGGTTTGGTCCTGGCTTTCTCAGCCCGGGCCATTTCTATGTTATATTCTTCTATCTGAAGGGGCGCTGTTTTGCCGATATGATAGCGGTAAAAATATACAATTGCAAAAAGTATGGTTAAAACGAATCCTGTGATGAACCAGGGGGGAGTAATATTGTCGAGCTCTCTGACAGGTTTTAAAAATTGCAGGGTTTGTACCGAGAAGAGCACTATCAACAAAGTTTCTACGGCAATTACGCCAAGAATTATCCAGGAGAGTAAATCGGCCGAAATGTCAGCAGCATTCAGGGTTTGGGCTTGCAACAAATGACCTGAAACCAGAAAAAACAGTAAAAGGCCTGCTTTCTTACTTAAATTGCCTTTGCCACCCTTGTTTTTATAATGTTGTTTCAAGGCAAATAATAGCGCCTTGCCGGTAATATAAATCGGGATCAATAATCCGAAGGCGATGCTTAATAATATCCAATTCAAATTCACGCTAAACAGCTTTGAATTAGTAGCCTCGGCATTCTGAGCCAATACAAAAACAGGTGCTATGCTTACCAGGCAGCTGATAATTATTTTAGAAATAGTGTTCTTTTTCATGGGTAATCTTTTATTGGTCCAGAGGTAAATTTTCAATCCGTTCGATGTCTTGTTTTTTGAGACTAAATATCCAAAAAGTAACAAGGACGAAAAAGGCTACAAACAAGATCAGAGATACGATCGGATAAATACTGACCCCAATGATTTTTTCTAAATAGGTTGAGAACTTCATGTTATGGTGGAATTAATTTTTTGGTTCAAGTTTTATGTCTTTTCCGAGCCTCGCCACAGCAGGAATGTTTTTCATGGTGAGATTCGTGACTGTGCGTTCCTGCCATTCCTATATGCAGTTTTAAACGATTCATACTGTTGGCGGTATCTGTATTTTTCATGAATGCCTTTTTCATTTTAAGAGCCATGCAAAACTGCAGCATGGCATTTATGAAAAACATGACCATAAAAAGGAAGGTTTATGATTTAGATCATTTGTTGGTGGTGAATTCGCATATCAACACAAAAAAATTGCAGTAGGTTTCGATCATAAAATTTCGGGCGTTTATCAGAATGGCGTTTGCCTATCAACGCTTTGGAATGAAATTGAGGTGGCGAATCAAATCAATTTTAACCTGTTTGTAATCCAAAAAAAATAAGGCAGGAAAACCTCCTTGGATGAACTGAGCACAAGGAGAGAAAATTAAGTGTCGGAAGCCTGTCCAAGCTGCCTGAGTGCCTAATTATTCACGCCTCAACGGGGCATAAAATTCAGAGGCGATTCGAGTGATTTTTATCATGATTTATTTTTATGGTACATGACCTGTGTCAGAAAGGCTTGAACTGATTTTATAAACCTTTGCCTCGAAATTAAATTTAAATAAAATGGAAAAATCAATCTCTTTTCTATTCATCGCTGCATGCACACTAGTATTATATTCTTGTGGCGGGGATAGCAGTAAAACTGACTCAAAAGACGCCCAGGCAGCAACCGAAACGCAGGAAACTACATCGGCAGGGCCGGAGAGCTATGATCCCAATCGAGGAGAAGGAAAATTCAACGTGGATAATGTTGTATTAGGAGCGTCCCTAGATCAGGCAATGGCCACCTATGGTGAGGCTGTTTCAGGTACCAAATGCATGTCATGCCACAAACTCAGTGATGAGAAGCTGGTGGGTCCGGGATGGAAAGGTGTAACCCAAAAAAGAAAACCGGAATGGATCATGAACTTCATTACCAATCCTGATCCTATGATTGAAAAGGATCCTGAAGTGCAAGCCATGTTGGAAATTTGTTTGGTTCGAATGCCCAATCAAAATCTGGCCGACAATGAGGCGAGAAGTATTCTTGAATATATGAGAAAGAACGATGGAGTTAAATAAACGCTTCGTTTGATAAACACATGAAACATTATTTTAAAAGTTCAAAATATAACCACATATCATTATGAAAAAGTCAATTAGTTTGTTAACAATGGCTATCGCAGGGTTGATGCTGTTTTTAGGTTCATGCAAGCCTAAAAATACAGGCAATGCGGTAGATTCCGATGCGGCCTCAAAAGCTTATGTAGCACCGGGAAAGTATGATCAGTTCTATAATTTTGTCTCAGGCGGTTTTAGCGGACAGCTCAGTGCTTATGGCTTACCCAGCGGGCGTTTGTTCAGGGTAATTCCCGTGTTTTCTGTCGATCCTGAAAAAGGTTGGGGATACAGCGAAGAGACCAAACCCATGTTAAATACCTCCCATGGTTTTGTTCCCTGGGACGATTTACATCATGCTCAATTATCAAAAACAGACGGTGAGTACGATGGACGTTGGGTATTTGGCAACGCAAACAATACCCCAAGGGTAGCCCGTATTGATCTGAGAACCTTCAGAACGGCTGAAATCATCGAATTGCCTAACAGCGGAGGTAACCACTCATCACCTTTTATTACTGAGAACACCGAATATGTTGTTGCAGGGACCCGCTTTAGTGTACCTCTTGATGGCGCCGGTGGGGATATTCCTATTAATACCTATAAGCAGAATTTTAAGGGAACGCTTTCTTTCATTAGTGTCAATAAGCAAGATGGAGACATGAATATTGCCTTCCAAATTCAATGTCCTGGAGTTAATTTTGATTTGAGCCGGGCAGGAAAAGGAGTATCTCACGGCTGGTTTTTCTTTTCAACTTACAATACCGAACAGGCAAACACCTTGTTAGAAGTAAACGCTTCTCAAAAGGACAAAGATTATATTCTCGCCGTAAACTGGAAAAAAGCCGAAGAGTACATTAAGGCCGGTAAAGGCAAGAAGCAAACGGTAAGATATGCACATAATAAGTACAATGAGGAAACCCATTCCGCTACATCTGTAATTAAAACCGAGGTGCTGGTGCTCGATTCAAAAGAACTCAAAGATCTGTGCTATTTTATACCCTGTCCTAAATCACCTCACGGATGTGACGTGAGCCCAACCGGCGAGTATATTGTAGGCAGTGGAAAACTCGCCGCTTTAATTCCTGTATTCAGCTTCGATAAAATGCAAAAGGCCATCGCGTCCAAGGCATTTGATGGCGAATTTGAAGGAATTCCCATCATCAAATATGAATCTGCCTTATACGGAGAGGTTAAGAAACCTGGATTAGGCCCTCTTCACACCGAGTTCGATGACAATGGAAACGCTTATACTTCTATGTTCGTTTCTTCCGAAATTGTTAAATGGAGCCTCAAAGACCTTAAAGTATTAGACAGAGCCTCAACCTTTTATTCAGTGGGACATCTATGCGTTCCGGGTGGTGATACCAAAAAGCCCTATGGAAAATACCTGATAGCCTATAATAAAATAACCAAAGACCGCTATATCCCTACAGGGCCCGAGTTGTCGCAGAGCGCTCAACTTTATGATATCAGTGGCGATAAGATGCGAATGATTCTTGACTTCCCTACCATTGGCGAACCTCATTATGCACAGGCAGTTCCCGCCGATCTGCTGATGAAGGGACAAGTAAAATTGTTCAAAATTGAATCCAATAAACACCCCTATGTTGCCAAAGGTGAAAACGAGACAAAGGTCGTTAGAGAAGGCAACAAGGTTCATGTTTATATGACAGCGATTCGCTCTCACTTAAATCCCGACAACATCGAAGGAGTAAAAATGGGAGACGAAGTTTATTTCCATGTAACTAACCTTGAGCAAGATTGGGATGTTCCCCATGGTTTTGCAATTAAAGGAGCTTCCAATGCCGAACTTCTCATTATGCCGGGAGAAACCTGCACACTGAAGTGGCTTCCCGACCGCGTTGGTATTTTCCCAATTTATTGTACCGATTTCTGCAGTGCCTTACATCAGGAAATGTCAGGTTATGTAAGAGTATCTCCTGCCGGTAGCAGTGTTCCTATTTCTTATGGTCTAGGTCAGGCTGCTCCGGAAAATAAATAGTTAAACATTCAGATTTCATCAGGAGCAGTTTAGATTTCCCTGACTACTCCTTTTTTTTTTATCCCAAACCTCAACACACAATGACTCAAAAAAACACGATAACAAAAAAAATATCTTTATTGTCGAGAGTACTGTTGTTTGATGCCGCGCCTCTTTTGATTGTCTCCATCTTTGTACCTATTTGGCGTATTGACCTGGATGCCCCTCAATATCCCGAAGGCTTGCGCTTATTGATTTATTCATATAATATTGGAGGAGATGTGGAAATAATCAATGGGCTTAATCATTATATTGGCATGCAAACCTTACATACCGAAAATTTCATAGAATTCGCGATTTTACCTTATATCATTGGTTTATTTGCCCTGTATGCAATAATAGTGGCAATTACACGCAGCCGTAAACACATGTATCTTTTGCTTACCGCTTTTATCTTATTTGGCATTATAGCCATGATTGATTTTTGGAGGTGGGAGTACAACTATGGCCATAACCTGAATCCAAATGCGGCAATCATCGTTCCTGGAATGGCCTATCAACCGCCATTAATTGGGTTTAAACAACTTTTAAATTTCGGTGCTTATTCTATTCCCGACTTAGGAGGGTGGTTATTTATTCTCAGTGGCATGTTGATGTTAAGTGCCGTTTTCTTCGAATCCTCCTTCTACAAAAAGTTTGTTAAGAACAAGTATATAGCTCCCGTAGCCATGTTTTCGGTTTTGCTATTTAGTTTAAACAGCTGCTCTACTGACAAGCCCGAGCCTATAGCCATTAACAAAGATCAGTGTGATTTTTGTAAAATGACCATAACCGACGGAAGGTTTGGTTGTGAATTGATAACTGCAAAAGGTCGAATCTATAAATTTGATGATTTGAACTGTATGCTGCGTTATAAAGAGGAGAAGCGCAATACACAATTCAAATCATTTTTTGTTCACGATTATTCAGGCGATAACCTGCTAATACCGGCTGAAAATGCGGACTATATCGAATCGGAGCATTTAAAAAGTCCCATGGGAGGCAATATTGCGGCCTTTAGCGATAAAAACGAAGCAGAAACATTGGCCAAAGAATATGGCGCTACCCTCAATACATGGGGTAAAATAAACCAAAACCGGCATTGATGAGAATCCTCGCTGTATTGCTATTTTCGGTATGGGTCTTTATCGCAGATGCCAAAACATTGAAAGTTGGGTCGGGACAAAAGTTCACCAAAATAAAAACTGCACTTCTCTATTGCCAATCGGGGGATACGGTAATCGTTGAAAAGGGAATCTATAAAGAGGGAAATCTGGTCATTGATAAGCCCATTACCTTTTTGGGCGAGGGCATGCCCACCCTCGACGGCGACAGAAAATTTGAAGTTTTGTCGGTTAAAGCCCATGGAGTTACCGTGAAGGGGTTCAGGGTACAGCATTCCAGTTATGCGACCTTAGATGATCCCGGAGGTATAAAAGTATACAATAGCAATCATGTAAAAATTCTCGACAATTGGTTGTTCGACAATTTCTTCGGCATCTATATTCAATATGGAAAAAACTGTATTGTAAAAAACAATAAGATAGTCGCGTTTGGAAAAGCCGAGCAACAGATAGGCAATGGCATACATTGCTGGAAGAGCGATAGTTTGCAGATTATTGCCAACACCATATCCGGTCACCGGGATGGAATTTACTTTGAATTTGTAACTCATTCTGTTATTTGGCGGAACATTGCATTCAGCAACATTCGCTATGGCTTACATTTTATGTTCTCAAATCATGACGCTTACTTCACCAATCTTTTTAGAAACAACGGTGCCGGAGTGGCAGTGATGTTTACTAAAAATGTGATTATGGCCAATAATACCTTCGAAGAAAATTGGGGAGATGCCGCCTATGGCTTACTCTTAAAGGAAATTTCGGATAGCTATATACACGGAAATAAATTTGCCAAAAACACGTCCGGTATTTTTATGGAAGGAACCAACCGCATCAAGGTAACGAAGAATGTTTTTAAGGCCAATGGCTGGGGCATGAAAATACAGGCGAGCTGCATGGACAATACCATTGAAAATAACAATTTTCTTGGCAATACCTTTGATGTGAGCACCAATGGAAGCTTGGTTCTCAATACTTTTGACAAGAATTATTGGGACAAATACGAAGGCTATGATATTGATAAAGATAAAATTGGTGATGTGCCTTACCATCCCTTAAGTCTGTTCTCAGTCATAGTCGAAAACAATCCCTCTGCCATGCTCCTGTACCGAAGCATGATGGTGATGTTGCTCGACAAATCCGAAAAAGTGTTGCCGAGCCTTACACCCGAAAATTTTGTTGACAATAAACCCTTAATGCATTCTCTACCGCTTTGATTGAAATAAAAAATATTCTAAAGAAATTTGGGAAAAACGCTGTTCTGCAGTCCATTGATCTCAATTTTGACCAGGGCGAATGCATCGCCATGATTGGTCCGAATGGATGTGGTAAAACCACGTTGATCAAATGTATTTTGGGAATGGTTGTTCCTAATTCAGGGGAAATTTTATTTAAAGGTAAAAGCATTAAAAATGATTTTGGTTACAGGCACCATATAGGATATATGCCGCAGATAGGGCGTTATCCCGACAATATGACGATTGGGCAGGTGATTGAAATGATCAAAAACATACGCCAAAGCAAATCGGATTTAGACTATGAATTGTTGGATCAGTTCAAACTGAAAGAAATTTTCGATAAGAAAATGAGCACCTTAAGCGGGGGGACTACGCAAAAGGTGAGTGCAACGCTTGCTTTTTTGTTTAACCCTGATGTGTTAATACTCGACGAACCTACCGCCGGGCTCGATCCTCTGGCCTCTGAAATTCTGAAGGCTAAAATAATTCGCGAAAAGGAAAAAGGTAAGCTTATCCTGATCACTTCGCACCTCCTGAGCGAACTTGACGATTTGATAACCCAGTTGGTATTCATACAGGAAGGCAAGGTTGTTTTTCATAAAAACATGGAATTACTGAGAAATGAAACCGGTCATGAAAAAGTATCCAAGGCCATCTCTTATATTTTAAAGAAACAGGCATCATGATTAGAATTGTTAAATTTATTTTTTTGGATATTCTTAAAAACAAATTTGTATTGATTTATACATTTTTGCTGGCGGCAATGTCATGGAGCGCTTTTGGCCTTGAAGATAATACCGCCAAGGGTTTACTCACACTGCTCAATATCATTTTATTGACAACCCCTCTGGTAGCCATTCTTTTTTCAACCATTTATTTGTATAACAGCAGCGAGTTTATTGAATTATTGCTCAGTCAACCCATAAAACGAATCACCCTTTGGCTGAGCCTGTTTCTTGGTCTGGGTGTGAGTCTAATGCTGGCCTTTTTTATTGGCGCCGGAATCCCTATTTTACTCAATGCTCCCGAAGACGTGGGTTACATGATGCTGATTGCAGGGGCTATTATCTCGGTAGTATTTGTTTCCCTCGCGTTTTTAAGCGCAATTCTTACGCGCGACAAAGCCAAAGGTATAGGTATTTCAATTATGTTGTGGCTTTATTTTGCGCTCTTTTTCGATGGGCTGGTCTTATTTCTCACCTTTCAGTTTGCCGATTATCCCATTGAAAAAGCCATGATTGGGATAAGCACTTTGAGTCCCATTGATATGACCCGTATTCTGATACTTTTAAATCTGGATGTTTCCGCCATGATGGGGTATACAGGGGCCATTTTTAAAGATTTTTTCGGTACTACCCAAGGTTTGATTATTTCTTTTGTGGTGCTCTTGCTGTGGATAGTGGTACCCTTTTTGATTTCACTTAATAAATTCAGAAACAAAGATTTATAAAAATTATAACGGAGCAGTCAATGCAGAGTTTTTTGGATTTTTAATAGTAAAAATTAAGTCCACCTACCGGAAATCCCGAGTAGGGTATTATTATTTAAAATTTTAAAAATAAGGAGCACATGATAAAAAATAAGCAGCGAACCCTGGCTGAGCCATTCAAAATAAAAATGGTCGAACCGCTTAAAATTACCTCGGAAGCATACAGGACCAAAGCGTTAAAGGAGGCGGGGTATAATCCATTTCTGCTCAACGCCGGGGATGTGTTTATCGACCTGCTCACCGACAGTGGTACGGGAGCCATGAGCGACAGTCAATGGGCCGGCTAAGTTCGAAAAGCTATGATAAAACCTGTTTTTATTTTCTCTTTCCTGTGTTTGTCATTTTTAATTTACTCGGCTAAAATATACCTCACTCCCCGGAAATTTAATATGGAAAAGGCGAATAATAAAATAGAACGAGCTGTTAAGGGTCGTTTGGTTTGGCAGAAATACAATTGCCAAAGTTGCCATCAACTATACGGTTTAGGGGGTTATCTGGGTCCTGACCTGACCAATCTTTGCTCCGACTCCATCAGGAGTAAAGCTGTTCTTAAAAACCTTGTAAAATCAGGGGTTAAGCAAATGCCTGCCTATAGCCTGTCGGAAAGTGAGCTAAACAGCCTCATTGAATTTCTTAAATCAGTGGATGCTACAGGAAAGGCCGACCCAAGACTTTTTAGAATTACCCCCACCGGAATGATAGAAAGAAGGGAATGAAAAAAAGCAAATTAAATATTGAAAACCTTTTCTTGCTCACTGCACTTTTCATGTTATTGCTCGGCCTCTGCTTTGGTTTACTGGCAACTGTATGTTATATCTCCCCTCATTTTCTTAAAGAACAGCTGGGTTTCATTTCGCTCAGGCCATTACACGTCTCGTCGGCTCTGTTCTGGATAATTATTGGGGCCACAGGCTGTGTTTATGGAGGGTTAAAAATAATTGGAAAAGGCGAGGTCAATCCAACCTTTGCTATTCTGCAGTGGTTTTTGTGGTTGATGGCTATTGCCGGTATCCTTAAGTCGTACTTCAATCATGAGTTTGGTGGGCGCGAGTATTGGGAGTTTAGTCCGGAGTGGGCATTACCTGTTGTTTTAGCCTGGTTGTGTTTTGTATATAACTTTTTCAGGGTTGTAAGAAAAATAAAAGTTTGGCCGGTTTATGTGTGGATGTGGCTTACCGGAATTGTCTTTTTCCTTTTTACTTTTTTGGAAAATTATCTGTGGGTTTTCCCTTATTTCAGATCCCATTTTATTACCGACATGACCTTACAATGGAAGGTTAACGGATCATTGGTCGGTTCCTGGAATCAAATAATTTATGGCACCGCTTTCTTTCTGATGGACCGGATGGAAGGGTCTCAAAAGGTCGGCAGAAGCAAAATGGCCTTTGCAATGTATTTCCTTGGGCTCTTCAATCTAATGTTCAACTGGGGCCACCACATTTACACGCTTCCCACAGAACCATTCATCCGTTATGTGGGATACGTGGTGAGTATGACCGAATGGATTTTCTTTTTGCGAATCATTTATTCGTGGCGTCAAACCTTGGCCGACATTCAAAAAAATTACCACTACTTTCCCTACCGGTTTCTGATGGCGTCAGAGTTTTGGATTTTTTTGAATATGGGACAGGCATTGTTGATGTCCATTCCGGCCATCAATTTGTATACCCATGGCACCCATGTCACCGTTGCACACGCCATGGGAACCACCATCGGTATTAACAGTATGATACTCTTTGCCGCATGTTTCGAATTCTTAAACCAAGGCAGAACGGGAGCTCGTTCTTACCCAAAATTTTTACGCAGGTCATTTTGGCTTTTACAAATCAGTCTATTGGTCTTTTGGCTGTCGTTAAACCTGGCAGGAATTAAAAAGGCGTTGTGGCAAATGAGCGATAACCAAATGAGTTACTCCAGGATGATGGATACCTTGCACCTTTATTTCAGTACGTTTTTTTTGGCCGGAACAGGATTGTTCATTTCCATTGCATTGGTTGCCCTGTTCTTGATCTATTCATATTTTAGCCATAGGACCGAAAGTACTTCCTGATCAAGGCGCAATGCTGGCTCGAATGGCAGGCAGCTACGGTTAAGATTAGCAGTCCTGACATCGGGTTGAAACAGGCCCGCGACTCAGGTTCCTGATGCGAATATCTGATTTGAGATAATGCCCATGCCATTCAAGGGATCATTCAAGGTTTATGTTAAGGGGTAAAGGCTCAGGCAACCAACAGGAACCGGGTATTCCTTTGGGAAAAATGCAATGAGGAGGTCGGGGCAACGCAATTTTTCTGAGCTAAGCCTTAAACATTTTCGGCAGGCCCTGAGAAGAACCTGCCGAAATGCAATTGGAGACTTAAGGTAATCCGGTTTAGAAATTTTTGTTAAAACACTTAAATAACATTACAAACAAATTAAGTTTTCACAGGCGGCACAATGCCTTAAGCAGATTTGCCGGATGCGGCTGAAAACCAAAGCCTCTTTACTTGGGCAGCAATACTGCATCGATCACATGGATAATTCCGTTCGATGTAGGAATTGAGGCTATGACAGTAGCTACACCATTGACCATGATTTTGTCGCCTTCTTTTGTAATTTTTATCCGGGCACCGTTCACGGTTTCATATTCCTGTCCATTCTGCATATACTCTGTTTTTAGATTGCCCACATAAGTATGGTATTCTAAAATAGCTTGCAGGTCGGCCTTTTTTTCAGGTTTTAGAAGACCATCGACAGTTCCGGCAGGCAATTTGTCGAAAGCTGCATTGGTAGGAGCAAACACAGTAAAGGGTCCTGCGTTACTCAAAGCATCCACCAAAGATGCTGCTTTAACCGCTGCCACCAAGGTGGTGTGGTCTTTGCTGCCTACAGCTACCTGAACAATATTAGGCGCCGATGTCTCGTCTTTAACACCGGATTGGCCAACGGTTTCTTCATTCGATTCTCCTTCGGAATTTGCTTGTTGGTCGGTTTGGCCTGCGTTGCATGATGCGAGCACAAGGCAGGCAAAAATTGCGAAAATTGAAATGATGTTTTTCATACGTCTTTTATTCTAAGAACAAATCTAATTGGACATAACTTAGCGAAATATGACCTTAATCATGGCCTTGCCTTATTTATTATGAGTTGAAAACAGATGGCTGATCAAGAGCACCAGCACCCCAAAAAATAAAATAAGTGAAGCCCCGAAAAGCATATAATTTACCCTTGGAACAAGATGATAGCTAAGGGAAGCTATGCCTTGAATGGCGAGAACGATTTCGTTAATAAAAACACCTGCGACAAATACCAGCAAACCCGTAAATGACCATCCTACGACTTGCATTAATTGATTTGTATAGAAAAAACACAAAAGAAACACTGAAAATATGGCCAACAATACCAAATGCAGGTAGGCAATTACAATGGGCCGGAACCCGAATGCCATCTGGCTGATTGCCGGAAGGGTCGATCCCAGTTGTAACCCTAACTTTATGGTTAAGGATAAGGCTACAAGCACAAACAATATTTTACCCAAAACGGGAATTTCATTTGTCTTCAAAAAAGCAGCTTTTTTCAGACTGAGGAGCAATCGTATCCATGCAATCATTTGCAGGAGGGCTCCTAAAACAACGATAATATAAATCCACAAAGGTAATTTTAGCCACAACACCGATAACCCAAACGAGGCGAGACCGCTGAACGCAAAAAGCCTGAAAATAGAATCAGGAATCTTTAAATCCGGTAGTTTTTGACGAACAAAATGAATAAATAGTCCCATTGCAGCAAAGAAAAACCAACCATTGTACTGAAAATGCAAGTACCAATATTCCGAGATCAAATCTCCGTTTTTGGGTATGTGCTTATTCATCAGCATATAAGCCAAAGCGAAGATTCCGGCAGTAGAGGTGAAAAAAAACAGCATAGACGCTTTAAGCCAGGGTATAGCAGGGTTTGCTTTGCCTATCCTCCTGAAATCTTTAAAGCAGGCAATACTGAACACTACAAATGTAATCAGCGCAAGCATGCTGAAGAGAAAATAAAGTATTCCATATCCCTGACTGGTCAGGGTAATCAAAATGGCATATGCCATGAATAGATGCACTAACAGTAGTACGGAGTAGAAATTTTGTCTTTTAGCCTCAATATGGGGCTTCAAAAACAAGGTGATAAGAAACAGAAGTGTTTGTGTAATCCATCCCAGAAAGGCGAAATGAGAATGGCCTTCCTGCAAGTACTTTTGGTTAAAATAAAGCAACTCGAATCCAATTTTATAGCGCATGAGTACTCCCAAAGCTGCCACTATAAACAGATTGAACAATGCAATACTAATCCAGAATCTGCTAGATAAAGTTTTCATTGGCAATTGGCTTCTCATAAAAATGCAAGGGTAGGAGGAAACACCGGGTCATGTAAAATTTCATCCTTACAACCCGGCATCTTTGATTATTTGAAAATACCCCTGATTGAACAGCAAACTTTCCAACGTAAGACCGGTTTCAACAAGAATTATTTAATTGTCTGATACCTATGCATAGCAAAGCGTTCTACCTTAATGTACTACTTTGCTCAATTCTTCGCCTTGCCTATTTTGTTCCCGTAAGGTCCAGCTATCGGTCACCGTGGTTTCAAGCCATACCCTGCCCGATTGCCGGAATACCTGAACTCCTAAACCGTAAATGTTTCCAAATCTCTGCTCCAAATCATTCACGGTCATTTCCGGAGTGATAACGATGGTTTTGGTGTCTCCCTTCCGGAGCCTGTATTCACCAATGGTTTTGTTGTGAGGTGTAAGGTACTTTTTTGAATTGGCCTCACCGGGATTATGTGATTTTGAAAAAAATTCAAGCTTCAGGTAAGGAAAAATTTTGTTAAAATCATCCTGCACTGCGTTAATTTTTCTTTGATCATTAATAACTATTTCCATTGCTGTATTGATAAGTATCATTGCTGTTCCGACATCTACGTTATTATTTTGATAATACAATCATTGCGTTATTTTGTAAGATGAATTTAATCGAATAAACGACCCCTTCCGCTTTATAAACACTCCCCGGGTATTCTTTATCATGTCAGCGAAAACGTATTTTTTGTTTGCTTCTTCCCATGCCATAACAAACATTGCCGGAAGTAATGAGCAAACTAAAAAAGGAAAAATCACGACCCATGAAATGTTTATCTCCCACATTGATTTTGTTTTTTAATTTACAAAATTGAACATAAGGACGGCAATAAAAAATGATGAATATCAGAAATTTAAGCGATTGCCAATGACGCTGGGCAGGAGGGCTAGTTTTTCATAGAAGCCAGTTTATCGTAATTGAGCAGGGTAATGCGACTTCCGGAAATATCGATGTGTTTTTCATCCTTGAAATCGCTCAGGGTTCTTATTACCGTTTCGGTGGCTGTTCCAACCATGTTTGCGAGGTCTTCTCTGCTCACGTTCATGCTGAATTGACTTTCGCCTTCCTTTTTATACTTATCCGACAATTTTATCAGTGCTTCGGCCAATCTCTTCCTCACCGAATTGTAGGCCAATTTAATAAGTTGCTTTTCGTTCTCCATGAGGTTATTCGAAATCATTTCAATAAACTTTTTAGAAATCTGCGGGTTTTTATAAATAAGCGCAAAAAAATCCTCTTTGGGTATCATAAATATTTCCGATTCTTCCAAAGCCGAAGCTGAGTTGGTGAGTTTGCCTTCCTGTAGTAAATCGATATAACCAAAAAAATCTCCTTCCTTGTGCAAGGCCGTGATGAGCTCCTTTCCAAGCTCGTTAGACTGATATATTTTAACCTTGCCTTTATTGATAAAATAAATGCCTCTGGGATAATTTCCTTCCACATAAATCTCTTCTTTCTTCTTATAAACTCTTGGTTCTCTGCCTGTTGACAGCTTTTCGAGCGACTCCTGGGCGTTACTGATAAATTCATTAAGGCCCTCCATGTTTTTTTTAAATTCTTTCTTCAGGATTTCATTTTTCTTCAGTCTGCTTTCAATGGCGTTTAACAGTTCCACATCATCGAAAGGCTTGGTAATATAATCGTCGGCTCCCATTTCCATTCCTTTCCTCAAATCACTTCGTTCAGCCTTGGCGGTTAAAAATATGAAGGGGATTCCGGCCGATTCCTCCTGTTTCGATAGCATGTGCAAAACACCATAACCATCCAATACGGGCATCATGATATCACATATGATGAGGTCCGGTTTTTCCCTTTGTGCCAACTCTACTCCTTCTTTTCCATTTTTGGCAGTAAACACTTCGTATTGAGCCAACTGCAAAATCGCAGTTGTATTCTCACGCACATCTACATTGTCTTCAATTAATAAAATTTTTGTCATTTTGGTATTCTCAGAATAAATGTTGTTCCCTGATTTTCGGCGCTCATAAAATCAATGCTGCCCTTCATCACTTCGGCATACTTGGCCACAATGTTCAACCCAAGCCCGGTTCCCTGTATATGGGTAGCATTTTGTCCCCTGAAAAACCTTTCAAAAAGATGTTGCTGATCCTCCTTCGAGATTCCGATGCCGTAATCTTTGACAGAAATTTTTACCCCGGAATCAGAAACCTCCGTGGACAATTCAATACTCCCCCCTTTGGGTGAAAACTTTATGGCATTCGAAAACAAATTAAAGAGGACATTTTTTAATAATTTTTTATCGAGAGTTACCACCTCACTTCCCACATAGGTTTCATGGATCGTTTGGTCATTGCTCATTAAGGTCCTCATTTCAGAAACAATTTCGGCAAGGAAACGCTTCAAATTCATTTCTTCCGGAAGGTTTTCAATTTTGCCCTCCTCCAGTTTACTTACCGATAGAAAATCGTTCAGAATATCGGTAAGGTTTTCGATGGATCTTTTTATTTTGTTTACATGCTTGCTCTGATTCTCCGTGTCGTTTTGTTCGCCATACCTTGTTACCAGGGATAGGGACGACAACATGGTGGTAAGAGGGGTTCTGAATTCGTGGGAGGCCATAGATACAAAGCGCGATTTTAAGCTGTTCAGTTCCCTTTCTTTTTGCAGTGCCTGATTTAACTCCTTTTTTGTTTTTTCGAGCTCCTCAACAGCTTCTTCCAGAATAAGGGTTCTGTTTTTTACCTGTTTTTCCAGTTCATTTGAGTAATGCTTCAGGTTTTCTTCAGCCTGTTTGCGCAGGGTAATGTCAATAATAAAAGCAATAACATATTTTCCTTCCGGTGTTTCATAAGGGCTAAGACTTATTTCGACCGGAAATTCGCTGCCATCCTTGCGCAACCCGTACAACTCTATACCGGCTCCCATCGAACGGGTATGCGGATGCAGGTAAAACCGGTCGCGGTGGTTCACATGTTTCTCCGAAAATCTTTTGGGGACCAACACTTCAATTCTCTTTCCAATCAACTCATCTTTGTCATAACCGAAAAGCCGCTCAGCACTTGGGTTTACCCTTACTATGTCACCCTGCTCATGTGCGGTTAATATACCTTCGGTTGCGTATAAAAACAGGGTATCAATTCCTTCCTTGCTATCCATATTTGCCTGGGCTGTATTCTGCATCACGAATTTACAGTTTTTACAGATGCAAAAGTAAAAGCGCATATTACTAACCAACATGACGAAAGTCATATGTGATAACCAGTTGTTTTTTCTGACAGTCTTACTTTTTAATTTTATAGGAAAAGTTTAGTTTTCGTTTTTATTATTCAAGGAGAAGAATGAACCCATTATTTCGTTTGTATTTTATTTTGTTTTTACTGAAATTGTGAAAGACGCTGAAATTGGAGACGCTTGGCTTTGGACACATCAAACGGCTTGAAAGATGAAAACGGCAGCCACTAACAGCGGTTTGGCAAAAGGCGGGCTGACGTGCTTCGTAGAAACATTTGTGGTTAAACAAACATTTGTTCTTCGTATGAACTTTAGTGCTAAAAATTCCGCCCTTCGCCAAGCGCCAAACCGTTATGCCTCATTGTATCAAGACAGAAAACAGTATTTAACCTCCATTAAAGTCCTTCAATTTTAAAGAAGGTTTTGTCCCTCAACCTCCTGATAATTAAATACTCAATCATCGGGATATAGCTGCAACTTTCGTCAATTAGGGGAGCAAGATTGGGAAGGAGGTAATTTTTGACCTCCTTTTCTTTTTTACTCCTCTGTAAAACCTTACTGGCATTGAGTAAAACCTCAATCGGTTTGTGAAAAGAAATAGCTGCAACTTTATTTTCGTCAAAATGGATTTTTTCTGAAAAG
>Ga0194119_10005795_pt1 | contig 18274 bp, 17 predicted proteins | sample TA2MahC100mmetaG_FD_148620 | JGI IMG/M metagenome (GOLD analysis project Ga0194119, IMG submission 148620) | Freshwater microbial communities from Lake Tanganyika, Tanzania - TA2015018 Mahale Deep Cast 100m | ecosystem: Environmental > Aquatic > Freshwater > Lake | place: Tanzania: Lake...
CCCCATCGGCATTCGCTCGGAAGAACTCGATCTTTGCCAGGTCGTTGGTGGCATCAACATCGCTGGCACTTGCCATCAGCAGAATCGGTGTGGAGGCAACGAATATTTGTTGATTGGTCGGGCTATTGAGCAAAACCGTCGGTGGGTCGTTAACTGGGCGCACAGTAAACAGAAAAGAATTGGTGGCTGTCAGGCCACTTATGTCTCTTGCGATAATTGTGATCGTGTTCGTGCCAAACTGATTCGTAGACGGAAATATCCTGATCTCCGACGTGAAGCCGTTCGGTAGACAAAGAATGTTGGTATGCTGAACGAGATTGGTGTTCGACGAAACGCCTGTCACGATCAGCGGATTAGCGCCCTGAAGGTCATCCGGATCGAGCATGGCGATCCCTTGGATGGGTAATGCGCCGTCCTCATCAATGGTTTGCGGCGCAATAAATGAGATAACTGGGGGCGACCCAACTTGGCCGTTAACCTGCAAAGGGAAAATCGCGAACAGGCACTGGAGTGCGAACAGAAAACACCACGACCAGTGTCTCCGCAAGACACCGCTGAAGTCAGCCCACCCGATCCTTTGGATGCAGAGAGCAAAAAGAACAATCCGCGCGAGCAAACGCCAACGCAAAACCAGTTGAAACAGTGAACGCAAAGTCAAAGTTAAATCCAGCAAAGGTAGCACTTTTTAGGAATATTTCTTATCTGAGTGATTGGCGTTACGCGCGGTTCCGCAGCTTGTCCCGAGATTATGCTTGCGCTCGCCATCATAACTGGTGCTCGACCTGTCAAAACAATAAAGCACACAAAGGCAGCCAATGGCATGCCAGTATCAGATTGGTTGGGTGAAATTTACGAGTGATTGCCGCTTTTAGGGATTGGCCGAAACTAGATTTCTGGCGCGGGCATTCGAATTTCGGCCACATACACGATCACTTTGTAGGCCATCAGCACGAAAAAGATCAGCAGAAGGATCTGAAACGGGCTGACTTTCGACCTGGAACCAAAGATTCGCTTGCGGAGTTTACGCCAAGACGACCGATGCAATCGACGATCGCATTCGAGACAGCGGTCGGCGGCCCGTTCGTTCGAATGCCCGCAATGGTGACAGAGAATGTACAGTCGCGCACTGCATTGGGCGCAACTATTGGTCCGGGCTAAATTGAGATGCCCGCATTTGGCGCAAGCGATCTCCCGCCGGGGTTTTTCGGTTTGGTTCTGAGCGGTCATCAAGACGTTCAAAGATGCCGGAATCAAGGTCGGATTACGACGATAGCATAGTGGCCTTCAACGAGTTTGAGGCATTCTCCTACTGGAATCCGCTTTGGGTGTCAACCGACCATTGTCCGAATGTTCCGAATTCGCGCTCCTGCCCTTTAATTAACGAATGCCCTTTCTCAACCGAGCTGGCGGATCGCTTCGTCCAGCGCAGAGTACAAGGCGCGCATCGTTGCTTCAGTTTCGTCGCCCATATTCGAGATGCGGAAGGTCGTGCCCTTAATCTTCCCGTAGCCGCCATCGATCAAGAAGCCTTGGTCCTTCACGAGCTTTTGAAGTTTGGCAACATCCACCACGCGGCCTCCGGGCTCGGCGCCATTATTGACGCATGTAAGCGTGACTGATTCAAACCCTTTCTCGGGAAAGAGCGTGAAACCGTGTCTCTGCGCCCATTGCCGAGTAAGCTGCGCCAGCGTGGCATGCCGCAGGCAACGCGCTTCCAAGCCTTCAGCGAAAATATCATCGAGCTTCGAAGCCAACGCGTAAATATGCCCGATGCTTGGCGTGCTCGGGGTCATGTTTGCTTCGGCGTTCCTCTGGAACTCGACCATATCGAAGTAATACCCGCGGTCTTGGGCGCCCCCCGCTTTCTGGAGAGCCATGGCCGAACAAGTGAAAACCGTCAGCCCAGGCGGCAATGCAAACGCCTTTTGCGTCCCCGCCAACAACACATCAATTCCAAGCGCATCAAACTCGATCTTCGTCGCCGTCAAAGAACTGACCGCATCGACGATGAACATCACATCCGGATACTTTTTCTTGAGCTCGGCGATTTGCGTGAGCGGACTCATGACGCCCGTCGAGGTTTCGTTATGGATCAACGTGAGCGCGTCGAATTGGCCCGAGGCGAGTTTGGCATCGATGAGTTCGGCGCGAATCGGCGAACCCCAATCGACTTGGAGCGCTTCGGCCTGTTTGCCGCAGCGTTGCGCCACATCCAGCCACTTATCCGAGAAGGCGCCGCACATGCAGCAAAGGACCCGTTTCGAGACTAGGTTGCGGATCGCGCCTTCCATCACACCCCAAGCTGAAGAAGTGCTGAGATAAACCAGCCGGTTGGTGTAAAGCAACGCTTGTAACTGCGGTTGAATCTTCGCGTAAAGGTCTTTGAAGCCTTGCCCGCGATGCCCAATCATCGGCGAACAAAAGGCTCGAAACGTTTTCTCACTTACCTCAACCGGCCCCGGAATATGCAATTTGACGTGTCCCATGCCTCGAAAAAGCTTTCACAGGGGTGGCACGAAGGCAAGAGAGTTTATTGCCCAGGCGGTCAATAGCAGTGCATCCCGAAGTTGTCGGTAGCGGCGGGCATCCTGTCTGCCGTAGAGGGCGCGCATCTTGCCGCCCGGAGCAACGCTTGAAAGGAGGAAGCTGCGTTCTAGTCCGTACGCGTAAGCCGCCGGGCAGGATGCCTTGGCTCTACGGCAGGCAGGATGCCCGCCGCTACGATGCGCCGACAACTTCACCGGGTCAATAGTGTGATCCATGTGATCTATCTCCGGAATTGAACTAATCTTATTTTCGGAGTTCAATAATGCCATGCCTTCAATAAGAAGCCATTCGCAGGTTTCCGGCTTACTCTGCGCGGCGGCTTTGGCGATGACCCTTGCAGGGCAGGCCGCAAGCTCCGCAGGCGACAACGTGACCAAAGACAAAGGCAAAGGCGACGCGATTTGGTGGTCGCTGCAGCCGATCAAGAAACCAATTCTTCCACGGGTCACAAATAAGAGCTGGCCGCGCGCCCCAATCGATCATTTCGTCCTGGCGAAGCTCGAGGAGAAAAAGCTGCAACCATCGCCCGAAGCCGACAAAACTACGTTCTTGCGCCGCGTAAGCATCGGCTTGACGGGATTGCCGCCGACGCCCGAAGAGATTCGCGATTTGCTCGACGACCAATCGCCTCTGGCGTACGACATGGTGGTAGACCGCCTGCTGGCAAGTCCGCGATACGGCGAACGATGGGCGCGGCATTGGCTCGATATCGTTCATTACGCGGACACGCACGGACACGACCAAGATCGGCCCCGGACGAATTCCTGGCCTTACCGCGATTATGTGGTTCGCTCCTTCAACGACGACAAACCGTATGCGCGTTTCGTGAAGGAACAACTGGCCGGCGATGTGTTGTTTCCCGACGAACCGCAAGGGGTCATTGCCACCGGCTTCATCGCCACCGGCCCGTGGGACGAAAGCTCACAAATGCACATTATGGCCGACACCGTGGATAAAAAAATCGCGCAGCACCTCGATCGCGACGACATGGTGGCGACGGCGATGGCCACGTTCACAAGCACGACCGTTCATTGCGCGCGCTGCCACGACCATAAGTTCGATCCGATCTCCCAAAAGGAATATTATGGGTTACAGGCGGTTTTCGCAGGCGTGGATCGCACGGATCGCCCGTACGACTGGGATTCGAAAACGCATCAGTTGCGGCAGTCATTGCTGAAGCGCAGGACAGCGGTTGAAATCAGGCAAAAATCACTGGCGCCCGCGCCTCTCGACCCATCCACGGAAAGTAATGTCGCTTCTGGCCAAGCCGCGTGGGAGCAACGCGTGCGCAGCGGGGCAAGCCTTTGGACAGTTCTCGATCCGAGCAATCTGATCTCCAGCAATGGAACGACGCTTTCCAAGCAATCGGACTTTTCCGTCTTAGCGAGCGGCACGCGACCGGAAATCGACACGTACACCATCACAGCCCAGACTGAGCTGCAAGGAATCACCGCGCTTCGCCTCGAAGTGCTCCCAGACGATTCTCTCCCGCAAAAAGGGCCGGGCCGGCAGGACAACGGCAATTTTCATCTGTCGGAATGGCGCGTGAGCGCTTCGCCTAAATCGGACGTCACACGCACGACTGGCGTCATTCTGCAAAACCCCACCGCTGACTTTAATCAGGATGGCTGGACCATCTCGATGGCTTTGGATGGCAAAACGAACACGGCATGGGGAATTCATCCGCAGGAGGGCAAGGCACACGAGGCTGCGTTCGAGTTAAAAGAGCCGATTGGTTTCGCTGGTGGGACCTTGTTGACCTTCGTTCTCGACCAACTCCATGGCAAAGGCCATCTGATTGGACGATTTCGCCTTACTGTTACGACCGCGCCGCTGCCCATCCGCGCCGACCTATTGCGCGAAGACCTCGCCAGGATCATCGCTATGCCGTCGAACGCGCGCACCGATCAACAAAAGGCGGACCTCGCGGCCTATTACCGGACAATCTCGCCAGAACTGCAAAAGCTTATCGATCAGATCGATCACCAACTGTCCAGGTTGCCAGCGCCGCAGAAAGTCTATGGGGCTGCGAATGACTTCAAGGTTCAGGGAAAGTTTGCCCCAGCGAAAGTTCCGCGGCCGATTCATCTGCTTCGGCGCGGCGAGGTAACGAGACCCGGTGATGCAGTTTCTCCCGCAGCGCTTTCGTGTGTTGCGGGGATAGAATCGCGCTTTGAAGAATGTGATTTATACGATGAAGGGAGTCGGCGCGCCAGGCTGGCGGAGTGGATTACAGATTCGCGGAACGTTCTGACTTGGCGGTCGATCGTCAATCGCGTGTGGCACTACCATTTCGGGCGCGGTTTGGTCGATACGCCCAATGACTTCGGACGCATGGGTTCGCGGCCATCGCACCCGGAATTGCTCGATTGGCTGGCTGCGACCTTCCTGGAAAGCGGCGGCTCATTGAAACAACTGCACAAGCTGATTCTGACCAGCGCGACGTATCGCCAGTCGTCGCAACACAACGCAGAGTTCGCCAAGGTCGATGCTGGCAACATCTTTCTCTGGCGCATGAATCGGATGCGCCTCGATGCCGAATCGTTGCGCGATTCTGTTCTGCAAATCACCGCCAAACTCGACTTGACGATGGGCGGACTGCCGGTGAAGCAATTTCATTTCGAAGACCCTGATCCGGGAATCACCCCGAAAGTCGATTACGCGCGCTTTAACGTGGACAGCCCGGAAAGCTTTCGGCGCAGCATCTATCGCTGGATTTTTCGGACCATTCCCGATCCGTTCATGGATTCGATGGATTGCCCGGACTCATCGCAGCTCGCACCGACGCGCAACAGTTCGATCACGCCGCTGCAAGCGCTGGCGATGTTGAACAACCATTTCATGGTGCGGCAGAGCGAACATTTCGCGAGCCGGTTAAGCACGATCACTCCAGACCTCGCGAAACAAGTCAAATTCGCTTGCGAACTGGCTTATGGACGCGAGCCAACGCCAGCAGAATTACAGGCGCTGTCTTCATACGCAGCAAAGCATGGGATGCCGAACGCCTGTCGCGTGATTTTGAACAGCAATGAGTTTATGTTTGTGAATTGAATTGTATGGAAACGGACCGCCCATCGACTGCCGATGCGCTGCATCACGATTATGTCGAAAGTGCTGAAGCGCTCGCGCCCGCCGATGCTTTCGATCCAGTCATTGAGGCCTACAAGAAGGACGTCGATCGCACGCTCCTCTGGGAGACATTGCGGATGACCGTGGACGAACGCGCCCGAAATATGCAGAGCGCTATACGGTCGTTGGAGAAACTTCGCGGGCTGGCAGCACGCGATACAGGCAAGGTTCGGGCCCAGACAGAAGTCCCAACTTAACCATGTCCGCCGATCTTGACAAAGTGGTTCAAATTCTGGTTCCCAATCAAGTTCGATTCATTTTGATTGGCGGCTGGGCAGCGGCCTTGCATGGCTCGGCCCGAACAACGCTCGACGTAGATGTCGTTTATTCCCGCAGCCGCGAGAATATCCAGCGGCTCGTCGCGGCGCTTAAGCCGTTCGCGCCTTATTTGCGTGGTGCCCCTCCTGGGTTGCCTTTTCATTGGGATGAGCGAACGATTCGAAATGGCTTAAACTTTACGTTGAAGACCAGCTTTGGGAATCTCGATCTGCTCGGCGAAGTAGTCGGTGGCGGAACCTACGGCCAACTGCTTCCGCATTCGAAGGAGGTCGAGGCGTTCGGTCAGCGCTTTCAGCTGGTTAATCTAGAGAAATTAATCCAACTCAAACGCGCTGCCGGTCGTCCAAAAGACCTTGAACCCATAGCAGAACTCCAAGCGCTGCTCGAAGACAGGAAAAACCTATGAGCTCGTTCTGTATTCCGCGCCGCAAATTCCTTTGGCGCTTTGGCGGGGGACTCGGCGGCGTCGCGCTGACGCATCTACTCGGTCAACAGGGTTTGCTCGGTGCGGCAAACCTCCCAACCGGAAACGCAGAACTTAACGGCGGCCTTCACCATCGCGCCAAAGTCAAACGAATCGTTCAATTGTTCATGAACGGCGGCGCGAGCCAATGCGACACGTTTGATTACAAACCCGAATTGATCAAACGCAGCGGCGAGAAATTCGATTCGGGTCTTACGGCGACAGCGACCGGTGTTCCCGGCAACTTAATGAAGAGCCCTTGGGACTGGAAACAGCATGGCCAGTGCGGTCGCTGGGTGAACAATATTTTTCCGAACATCGCGACCTGCGTCGATGACCTCGCCTTTATCATGTCGATGGCGTCGAAGACCAACGTCCACGGTCCTGGCGTTTACATGCAGAATACCGGCTTCGTCACGCCGGGCTTCCCGTGCATGGGCGCGTGGATTTCATACGCGCTTGGAAGCCTGAGCGACAATCTGCCGGCCTTTGTCGTAATCCCGGACTCGCGAGGCTTGCCCTACAATTCCAAAGGCAGCTTTTCGACCGCCTTCCTGCCCGCGAGCCATCAGCCGCTAATCATCAAACCGACCGCTCCGGTTCCTATCGCTGATTTGCGTCCGCCGGAGTCCGCAAAGTTCATCACGAAAGCCAGCGAAGAGGAAGGGTTGGCACTGCTCAACAAGCTGAATCGCGATCATCTCGCGCAATGGGAAGGCGATTCCCGGCTCGAAGCGCGCGTCGCTTCGTACGAATTGGCCGCCAAAATGCAACTGAGCGCGCCTCAAGTTCTGGATATCTCGGGCGAAAGCGAAGCCACGCGCAAACTTTATGGCCTCGACGACAAAGTCACTGAAGATTTTGGGCGCAGTTGTTTGACCGCACGCCGGTTGCTCGAACGGGGCGTCCGCTTCGTCCAAGTTTGGAGCGGCACGGCGGGTGCGAGTGGCAATTGGGATAACCACAGTGACATCAGCAAAGAACTCGATTTCATCGCCACACGAACGGACAAAGGCGTCGCCGCTTTGGTTAAGGACCTCCAGGCGCGTGGCATGTTCGAAGATACTTTGGTAACTTGGACGACCGAGTTCGGCCGGATGCCCTTCAGCCAAGGCACTAAAGGACGCGATCACAATGGCGGCACGTTTGTCACGTGGCTGGCCGGCGCAGGCATTAAAGGTGGCGTTTCTTACGGGGCCAGCGACGAGTTTTCAATGAAAGCAGCCGTCAACCGAACCTATTGTTACGATCTTCACGCTACCATTCTGCACCTCCTCGGCATCGATCACGAGAAGCTGACGTTCCGGCATGATGGCACGAATCGGCGCCTGACCGATGTTCATGGTGAAGTCATTCAGCAGATTCTGGTGTGATGGCTCGAAAAAAGCGCCAATTGAGTTGAAATCTAAAACTAGCGTGGATCGGCCTGTTCCTCGGACGGCAAGTCGGACAAGATCGCGTGAATCGTTTCTTTGAGCGGCGGGACTTGTGTCGCCACGGTGTCCCAAACGATGTCATACGGGCACAGCTTCCGCCAGCGCGCGAGAACGCAACCGCGGTTTCAGCGCTTCGTCTGTGATAACGTCGACTCGGCATCCGAGTAGGTCTTGCAGATCCTCCACCCCCCCCAAGTCGAAAAGAGTGCAACCAGGCCGGGGCTTGACGAGAAAATCCACGTCACTCGCAGGGGTATTATCGCCTCGGGCGACCGAACCAAAAACGCGCACGTCGTAAACTCGCCTTGCTTCGGCAGCACGATTGATTTGCGCGCGCTTCTCTGCCAAAGTCTGCATTGTGACAATTCCCCGATTCATTGCTGATCCGGCCTTAACTGATCTGAGCCGCCTCGTCGAGGTTCTCGGCAGTTCGCCTGCTCTGCAAATGTCCTCGTTACCTCTTCGCGATGACACGAATCTCGTCCCATGATGCGTGCGCGCCAAGTCCTTGTCATACCTTCTTCTTTGCGCCAGGCTGCAAACGTGCAAACGGTAACGTAGCACGATCACGTTTCAATCGAAGACTACCTGGCGGCCGAGGAGATTAGCGATGTTCGGCACGAATGCGATGGCGGGCGAGACGCGCGCCCATAATTCGATCACGCTCAACCTGGCGACGGCATTGCGCCGTCAGGTCGAACGTGGGCGATGCAAGCTGTACATGAGCGACATCCGTTTGAATTTCAACATTCGCAACGACGAATACTATTACTATCCGGACATCGTCGTCACTTGCGATAAGCGCGACACCCACGAGCGCTTCGTCCATTATCCGAAAGTCATCATCGAAGTTCTCTCGCCGAACACCGAACGCGTCGATAAGCGGGAAAAGTCCTTTGCTTATACAAGCATCGCGTCGCTGGAGGAGTGCGTTCTTGTCTCGCAGGCGGCCAAAGAGGCAACAGTTTTTCGGCGCGCCAACAATGGGAAGGACTCGACCGTTTCTGGCGCAAAGGCGGCATCCGCTTGCGCGGGCGGTTGGATTTGCGCGAAGAAACTGTTGTTATGGAAGGCGTCTCCGTTACGAACACGGAATTCGACGTTGATGGGACCGCCTTCGTTTACGCCGAACTGGAAAGCTGTGTTCGGTTGTGACAAAAAACGCTGCCCTATCGAGCGCTATGGTCCTTCGAATTGCCGAATTGCCAATTGACAGAAGACTCCGCGGGCGTAAAAGGCGCTTATGCGACAGCTTCCCACGAGATCCATGGACCTGCTTTTTGACGCCGAGCCCATGGTGCATCCTGCCGTCAGGGAGGCTTTTGAAAAGGCTGCGAGCCTCCTCCAAAAGCATGAAATTCGGTTTCGTCCGATTGGCGGTATTGCCATGAATCTAGCCGGCGCAGGCAGGCCTACCAGGGATGTCGATTTGGTCGTCGCCCGTCGAAATTGGCATCGGGCGTGCGAAGTGCTCCAGGAACTTGCCACCGACCTTCGCGGAATTCGCCTCGGCTTGGAAGGGGAACCTGAGAATGGCCTCGCCTTGGTCGGACCGCAGGGCGTTGCGATTGAAGTTTGGCCGGAAGGTCTCACGCACGAAGAAATCGCTCGATTGCGGGGCCGTCATCGGCCTCACCGGGCTGGAAAAATCGCGCTGACATTACGCGGAGACGACCGCGTGGCGCTCCTCAACGCCAAACTCGCGTCTTACCTTTCGGCCACCGATCGAGTTAAGGATGCGGGCGACGCCCAAAGTCTGATCCATGCTTGGGCACTGCCGATTGAATTCGCCGACAATCTGGATGTGCGCGTCCGCGCTACGTACCGGCGCTTGTGGCGAGGGGAATTATAGCTTCGCGGCGGCTATGCCGAGAGGAGATGGATCGGCGGAAGCGCTCGCGTGTTGCGCGGAGCGTCGTAGAACAACAACGATTCGGCCAACTTGCTGTCTTCGAACCGCACAACTCGATTGAAGCCGCTTGCTCAAACGGAATCATCCGGCCCGCGCAGTTGGGCCGCGGCTTTCAGCGCAAGGAATTCATTCCCATCTTCCAGGCGCTGGCATCGGAGATTTACGGAGACACCTACTTTCATTCCTTCACCCCTTTGGCCTGTGAAGAATTCGGCCAGCCCTTGCCGCCGGTCCCACCGTGCCGGACGCGGAATGGAGCCACGCGGTGGGGATTGGGAACCGCGAGAGCGGCGGCACACCGAAGGATAAAGATGGGAAGTTGAAAGGGGTGTATCCGTGGGGTACCCAATGGCCGCCGCCGCGCGGTGCGGGCAATTATGATTCCTATTCGTCCAGCAAACGGAACACGGACGACTTTGATCGCACGTCGCCGGTGGGCAGTTTCGCGGTGAATGCGTCTGGGTTATTTGATTCAGGCGGGAACGTGTGGGAATGGTGCGAGGATTTCTTAGATGGCTCCAGTGGCGCTCGTGTGTTGCGCGGGGCGTCGGGGGGGCATTGGCAGTCCCGACCACCTGTTGTCTTCGTCCCGCTGCAACGACGCGCCTGAGTATCGTTACGGTAGCATTGGGTTTCGGGTGGTGTTGGTGGGCGTCTCCGCTCGATAGCGTGGCCTATTGGTTACCCTTTGCTCTTTGAATCTTTTACCCTTTTCTTGGCCCGTAAGCCGCGAGGATGGAAGTCACGGTTCGCTATTCTTGGGGTTCGGCTTCATCGAGTGCCACGATATGAAGAGGATTGATGGTATGGGAGACGCCCTCTTGGTCGATGACCACGACCATCTTTGGATGCACTGCGATAAAGTCTCGATGCGGCACCGAATATCTCCGTCCACTGGACAATTCGAGTGTGAAAGGATGAAATCCCTCGTGGAGCCGCTGCCGAAGCCGATCAATGATCATGGCATGACGGTAATTCGACACCCAATTGCCGCTCAAGGTTTTTCTCGTCAGGAGTGTCGGGCGGCTCCAACTGCCTGAGCCATCCGCCGGCCATGCGACCAATTTCATCCAAACGCTGCGAGACAAACAGCAATTGTTGCTGGCTGATCCAGTGCCGGTCACAAATGAGCCGCCAAAAAACGCGAAGCTTTTCGAGATTAAGATTTACGCGCCGGAGCGAGATCAACTTGGCTTCGCGCCGTGTGTAGAGAGCTTCCAAGTTATTCCTGCCAGATCGGGAAAGGCACGACGGCAGCCCGCGAATGCTGCCGCCGACTGACCAACCAGCATCGGTTTGTTCTCAAATCAAATGCGACGTGCGGCAGTTTTTTCCGAACATTGACCATTCCATCCTGCGAGCGAAGCTCGATGGCGTTAGCAGGCGCCGGAGCGTTATACAGTTAATCGAATCCGTCCTGGCGAGTTATCGGACTGGCGGCGAAATCCCATTCGAGCATTTTCCCGGCGGTTGAAGCTGGCGGAACCGAAATCGCGTTTGCTGGCCACGAAAGAGGGTGTTTCCGGCGCTGCGCCCGCGCGTGCTCGGCGGAACGAAACGGCGCTTTGAGGGCCGCCGTCACTTGCTGACGAAGGCGAAGGATTTCCGCGCGCTCACTCCATGCATCGTCGCTTGGTATCAGTTCAGCGTTGAAGCGAATAGCGAGGGACTGCGGCGCACGTACGCCTCGCCGCGATGCTGCACGTCAGCGCCGGGCGCTCTTGCCGTGCGGAAATAGGCGTTGAAGGCAATCGAGCTTCGGCCATAGTAGCCCGCACTATGACTGCGAAGATAAATCGTCAGGGTCAGTTGGTCTTACACACGACACATTGCGAGAGATTAGACCTAAAGTCCGGTGATGCACTCGTGGTCGTCCAACGCGATGCTGATGGGCACATCGTGCTACAAAAGCGCCGGGTCCGCGCGAAAACACTTCGTGGTAAGAACTAGCTCACTCCCCGACCAGTTCCCAGCTCCGTTTTGAAGCGGATTTACCGGCAAACGAACGGGGACAGTGAGTCCGTTGCGCCGTCGGCAGATTGTGCAGCGCATGATCGAGTGCAATGGCTGGAATCGCTTGCGATACCCAACAGTGTTCGACGAAAGACCGGTTCCTTTGCCCGTTATACCTGGCTCATTTTCGCATAGCGCCCAATCGCACAAGTTCGTTGCAGCATCGCCATCGGTTCGTTAGTGTGAACCTGATGACTCGTGCAGACAAAACTCATTGTTGGCTTGTCGCTTCTTTCCTGGTGATCGCAATGCCCATAGCGCTCGGCGGCGCTGAGAAAGCCGCCGCGGCCGCTGTCGCCAAAGTCGATTTCAACCGCGACATTCGTCCCATCCTTTCCGATCATTGTTTCGCCTGCCATGGACCAGACGAGAAGGCGCGCAAGGCCGGTTTGCGTCTCGACCTGAAAGAGCCGGCATTCAGCGCCGCGAAGTCTGGAGCGGTTGCGGTCGTGGCGCGCGACCTCGAGAAGAGCGAATTGATTCAGCGCATCACGACGTCGGACGAAGATGATCGCATGCCGCCGGTCAAGAAGGGTGGCAAACCGCTCTCGGAAAAACAAATCGATCTCTTGAAGCGATGGGTGTCAGAAGGCGCCGATTGGCAGCAACATTGGGCCTACGCGAAACCTCGGCGCGCGGAACCGCCTGAAGTCAAAAACAAGAATTGGAATCGGAACGAAATCGATGGTTTCATTTTGAATCGTCTTGACCAGGAAGGTTTGGATCCTTCACCCGAAGCGCCGAAGGAAAAACTTGCCCGGCGTGCCGCTCTCGATTTGACGGGACTTCCTCCCACCGTCGAGGAACTCGACACCTTTCTCGCCGACAATAATCCCGAAGCATACGAGAAAATGGTCGATCGGCTTTTGGCATCGAAAGCTTACGGCGAACGTCAAGCGATGTTCTGGCTTGATCTGGCCCGCTACGGCGAAACGCAAGGTTATCATCATGACAATCATCGTGACATGTGGCACTGGCGCGATTGGGTGATCAACGCGTTCAACCAGAACATGCCGTTCGACCAGTTCACAACCGAACAATTGGCCGGCGATCTGTTGCCGAAACCAACGCGCGACCAACTTATCGCCACCGGATTTCATCGCAACGAGATGACAACATCCGAAGGCGGTGCGTTGCCGGAAGAATATTCGGTGAAGTACGTGGTCGGGCGTGTTGATACGACAGCTCGCGTTTGGATGGGGACATCGATGGCTTGCGCTGAATGCCACGATCACAAGTACGATCCGATCACGCAGAAGGAGTTTTATCAGTTCTTTGGCTTCTTCAATAACATCGCCGAAAGCGGACTCGACGAACCGCGAGTCAACGCGGCTCCTCGGCTGGAGTTGAAGACCGCTGACCACGACAATCGCCTCACGCAGTTGGATGCTGAAATCTCCGCGTTGGAGCTGGCGCATCGCAAGATCACCGAAGAAACCAATTCCACCTACAGCGCGAGCCAAGAGCAATGGGCGGCTCGCCATCGAGAAAAAAGCGTTGATAATTGGGGACCGCTCTTGCCGGTTGGATTATCCTCGAAAAATGGGGCGACTCTCACATCACTCGCAGACAATACCATCACAGTTTCAGGTGCGACTCCGGACCGCGACGTTTACTTGTTGCGCCTGATGACGCCGGACCAAGGGATCACTGCGTTGCGCCTCGAAGCGTTGCCGGATTTGTCGCTGGCGCATGGCAAGGCGGGTCGGAGCGACAATGGCGAATTTATTCTGACGCGTATTGAGGTTGTGGCTCGCAGCGCGGCGCCTGAGAGAACCAAAGCCAATACCAAACCGCCGGAGCTGGGATCGTGGTGGAAGCTTGGTCCATTCGGCGGCGCTTCTCGGAAAGAGGCCTACGACAAAGATCATGGACCAGAAGCTGGAGTAAATTTGCAAGCTTCTTACCAAGACGGCCGTATCAAATGGCAGGAAGCGCCCGAATTGAAGGATGGGGAAGTTAATTCCCTGAGTGGGACGAACGCCGCCATTTATTTTTACCGCACCGTTCGGGCTGACCAGGAACGATGGCGCGAGTTGCATTTGGGTAGCGGTGGCGGCATCAAAGTCTGGTTGAACGGACGACTCGTTCATAGCAACGAAGGAAACCGCCAGGCGGAAGCGAACCAGGACAAAGTGCAGATTCGTGTCGCGGCGGGTGAAAACAAACTCCTCATCAAAGCGACGCCGTCGATTGAGAATGGCGGACTTTATATTCGGCTCGATCCCGTTCCTGCGCTCGAGCGCGCAGTGAAGATTGCGGCTGCGGCGGCTGATACGAGCCGGGGCGGTTATCCAGTTGCTGGGGCTTTGGATGACTTGATTGAAACCGGTTGGTCGATCGATGCGGCCAGCGCTGATGCCAAACGTCCGCATTTCGCTTGGTTCCGATTTTCCGAGGCCGCCGGGTTTGCAGAAGGGACTGAGTTCGAAGTGAAATTGATCTTTGATGCTCCGGTCCCTCGGAAGACGCTCGCTCGATTTCGGCTCGCGATGACGCGGTCTGACGACTTGGCAAATTTCTTTTCGCTTCCCGATAACGTTCGGTCCTTGTTGTTAATCGATGCCAAAGAGCTTACTGAGTCGCAGGCGCGGGAATTGCAACGCTACTACCGCGAGCAGTTCGTGCCCGAGGCCAAGAACCTCGTCAAAGTGCTGAACGACAAACGGACGGAGCGGCAGCAATTTCGCGACGCCATTCCGGTAGCGATGGTAATGAAGGAAAACGAGAAGCCGAGGGATACGCATTTGCTGGTTCGCGGCGAGTATCATAACCGAGGTGAGAAGGTCATTCCCGGCGTGCCCGATGCGATTCTCCGTTGGCCCGAAGCGTTGCCGAAGAATCGCCTGGGATTGGCCAAGTGGCTGTTGCACGCGGATCATCCCCTGACCAGCCGTGTCTTGATCAATCACTTCTGGCAGCAGCATTTCGGGACCGGCCTGGTGAAAACCGCAGAAGACTTCGGCGTGCAAGGCGAACGGCCCAGCCATCCCGAATTGCTCGACTGGCTGGCCACGGAGTTCATGCGATCGGGCTGGAACATCAAAGAAATTCATCGGCTGATCGTGACCTCGGCCACGTATCGTCAAGACGCCGTGGCATCACACAGGCATTTGGAAAAAGACCCGATGAATCGGTTGCTGGCCCGCTTTCCGCGGCAGCGCCTCGAAGCGGAAGGCATTCGTGATTTGGCAATGTCTGCGAGCGGGCTTCTGAACCCCAAGATCGGCGGTCTCAGCGTTTTTCCGTACCAGCCGCCAGGCCTTTGGGAGCAAGTGGCCTTCGAAGGCACGCGGACATGGGAACAGAATCTGAGCAAAGGAGACGATCCTTATCGCCGTGGCCTTTACGTTTATTGGCGCCGCTCGATTCCGTACGCGTCGTTCGTCACGTTCGACGCGCCGACGCGCGAGACTTGCACGGTTCGTCGTCCGCGCACAAACACGCCATTGCAAGCGCTGGCGCTAATGAACGATCCAGTCTATGTCGAAGCAGCGCGCGCGTTCGGGCATCGCATTATGCAGAAAGGTGGAAACACCGCAGCGGACCGCGTCCAGTACGCCTTTCGCGTTTGCTTGAGCCGCAATCCGACTGCGACCGAACTTGAGCGCTTGACCAAAGCGTTCGAAACCGAGTTGGAACATTTTCTGAAGAAGCGAGCCGATGCCAACCAATTAGTGAATGTGGGCGCGACTCCGCCGCCGGCGAGTGTCGATCTGCTCGAACTGGCGGCTTGGACAGTGATTGGCCAAGTTCTCTTGAATCTCGACGAGGCGATTACGAAAGGCTAAAGGATTAAGTATGATCTTCGAAAACGAACTCCGTAAAACGATGGCACGGCGCGCCTTTCTGAAAACTGCTGGACTCGGCCTTGGCTCCGTGGCCTTGGCGTCGCTCCTGGACGGAAAGGTTTCCGCGGCGACCGCAGATTCAAGCCCGCTCAAGTCCGCTGGCGCTGCCAATCCGCTCCATTTTGCCCCGCGCGCCAAGCGCGTCATTTATCTCTTCATGTCAGGCGCGCCGTCGCAAATCGATCTGTACGATCCGAAGCCGAAGCTTCGAGAGATGACTGGTCAGCTTTTGCCGGAATCAGTGCGCATGGGGCAGAGGATCACCGGTATGACCAGCGGACAGAAGTATCTGCTCTGTGTTGGTTCTCCATTCGAGTTCAAACGCCAAGGCAAATGCGGCACAGAGATCAGCGAGTTGTTGCCGAACATTGGAGGTATCGCGGATGAAATTGCGTTGCTGCGCGCGGTTCACACCGATCCGATCAATCACGATCCTGCCGTCACGTACTTGTTCTCTGGACATCAGCAACCCGGCCGCCCGACGCTTGGCGCATGGGTGTCCTACGGCCTCGGCAGCGAGAACAGCAGCTTGCCTGCGTTCGTCGTCATGCACTCCGGACGTGGCGGTCAGTCGCTGCAAACTCGGTACTGGGGCAACGGTTTTCTGCCGAGCAATCATCAAGGCGTCCAGTTCCGCGGCCAAGGCGATCCGGTCCTTTTCATTTCCAATCCGCCCGGCCTAAGCCAGGAGACGCGCCGCCGGATGCTGGACCACGTGCAAGCATTGAATTCCGCGCAACTCGGGCAATTGAACGATCCCGAAATCGCCACCCGCATTGAAGCGTATGAAATGGCGTTTCGCATGCAAACCAGCGTGCCCGAGCTCATGGACATTTCGAAAGAACCGAAAGAAGTTCTCGAATCCTATGGCGCCGAGCCGGGCAAACCTTCCTTCGCGAACAATTGTCTTCTCGCGCGGCGCCTTTCGGAACGTGGCGTTCGATTCGTTAAGCTGCTGCATCGAGATTGGGACCATCACGGCGGCTTGCCGACGGCCATTCGGGTCCAGGCGTCGCAGACGGACAAGGCTTCGGCGGCGTTGATCAGGGATCTCAAGCAACGCGGATTACTCGACGAAACGCTCGTGGTTTGGGGCGGTGAGTTTGGTCGCACGGCTTACAGCCAGGGCAACATTTCCAAGGAAAGTTTCGGACGCGATCATCACCCGCGTTGCTACAGCCTTTGGATGGCCGGCGGCGGCATCAAAGGCGGGGTTGCTTACGGCGTCACGGACGATTTCTCCTACAACATCGTCAGAGATGGCGTCCATATTAACGATCTGCATGCCACGATCCTTCATTGCCTTGGCATCGATCACGAAAAACTCACGTTCAAATTCCAAGGCCGCGATTTCCGGCTTACCGATGTCGCGGGCAAGGTCGTGAAACCTGTGCTCGCTTGAGGTGTGCATCCGAAACCAGCCTGGCTCCTTAGCTTACGCAAGCGCGGGTGCGATGGAAGGTGACAAGTGTTGTTGCGCTCGTGAATTGAATCGAAGAAACAAATGTTTCGACCGCCGACAGCGCAGTCTTCGGCTTGCGATTCGCTCTGCTCAGCCTAGCCTATCGTCGAGCGAATGAAATCGAAAGCGCGTGGAAAACGAAAACCACCCGTTGGACGGCCAGCCAAAACATGTGCTGAGTTGGCGGAACGAATTCGCCGTCAGCCAAGGCTTTCTCGCGAGAACGCAGACAGTCTCGAACGCGGTATGGTTGGGAACCTGTGCTCTCGGACCCGGATGACCAACCTCTTGTCCAATTGGCGCAAGAATCAGGTTGTGCGCGCATTGTGTTACCCACAACGTTCGCGATCTGCAGCCGGCCACGCGCCTCGGAATCGAGTGAACTGGCAAAAGGTGGATGATATTCTCGCGCGTGTTCCTAATGTGCCTCCCCTGCCTGGCGACGAGTTACCCTAACTAGCTAACATAAGCGCATTGCTACTGGGTACTCGATGCTGAAAGCACAGAATTCAATTCAAAGACTGGTAAGAATAACTTCGTTGATCAAAGCGCGGTCATCGCCATCAACCCCAGTTACTCAGGAACTCGATTTGATTGCGCATCTCGATTACGCGGGTTTCTTTGAAAACTCCGCGCAAAGGCGGTCGTAATCGGTGTTCTCCTCAGCCAGAAGGTTCTCAATCTCCGCGGTGTTCGCGTGATAGTACGCCAGGGCCGCGTAAGATTGTCCGACGGTTAGATAGGAAATCTTCTGGGTTATTGCCCCAGCGTCGAATCCAAGTTTGTGCCAGCCGACAATGCGTTGTACAGTAACACCTGTTCCGGCGATACGAGGATTGCCGCCCTTGATTTCCAGTGAGCGCGTAATCAGAGTTCCGATATCGACTGGAGCGCTGGTGCTCATAGTTATCATGCGAGCTTGAGCGAACTTGAAGTCAACCGGGAGTTCCTGGCAGGCTGGCGCTGGCAAAGTTGACCTTCTTGATCGTCGCTGGTATGGCGCGACCGGCGTTACGGAAAACGATTGGAGGCGGACAACGCTTTAGGGAAAGAATTGCCCCAAGGGCATGAAATGTTAAAAGTTAAGATGTGACCCTAATGACCTTATCGAGCAGCCCGTGACGGGCAAGTCCTGCTTGCAGGAAACGGAGGCGTTTTTGCTCCCCGATGCTGGGATCTTGG
>Ga0194119_10005796_pt1 | contig 18271 bp, 12 predicted proteins | sample TA2MahC100mmetaG_FD_148620 | JGI IMG/M metagenome (GOLD analysis project Ga0194119, IMG submission 148620) | Freshwater microbial communities from Lake Tanganyika, Tanzania - TA2015018 Mahale Deep Cast 100m | ecosystem: Environmental > Aquatic > Freshwater > Lake | place: Tanzania: Lake...
CTTTAAAATCCTATCAGTATGCGCTTCAGATCGAACCCGAACGATACGAAATTTACATCAATCAAGCCAATGTTTTACGCGCACTCAACCGCTATGACGATGCTCTAGAATGTTGTAAAAAAGCGGAGCCCCATAATAATTCACTCGAATTAGCTCTCACAAAAATTGAAATTTTTAAAGATCAGGAAAAGTTTTCTGATTGTCTTAATTTGATTGATCATTATCTTTTGCAATTCCCTGATAATCTAAAAATATTATTAATTAAAGCAGATTTCTATCGAAAACAGTATGATTTTCCTAAAGCCATCGAGATTTATGAGAAATGCCTATTCAAAGATCGTAATAATATTGATCTGATTTGTTGGACCGCTGAATGTTATAATTTATCTGAAAATTATAACAAAGCTTATGAATATTTTTTAAAAGCTGTTGCAATGAAACCAGAGAGTGCGACAATTTTAAATAATTATGGTAATTGCCTTAATCGATTAAACCGACATCAGGAGAGTATTGATATTTTCTCTAAAGCCATTAAAATTGACGGTAAACGATCAGAATTATTTCTCAACAGGGCTCTGGCTCATAAGAGTATAGGTAATTATTCAAAATTTATGAATGATAATCAAATTGCTCATCAAATGAATCCAAATTGTCCGAAAACAAATCTTAACTATTCAATTTCGTTATTTTTAGAAAAAAATTATCAAGACGCTTGGAACTACTATGAGTTTAGAATTTTTGATAGCGAATCAAGCCATTATTCACAGCCTTGTATCATCCCTCCCTCTATTTCGATTTCGCATCATTTGTTGAGGCCTGCTTATCGTGGGAAGCGTGTATATATAGCGTCGGAACAGGGCATTGGCGACGAGATCATGTTTATGAGCATCCTGCCTGATCTTTTGGAAGATGCGCAGCATGTAACCGTTAAATGCTATGCCCGATCACTTACACTTTTGACGAGATCATTTCCGAGCGTTAAATTTATTGATAAGACCAGAGGGGAAGAAATTGCGGTCGATGATATTGATATCGCCATTCGAATAGGCTCTCTTGGGTATTCCTATCGGCGTGATATGAGTACTGCTTCAGGTAAGCCCTATCTTAAAACCGATCCTCTCAAAGTTGGGTCGTGGAAGAGGGAGTTACCCACTGACCGGCCTTTGATTGGTCTTTCTTGGCGGGGTGGCACTGACCGCACCAATCGGGAGGGGCGAACCGCAACGCTTGACGATCTGCGCCCACTTTTAGAGAGGAATGAATATAAATTTGTCTCCCTTCAGCATGGTGAGGTGTCAGAAGAATTAGAACGCTTCAACCTTACAGTGTCTAATCCGATTGAATTTTTTCCTGCTGATCGTTTAAGAGATCTTGATGATTTAGCGGCTTTGATTGATGCGCTTGATGTTGTGGTCTCCGTTCAAAATACCAATGTTCATCTGAGTGGCGCGCTAGGAAAAACATGTTTTGCGATGATGCCGAAAGTGCCTGAATGGCGATATGGATTTGAAGGTACGCGTATGGATTGGTATAAGTCTGTCGAACTTATGCGCCCTAAAGATTATGGTAATTTTGGTGGTATGGCACGAGCGCTTCAGGCGAAAATCAGCCGTTATCTCAATGGTCGATCTTATGACAGTGAATAAGACCAAGCGTCAAGTAAAAGATCGATCCACCTATGATATCCATGCAGCGATTACTTTGCATCGCGCTGGTCATCTTCAAGAGGCAGAAGCCGCCTATCAATATTTGCTTCGTAAAGCGCCCAATAGTTTTGACGTGCATCATATGTATGCTCTTTTTTTATGGGATGCAGATCGAAAAATTGATGCCCTTGTTCAGTTTAAGAAAACGATCCAGATTGATCCGGAATTCGCACCTGCGCTTTATAATTACGGCTGCTTATTGATTAAGACGGAAAATTATGAGGAAGCAATCGACAGTCTCTCTCGAGCAATTACTCTCTCGCCACATTCTGATCAACTCTATCTCGCGCGGGGGAATGCTTATCGCTATTTGAGAGAGTTTGAGGGGGCTGCTAAAAACTACCGAGATGCGATTGCGCTCAATCCTCGTTTTACCGAAGCTTGGTCCAATCTCGGTTATGTGCTCAATCAATTGCATGATTATCAGGAGGCTTTAAAATCCTATCAGTATGCGCTTCAGATCGAACCCGAACGATACGAAATTTACATCAATCAAGCCAATGTTTTACGCGCACTCAACCGCTATGACGATGCTCTAGAATGTTGTAAAAAAGCGGAAGAATTTTTACAAAAGAAGCAATCTACAAATGAATACAATGAAACAATTGATATTGTAATCAATAAGGCAAAAATATATCAAGACCTCAAAAATAATGAGCACGCTCTGCAAATATTGGATCAATGCCTGCATAAAGATATAAAGATCCTAACCCTAAAGGCCAATATTCTCCGAGATCTGAAGCAATTCGAGCAGGCCGATAAAATTTACCAAGAGTGTTTAAATCTGGATCCTGAGGATGCAAATGCTAATTGGCATAAGTCACTTATGGATCTATCTCTTGGAAATTTCGAACTTGGCTGGAAGGGTTATGAATATCGATTTAACGTCGATGGGTTCCACATAATGTCGAGTGGACCAAAATCAATACCTGAAAATTACATCATGAAATTTCCAACGATTGATGATGTAAAGAACAAAAATATCTTCATTATTCTTGAGCAAGGGATAGGCGATCAAGTAATGTTCTTGAGCGCTCTTCCTGATTTGCAAGTAGTGGCAAAAAAGATTACCTGCCAGATAGATGATCGTCTCCTGAGGATATTCTCAAACTCTTTTAATGAAATCAATTTTATCTCAAAACAAGAAACGATTGCTGATCAAGTTCTTAAAGACGCTTTAATTATCCGTATGGGTAGTCTTCCGTTTATCTTTAGGAGATTCATAAAGGATTTTAATGGTCTCCCATATTTACAGCCTACCGACGAATCTGTGTCAAAATTTAAGTCGATCATTGAGAATTCGCAAAATAATGACGCACCAAAAATTGCAATATCCTGGAAGGGAGGAACGAGCCTATCCAGAGCAAAAGAACGATCGATTGAGATTGAAAATTTGCTCAAAATTTTTGATTCCAAAAAAGATATAAATCTCTATTGCATTCAACACGGTGATTATGAAGTTGACTTAAATAGAATTCAAGAAAAATTTAACTTAAATCTTCATCATTTTTCAAATGAATCGTTAAAAGATATTGATAATTTATGTGGCCTAATTGAAAATATGGATTATGTGATCTCCGTTCAGAATACCAATGTCCATTTGTCAGGGGCGATAGGAAAAAAATGTTTCGCTCTAATTAATGCCAACCCCGAGTGGCGATATGGTCATCATGGAATTAAATTGCCTTGGTATAGATCAGTCAGATTGATCCGGCAGCAAGTAATCGGAGATTGGGATCCTGAATTAAGAATATTACAAAAATGTATACTGCAAATATAAAATTCTTGATCTGCTTTCCGTAAATTAGGTCATTTAGAACAGGAATTTTCCAATTATGATCCCCGATCGGGAACAAGGAGAGTTCCTTGGAGGCATCAAAGTATACTGAGGCCTAGATTTTGTTTGTTTTGAAGCAGGCAGAAGAGAGTACGGCAGTTGCTGAATTCTGTCGTAAGGCACGAATTTCGCCGTGCGGAACTTTGGTTTGGAGGCCACCTTTTACGGCTGGCGGAAGTAGTACGGCAATTTACTGCCGACGGAAATGAAGCGGCTTCAGCAATTGGAAGATGAGAACGCGAAGTTGAAGCAGATCGTAATGGAACTGTCTTTGGATAAAGCGATGCTTCAGAGTGTACTAAAAAAAAAGATTCAAGGCCTGCTCGTATACGTCAGCTTATTGATCAGTTGCGATCTGATTGGAAAGTGTCGGCCCGACGGGATTGTGTCACTCTTCGCGTTGCACGATCGATTTAAAACTAAAAGTCCAGGCGGAATGATCAGGCAGATCTGAAGGTTAAGATTAGATATACCAGTGAGACGTATCTGCGTTACGGCTATCGCCGCATCCACATCCTGCTTAAACGCGAGGGGTAGGCGGTCAATCCGAAAAGGGTTTATCGCCTTTACAAAGAAATGGGTTTGCAATCGCGAAACAGTGAAGCGGAGAAGTAATTAATCCGGCGAATCATTTGCCTGCCGATAGTCCAAAGCTCAGGGTAAAGGCGAAGCTTCGAAATGATCGGACGAATGCTGTTCAGATAAACGAGATCTGGGCGTTGGATTTTGTCCACGATCAGCTGGCCACCGGAACCAAGATTTGCGTCCTGACGGTTGTCGATACCTTCAGTCGGCTCTCACCAGTTGTGGATCCTCATCTTAGCTATCGTGACGAAGATATTATTCAAACACTAAAACCCGTCTGCAAAAATGTTGGCTATCCAAAAACAATCCGCATTGATCAGGCCTCGGAATTTATTTCGCGGCATCTTGATCTTTGGGCCTACCACAAAGGCGTCATTCTGGAATGGGACGCTCCGCACCCGCCTGCGGCTCTCCCGACCTGGTAAACCGACGGACAACAGCTTCATCGAAAGCCTCAACGGCAAGTTCCGAGCTGAATGCCTTAACACTCATTGGTTCATGAACCTTGACGACGCGCGAACAAAAATGGAGGCTTGGCACAACAACTATAATGAGATCCGACCACACAGCGCGATCACAGCGCGATCGGCAATAAATTGCCGATATCACTACTAAATGGCTGATCGGCGGCAGCACTGTCCCGAGCTTTAACCCCGGAGATTCTGGTACTCAGTGGACTAAACTTGGGTAGCGGCTCAACCCCTCCCATTGGCATCAAAGTAATGGCTCAACTTTAGGGTGCTAAGACAATCCACCGACTTGGTCGAAATGTTCAATAAAATCAGCTAATTGAAAAAGCTGAAAAAATACTTAGCTTTGAAACAGTATAGCTTGAGAGCTTGATTCGGTTAGAATAACATTTCCTTCAGTTTCGTAATATTTCTCAAAATGATACATCAGAGTATCATAATCGTCATTTTTCCAGATAATTTCTTGCCTACTATCAGCCCACGGGAATTGCGAGCCTTCAGGAAAGCCATGATAATTTTAATATTCGACATGGTGCCATTTAAAAAACTCATGTAATTATAGCTTGATAGATATGCTACCATTGCAGGCCCATTATTTACAAAAAAATTTACCACTGATTTTGACCATATTTCTGTCTTTTGAATAAGAGTTATTGTTTTATCATTATCATAATCAGGAATTATTCTAGCCCCAATTTGGTTAGCAAATTTTTCCCAGGCTAAAATATTTGAATCTCTAGAGAGAAATCTTTTACCATTACGGAGTGTAATCGAATAATTACCCTTCATTGATGAATATGGATATAACTCAACTTTACCAATTGTTCTATTTATTGCATGTGCAGAAAATAGAACCGAAACATGATAATTTGGATCAATCATCAAGCCATCGCTAACAGTATTAAAGGTATCAAAAGAATATCCAACACCAAAAATCCGACAGAACGGCAGAAGTATAGTTTCAATACTCTCTTGTGTTTGCACTAAATCGTATTTGTTTATAATACCATTTGCGGTAACGAAATTGATATGGCTAGCACCATAAGTTTTCGCCGCTCCGAGAAATTCAAGAAAGTTTAAGCAAGTGGGATATTTCGACAGATCATACCGTGCGGATGTTTTCTATCTCCGATCTCCTACGATCGTTAGTAAAATTTGAAATTAATTATATCAAAATTATCGATCACTATGCCGCAACATTAGATAATCCATTAGCCATATATCTTTTTTGCTCTTCGAGCCAAAGATCCGCGAAGTCACAATCTTGCTTGTGATCAAACCAAGGTCCGCCTGACGTATAATGTATTGCCTTGAGATTGTTGTAGTGTGCTGGATATACGCCTTCCAGATAGTTCCATCCTTTATCCAGTTCACCAATTTCGCTATCATCAAGCCAACTGAACCTGTGCAAGAAGGACGGATCGGCTGAATTAACGAGAGCAGGCGTTAAAGCTTTATTACTTTCGTTGGCGCAATTGAAAAGTATAAATGAGGACCAATTCTTTCTAGGGTAGATGTATTGTACACAACCATCCATTTTATGAGTATCGGTCGGTTGATAGTCATGTTTTACAACTGAGACAGCCTTTCCGATATCAATTTCGTTGAGGATTTTCTGAATATCTGTCAAAAAGATAAAGTCACAATCGGCAAAAAGGGCATACCCCTCGTAATCTGCGAGCACAGGTGTCAAAAAACGTGTCAGGCTAAATTCGGTTGCTGCTTTTTTATCAATGTCACGATAATATAAGCCTTGAGAACGTAATTCTGCTTGAACAAGTGGGGTAACCGATACTTCGCGCGGATCAGTCCGCGAAAGAATTGAGTGTCGACATACTTGCCAAGCGATATCTTCGCGGGGATCCCAACCAACAAATATCTTCAGTTTCATTTGCCACCTCTGATTCACTTTAAAAAGTAGCAAATATTATGCCAAAATTTTAATGAATGAGTTTAGTGGTCGAAAATTGAAATTTGTATTTAATCAGAGTATTCGCTTAATTAGGCAAGATCACGTATTTTATATTTAGATAATTATTTAGAGCAAAATGTACAATCATCCCTTCATCGAATTTGACCACGCATCCATCATACTTGTAAGTGACTTTTTTGTGTCATTGGCTTGAGTGATGAAGGTCTGCATCGTAGCAAATTGCTTCACGTACCGGTTATTTAGCGCCGTCATTTTATTATTTAGATTTGATTGGCCCGTATTAATTTTGGTAATCTCGGTCGTGGCAACGGCTGTTATTTTTTGAATACTTGAATTTGTATTGGCCACATCCGTCAGCATATCCGAAAAACGCTCAATCATTCCTTTTGCATAATTAAGTTTTGTCGAAAAACTTGTAACGCCGCTATCACCCAATTCTGACGATACCACGAGAGATAGGCTTGAAGCATTATCGTTTCCAAATTTAAGAATACCATTTGCGTATTGAGCGTCCTGGCCGTTGATTGACCAGGTCGTTGATCCTGTTTTACTGATTTCGTAAACGCCCTGTGGGAATGAGGCTCCCGCGGAGCCAAACTTTATACGAGTATCTAAAATCTGGCGTTTTGAAGCAAGCACGGCCTCTACCGTCAACGGACTATCTCTCAGGACTTTGGCAAAAGTTCTCTCATTTAAAGATATTGTACCGTCCTTATTAGTCGAGATACCAATCTCGCTCATCGTGTGCGAAGTACTTGCATAACCAGAAATACGCTGAGTTGTAAATTTTTGCAAATTATTTAACAGTTGTTTCACGGATGAATTATTAGCCAAAGCGCCCCGCTTTGTTGGATCCTCACTATATGCTGTCTCGCTTTGGATCGTTTTCACAAGCGCATTGAACCCGACAACCACTGTAGATATGGCATTACTGAGAGTGGCAGTGTCCGTCTTCGACGAAATTAAAGCATCCGTAGCGCCCGTCGTGTCCACAGCTGTTATTTGAAGACCCGGTAATATATTTTTAAAGTCATTCGTAGCGGAGGTAATTGATATACCATCAATTTGAATTTCAGCGTCTTGACCAGCCGTCGTCGTAGGGCTGTCTCCGGCCACCACCGTCCCCGCAAAATTCTGCATTGAATCACTTGTACTTAATTGAGTTTGAAATGAGTTGGCGGCTCCTGAATCACGTTTAATTGAAAGATAATAGTGAGGAGTGGTGGAAGTTCCGCCTTGGATGATCGATGCCGTATATCCAGTCAGTGCGTTTATTGCATCCCTTAATTTTGGGAGAGTATTATATGTACTTAAATCGAATTCTTGCAGTGTTGCGCCCGTGTCAGTATTTACAAGCTTAAAATTTCCGGTGGCGCCTGATGAAAGGAGGTTCGCCTCAAGGCTCGAAATTTTAGGCATGATGACGCTTGCTTCGATCGCCTTTTTTACAACTTTTACTGTGCTATTGAAAGTTGGTGGAATAGTACCATCAATAAAATTGACTTTTACTTTTGTGGTATCACTGCTTGTGGGAATTCTTTGGAATGTTGAGCTATTGCCGAGCGACTTCAATGCGTCTGTGAAATCATTAACAGTCGACATAATTTTTCCGACAGATGATATTCTAGCCTCGGCAGCTTTCTTTTTTGAATTAAGCTGGCTTTGTTCGGAAGCATGTGTGGCGTCCGAAAGATTTTTCGCAAGCTTTTTAATATCGATTCCAGATCCAGCGCCGAGAGCGGAAATCAAATCGACCACGTTAAAGGCTCCATTTTAAAAGTCCGGTTGCTTAAGACGGTTAGAAATATAGCCGTTTTAGGCCGAACCGCCCCGGTCACCGACCGGGGCAGCCTTCTCCACCGGAGCTTTCGCTTACTGCTTAAGCAGCTGGAGAACTTGTTGAGGCTGTTGGTTAGCCTGAGCAAGCATTGCCGTTGAGGCCTGAGCAATAATCTGTGATTTTGCCAAGGCGCTGGTTTCGGCGGCGTAGTCCGTATCAAGGATACGGGAACGCGCAGCGGCAGTATTCACGGATGATGAGGTCAACGCATCAACCGTTTTTTCGAGACGTGAAGAAATTGCACCAAGATCAGCACGCATAGACGAGATACGTGTCAATGCTCCATCGATGATTGATATTGCAGTTCCGGCACCACTTTGCGTCTGAATATTTACAGTCGACATTGAGGCTAGCGACGATGGTTGAGCGGTTTGGCCAACAAAATTTGTTTGAGCAGCCGTTCCAGCATTATCTTTAAGTGTAAACTCTTTCGACGATTCGAAGAGAACATCACCGATAATTCTGGCCGAATCAAGGGTCGTGGTTGCCGTTAACGTAATTGCCGTATCGGCAGCTGAAATTGCTTCACCATTACCAGCAAGGCCAATTACATTTATTGTCCCGTTTCCATTATTCGTGTAGTCCGCGAGTTGAATATCGTATCCATCGCCACTTGTCAGGATAACATTGAGTTTGTCGGTTGATAATTCTGCCGTAATCCCTGTTTGTGACGAAAAAGTATTAAAAGCAGCGGCAAGTGAAGTAAGATCAGATGTACTGCTAATTGTCGTACTGACCGTAATTGCTGTCGAATTTTTGCCTGTGACGGAAAAAGTAATCGTCCCTGCAGCTGACAGACTTGACAGTTTCGCCTTGGTTACGGCTTTGGCCGCCACGCCGGTGTTAGAAAATGCATCGTTGACTGCAGCCGCTACAAGTCGGGCAGAATCGAGACGGTCGATCGTTACACCGGTTGTTCCCAAGAAGCCCGAAATTGTGAGTGTCCCGCCCGAAATTGGACTTGCCGGAACGGATGCGGTTGCTGTTGACGTGGTTTCGGTGTTGACAACACCAATCGTGCCAACACGCTTTTGGTGGACACCAATATCGGCGGCGGCTGCACTGTCGACGGAGAAGGCAACGGTTTCACTGCCATTAGCGCCGACTTGGAGCTGTTTATTGGTGAAAGTGCCATCAAGAACGCGAATGCCGTTAAAGCGCGCCTGCGAGGAAATACGGTCAAGCTCGTTATTGAGCTGAACCATTTCCGCATGCAGATACTGACGGTCTTCGGTGCTGTTTGAATCGTTGGCGGCCTGAACCGCAAGTTCACGCATACGCTGCATGACATTGGTTGTCTGGGCAAGCGCGCCTTCAATGGTTGCAATCATGGCAATGCCGTCATTGGCATTGCGCACGGCTTGATTGAGGCCTTGGATTTGCGAGGTCATGCGGTTGGTGATGGCAAGACCGGCCGCATCATCCTTGGCCGAATTGATCCGATAACCGGTGGAGAGGCGCTCCATCGCAGTATCGAGCTTTATTGCGTTTTTCGTCAGGCTCGACTGAGCCTTCAACGCACTGATGTTTGAGTTAATTACGGTCATGGTCGAGCTCCGGTTAGAGTTGACCAGAAAGCTGCATTTTCCATGCCAGAAATTTTTTTATTAAAATCAATAGTTTACTGATGGTTATGCACAGGGACGAGAACTATTGTGCTCGATTGAGCCGCTCAAAAAAGGGTCTTTAACGTCCTTCATTTCAATCACGGAACAAGCAAATCTATATGGGTAAAAAATGTGTTCCTGTTTTGTTCACATTACAAAAAAAGCCCCCGGACAAAATGTCCGGGGGTCCGGTGGAGTTAAACCCAGCCCTGTTACTTCAACAGTGAAAGAACGATTGAAGCCTGCTGGTTCGCCTGCGCGAGCATCGCCGTCGAAGCCTGAGCAATGATTTGCGCTTTGCTCAAATTGGTCGTCTCGACCGAGTAGTCTGCGTCTTGAATACGCGACCTTGCGGCGGAGACGTTGGTCGATGCCGCGGTGAGCGCGTCAACGGTTTTTTCTAGTCGCGAAGCAATGGCACCAAGATCGGCTCTCATATTCGAGACTTTAGCAATCGCGCCATCAACGATATCAATGGCAAGTGCCGCGCCGGATGCTGTAGCGACAGATACGCCTGACACTGCCGCCAAGGCTGAGGATTGAGCCGAAGTACCAGCAAAAGCATCCGTGCCGATCGTACCCGCTGAGTCTTTCAAAGTGAAGGCCTTTGAAGAAGAGAACAACAAGTCGCCGACGACACGTGTTGTATCAAGAGCCGCAGTGCTTGTTACCGTTCTTGCCGTACCGACTACTGTGGTACCTGAGCCGGTCATACCCTGAATTGTAACCGTCGACTGGTTTGTAGTGTGCGTAAAGCCCTCAAGACCAATATCGTAGCCTTCAGCATTGGTCAGAATAATAAAAGTCTTATCGGATCCTAATTCGGACGTTATTCCGGTTTGGGCGGAGACGAGATTAAAGGCATTCGACAGGGACGTAAGATCAGAGGTGGATGTCAGTGTGGCGCTGACAGTCACCGCAGTGGAATTTTTGCCGGTTACGTCAAAGGTGACGGTACCTGCCGCTACGCTGCTTATCTTAGCTTTAGTTACAGCCTGAGTTGCAACGCCCGTAAGTGAAGATTTGTTGTTTACCGCAATGGCCGCCGTTCTTGCGGAAACATCAGCAACAATTGTGACTGTTTCTGTACCAAGATACCCCGAAACAGTCATGGTGCCTGCCGTGACTGGATTTGCTGCAGAAGTAAGGTTTGTGTCGGCAGCAACAGCTCCCATTGTACCTAAACGTTTTTGATGCGCGCCAACATCAGCCGATGAAGCCGCGTCGAGGTTGAAGCTTAACGTTTCATATCCATTGGCACCAAGCTGGACCTGCTTGTTGGTGAACGTGCCATCCAGGACCTTCATGCCATTATAGCGGCTCTGATTAGCAATACGATCAAGCTCGGCTTGCATTTGAACAATTTCGCTTTGCAGGAATTGGCGGTCTTCAACACTGTTTGAATCGTTTGCCGATTGCACAGCCAATTCACGAATACGTTGAAGGACGGTTGAAGATTGCTGCAGCGACGCTTCAATTGTGTTGACCATTGACAAGCCATCATTGGCGTTACGAATGGCTTGGTTCAAACCATTGATTTGAGCGGTCATCTTCGTGGCAATGCCGAGACCCGCTGCGTCATCTTTTGCGCTGTTGATGCGTGCACCCGTCGCAAGACGCTCCATGGCGTTATCAAGTTTGCGGGAATTATTTTCACCGCTCGCTTGCGCCTTCAAAGCTTTGATGTTGGAATTGATAACCGTCATTGGATATCTCCGTTTCCGTAAATGACCCCGCGAGAGCTTTTGGCTCGAACGGATCAATATGATCGTTTCAGTTTCAAAAGCCCCTGAGGGATTAGGGGGCGACGCCCCCGTTCAGGAAGGCTAGTCGATCAAGAAGACGGTCGGACTTTGGAATTCTTTAGCCCGCCACATGTGCGTCTCTGGGACTTGCGAATTGGGCGTCGTTAAGAGATGCTTTGGCCGGTAAATTCTTCGGAAGGATCAGGCCTTTATGGCAAAACCGGCAAGTAAAGACGCGCATCAGAAGGTGGTCGAGGAGGCGAAGACCGCAATACCCGCGGACGCATCCCATGACCCTCACGATGACGCTCATGAGAAGATTTCACCGCCATCGACAGCCTCTGGCATCTTGCTTCACCGCTTCAAATCTATTGATGTCAGCGCCCTAAAGCCTGCGGATTGCCGTGCCCTGATTGAAGAGATCCGTTCGGTTTTGGCCAAGGGCAAAGACGGGATGCCCGTTGATCTTAGCGACCGCGTCAAACTGATCCGGATATGGAATGCCCTGGCCTGGTATGTTGAGGAGCCCGATCCCGTCTCCGTATCGGAGGTTTTTGAAGTTCTTGAGGTCCCAGAGGTTCCCCAAGAGCCTCCGGTGGAGGAGCATGGAAAATCCGCTGAGGGCGATGTCCCTCATGAGCCCGTCGAGGAACTGCAGGCCGCAACAGCCGTCGACATTTCCCAAGAACTTGAGACTTCAGGCGGAGAGGGAGCGTTGTCACCTGAGCTTATTGCCGAGCATAAGCCGCCAGCCTTGGCAGAAGAAGAACCCTCGTCGGCTCCCACAGGGGCTCATGAAATTAACACCCTCGAGGAGCCTCCAATTCCTCAAAGAACGGAAGCCGACCCAGAGCCAGCAATTGTTCGCAGGCGTCTCCGCATGGTTCAAGATGGTGTTCTTATGGGCAGCGTCCTTGAAGCGGGAACGATTGTTCTCGTTTATCCGTTGGATGCTCAGCACCTGATTGATGAAGGAATAGCCGAAATTATTGAGGATGGCGCTTCGTCTGATGAGAGCAAAAGAATGTCTTGAATTTCTGAGGCTCGTTACGTTCTCAAACCCTCAAAGGCATTGCGGGCTGTTAAGCCGTGTTGCGCCTGTTTTTGAAGAGCGCCGGGATCGGGGCTCCATTTGCTGGCAGCATCAAGAAATTTTGCAAGCGAGTCGACACTGACGGGTGCATCACCTTCAAACATTGGCATTTGATAGCCTGTGTAAGCGTCAGAGGCTTGAGGTTTCATTTCGCCCCTTACGGCGCGGCGGGGTTGATAGATGGATGCGGTGGCTTGGTCAGAGCTCTGGATGTGTTGACCGAAGCCCGTCTCACCCGCCATTTCATCTGCTAGCCCATTTGCCACCTCTTTGCCCGCACCACTAAGTGCATCTTTGGGTAATTTGGGCAGAGTTTTAAGTGGGGATTGTCGAGCCAACAATGTATCCTGCGCCTTCAATTGCGCGATCAGCATATCACCCGCGAGACCATTGTTTTTGGCAATGTCCGCTTTGATTGCAGATTTCGCAAGAGCGAGCGTTGTCGGGGAAGGGGCGGCTGCGCCATCGAACTTTTTGTTAAAGCGTTGATAGATGTCATTTAATGACGTCGGCGTGCCATCCCTAAAGAAGATGGTTTTGTTTGATTGTGCGGCTTCTGGCAGGAGAGAGGCTGCCGGCGCGTGTGGATTGGACTTCATAGCGTTCAAAAATTTAGCAGCCCCATTTGAACCCAAAAAATGCGCGAGATAGAGCTCTGTCGGCCCCGACTGCTTTATGCCCTGTGCTGAGAGTGCCCGCGCATTATCGAGGGCGTGGTGGGCGGCGAGGCGAGCCGAGAGATCTGGATTGGTTCTCAGATCAAGAATGCGTTGGCGATCGGCTGCGGTGGCGATACCACTTCGGAGCGCATTTGATTCTTGGCTCAAGCCAGCCACTTCGCCATGTTGAGCGACAACCTGCAGCCACGTGCCGCGCGTGAACTGAAATAGACCCGTCGCCGAACTCGTGCGTGCCCGCGCGTCCGGATTGAGACCGCTTTCGATTTTTGCCTGTTGAAACAGATAATCAAAGTTAACGCCCACCTGATCAGCCGCGTACCGAATGGACTGGCTGATTTGTCCGAAAAGATCGCTCGTCTTTACAATATGATCAACCGTCATGGGCAGCGGCTCCAGAAAAGAAGGCTCCCGGCAAAACAGCAATTCCTATACCAAGTTTTACAATTTAGACTTATATTCTGGATGGCGGATGACTTTGCATCAACGAAGACCTTGAGGGGGTCATAATGGATAGTGTTTTTTCGATTGGGGCGATTGCACTCATTGTTGGCCTTGTGTTCATCATCATTGTTGTCCAGCAATATCAACAAAACGCCCAATATCGTGAAATTCAGGACCGCCTTCGCGAAATCCGGCAAGCTGAAATGCTCGAACAGGAGGCGCGCGCTTTGCGCGCCGAGCGCTCCGGCACTCTTGATCCGCTTTCCTTGCTTGAAGCCGAACTCGTTTCACGTGGGAGTCAGCAACTCACCGAAGAGGAATTGATCTTTGTTGAAAACGCGCGCAATCGCACAAAAGCCATCAATCAGCAGCTTGTGAATATGCGGCATTGGATGGGCCCACCCTTCGACCTTGATTGGCATGAAGCGCTTGAAAGATTGCCCATCATCAAAAACGCATTCTTGGCCGCAAGTTTTGCAGCAGAAAATAACTCGACCACTCAAATGGGTGCCTCCAGTATATCGGAGAGTGGCCCCGTCTCGAAGGGATCGTTGCCGCCCCTTAGCGGAGGAAGTTGAAGAGCGATAGTTGCGCGATCCTGGCGAATGTTGTCTGCGAAGCGGTTAAGTTCAACGATTTTTGACTAAGTTCTGTTGCCACTTCTTCAATTTTTGAATCTTCTATCGTCGAACGCATGATTTTACTGCTCGTGATCGCCGATTGACCTATGTCCCGCACGCTCTCCACCTTCTGAAGCCGAGAGCCACAAATGGTTTGATAGGTCGAAAAATGCTCCATCGCTGATTTCATTTTCGAAACGGCATCCGTACGCGCTTGATTAACCTTCGCTTGTGTAGCCGGATTGGGACTGTCTCCAAGCTTCAAGGTTTCTATAGCCGATTTGATAATGCTAAAAATCGAGGCAGAAGGCAGACCATCAGGCTGGCTCACTTGCATAAAGACTTCGCGACCACTACTTGACGTCGCCGTCAATACACCTTTTGCGATTTCAACTTCACGGCGACCAGAGTCTCCAAGATATGAAATTGATCCATCCGTCGCCTTTAAGAAGGGTTTTATACGCGATTGAAAGCCGGCAAATATAAAGTCGCCACTGCTGTCGACTGAATTTGCAAGTGTGGCGATTTCATCAGAGATCTGCTCCATTTCCGAAATGATGGCTCGACGCGCGGAGGGGTCATTTGTTCCGTTTGCGCCCGCAATAGCGAGTTCTTGAAGGCGCGTCGTCGAAATTACGACTTCGCCAAGCACTGAATCTTCTTGCGAAAGACGTTGGTTGGCAACGCTGATATTGCGCCCATATTGCTCGAAGGCAGCCTCTGATTGTTTCAAACTTTGTATTTTCACGTAGCCTGACGGATCATCGGACGGCTGCAAAAGCTTTTTTCCGGTAGAGACTTCCTGCTGCAATCTTGCAATGCGGCTTTGCAAGTCACTCATACCCGTCAGTTGTGTTCGGAAAAATTCTTTTGAACTAATTTGCATGATGATCCTCAAAATGTTTTCAAAATAGTGTTAAACATATCACGCGCCGTCGATACGATTTGTGCGCACGCGGAGTATGCTTGTTGTAATTTAATAAGGTCGGCCGCTTCACTATCAAGATTTACGCCTGTTACCGAGTCAAAAGCAGTTTTTAGATTTTGAGCCACTGTCTTTAGGGATACGGCAGAGGTCTGAGCCGCCTGTGATGAAGCACCGATTTTACCGATTTCATCCTGATAAATTTCCTGGAATGTTCCTGAACCGGGTCCCAAGACATCCTGTTGTTGCAATTTTGCGAGAGCAAGACCGTTACGGTTGTCGCCGATACGATTTAAAGCCGTGGTGATGGTATAGGTGTCGCCGACAGACGAGTTGCCGTCTAATTGGAATGTAGCACCAAGGAATTTTACCGCCTTTCCAGAGGTGAAGTCGCGCGTCCCCAGACTTGCGCCACGGCTGACAGACCCGTCTGCATTTTTTATACGGTCAAAAATCTCGATTTTGTCTGCTCCGATAACCGCAATTTCAATATCGGGGAAAATCGGATTGCTGCGAACCATGGTAGGCGGTAAATCGGTCAGAATTTTTCGTTGTCCTGTAGCCGATCCTTTCACAGAAACAATCAAATCCTCGGGAATTGGATCGACGCCATTTTTTGTTGAAACACTGATCTTTTGAGCAACGCGTGACACAGTTGAGCTTGTATCAAGCAAAGCGGCGTCATCATCAGTGGCCAAAGATGAAATCAAGAAATTTGTTTGATTGCGTGAAAGGGTCAGATCAGTGCCGAGAAAGCCGAGCGATACGGCTTCGTCACGGAGTGCCTTTTTTGAAGCGGCGCCGGCATAATTTGCTGATAAAGATGCCAAATTTTGCGCAGTTGTCGAAACCGACGACAAGGCAAGTTCAACAACGAGGCACTCGTCAACTTTTGTGACCGTCGGGCCTGTTAACCCAAAATCGTTCTCCAATTTCGTTGCCGCGTCCGCTACGCTGATTGATGTCGGTTGTGTCGCAATCAATCTCTGTCGTAGCGTGGCCGTGCTCCCCAATCCAAAAACTGACGCATCACTGCCCGTTATTTTTAGAGACGGCGCATTGCTTCCCAATTTCTTCGGAAGGGAAATGATCACCTGCTGCTTTGTCGGGTCTGAAGCAGCTGGCACCATATCGATTTTCAAATCAGATTTATCAGTTAGTTGAAAGACGCCACCAGGAAGTGGCGTGCCGTCAGCTCCAAAAGAACGGTTGAAGACAATATGATGGTCTTTGTTATCAATCGTAACGGTAAATTTCGCTGATTGTAATGCATCAGACAATGTCGTCGCTTCTCCAACGACCAGGCGAGAGGGTGCGAGTGCATGAAGACGTTTCTCGAATGTCTCGGCAATTGAAGCCGAATCTTTTCCGGCAATGGTGTCACCCGCTAAACGAATGGTGGGCAGTCCAGCAATGCCTAAAACATATACTGATCCCGCGGCGACGCTTGAAGTTTTTGTCGCCGATGTCCACGCGCCATCAGTCGTTGAATTGGCGTCGATTGAAAGTCGAGCTGACCGTGAAAGGCTGCCAGTATATGTGTTGGCACCCTCTGCCGCACCAGAAGTAACAGATGCTGAAGTACCGCCGACTAATGGCGTTAATTTTGCTGATGTGTCATCCGTGCTGAGTGTCAGTGACTGTCCACTTGCAACGGTAATAACGAGTTGGCCTGTCGGACCAAGGGATGCGACAACAGAGCCTTCGGCGGGATTTAAAGTCGTATTGCTATTAATGGCAGCAATTAGGTCACCAACTGTCTTCTCTGGTAAAGAGCCGCTTGAAGCTTTTACAGTAAGAACTTCGACAGCTGTCGCACCGCCAATCGAGATTGAAAATTTCTTACCCGCCGCAAAACCCAAATCAGTGATAAGCTTTTGACCGGTCGCCAGTCTTTCTTTTGTGGAAAACGGGCTTGTTGTGGTTTGAATTAACAAATTGCGATAGGCGTCAATTGACTTTAGAGCTGCATCGGAAGAAAAGCCATTGGCTGTGGTGATTATACTTGTGTCGGGCGCCATTGCCCCTGCAACTTGTCGTCCCTCTCTCGTCAATATCTGAAGATCAGCCGCCTCTACGGGTGTTTCAACTTCTTCAGCAATGATTTTTTGCGAAGTGCCGTCGCTTAGCGAAAACGTGAAATAAGGTTTTGGCGTTGCGTCAATTATGTTTGTACCGAGTGCATTGATAATCAATGATCCACCCACGCGATTGGCAAAGAGCTTTTGATTAACCGGTGGAGTTTCTGTCTCGAATGCCTTATTAATTCGTTCGACAAGGCTTTCCATTGGGTCAAGCATCGCTTCCGAGCTTAGCCTCATGTCACCCTCGGTTGGTAATGTAATCGTTTTCGAAATACCATTCAAAGATATCGTTAATGTTGAACCAGCCTGCTTTAATGCGTGAGGATCAGGAGTAAATGAAGCAGCCGAAATATTCGCAAGTGAAATAAGAGATACTTTGCTTGCTCCTGACGGGATTGTACCGATAACAGCGTCTGATTTGAAGGAAATCGCATCAACCGGTGAAAGTGAATAATTAAAAATTTTATCAAGTTGTGCTACGGGTGGTGCGAACACGTCGCTTTGCGTACCCGTGAGTGTTATCTCTGCAGATCCCGTGTTGCCGTCTCCTGTTTCGGCAAATTGCGGAAGTGATGCTGCTAATTGTGTTGGATCTTGGATCAGCATTCTGATCCCTGCGGCTGCATCTTTTAGAGGAGAAAATGAAAGCGTGTCACCCGTCTCCGGCCTACCAGAAAAAGTGATTTCGATTCCATTTATGCTGCC
>Ga0194119_10005800_pt1 | contig 18254 bp, 21 predicted proteins | sample TA2MahC100mmetaG_FD_148620 | JGI IMG/M metagenome (GOLD analysis project Ga0194119, IMG submission 148620) | Freshwater microbial communities from Lake Tanganyika, Tanzania - TA2015018 Mahale Deep Cast 100m | ecosystem: Environmental > Aquatic > Freshwater > Lake | place: Tanzania: Lake...
GCAAGTCATCTGACAAATGTTTCTAGGCTAAACGCACTAAAAACACCATGCCACCAGACAAGGTGGATGGTTACATGTCAAATGTTCCTAGGCTAAACGCACTAAGAATTGGTGAGTGGTTGCATTAACGTGAAAGGTGTTGTGATAGCAAATCACCTTACAAATGTTTTTAGGTTGCATGTCAAATGTTCCTAGGCTAAACGCACTAAGAATTGGTAAATGGTTGCATTAACGTAAAAGGTGTTGTGATAGCAAATCACCTCACAAATGTTTTCAGGCTAAACGCACTAAAAACACCATTTACCAGACAAGGTAGATGGCTGCATGTCAATTGTTCCTAGGCTAAACGCACTAAGAACTGACAAGGTGGGTAGTTGCAAGTCATCTGACAAATGTTTCTAGGCTAAACGCACTAAAAACACCATGCCACCAGACAAGGTGGATGGTTACATGTCAAATGTTCCTAGGCTAAACGCACTAAGAATTGGTGAGTGGTTGCATTAGGGTGAAAGGTGTTGTGATAGCAAATCACCTCACAAATGTTTTTAGGCTAAACGCACTAAAAACACCATTTACCAGACAAGGTAGATGGCTGCATGTCAATTGTTCCTAGGCTAAACGCACTAAGAACTGACAAGGTGGGTAGTTGCAAGTCATCTGACAAATGTTTCTAGGCTAAACGCACTAAAAACACCATGCCACCAGACAAGGTGGATGGCTGCATGTCAAATGTTCCTAGGCTAAACGCACTAAGAATTGGTGAGTGGTTGGGTGGGTGTAAACTGTGCTATGCAAGTTGTTCTTGAACAAAGCACCAAGAACTGTGCTATGCAAATTGTTCTTGAACAAAGCACCAAGAACTGTGCTATGCAAGTTGTTCTTGAACAAAGCACCAAGAACTGTGCTATGCAAGTTGTTCTTGAACAAAGCACCAAGAACTGTGCTATGCAAGTTGTTCTTGAACAAAGCACCAAGAACTGTGCTATGCAGGTTGTTCTTGAACAAAGCACCAAGAACTGTGCTTTACCTGAGACTGTAGATGAGCAGGAAGAGGAGGATATGTCCATCCAAAAAGGTCTGTTGCCAGACTGAGTTTGTAAACTGCATGAGGTGCTTTATATAGTCTCGTACTCCCACCTCTCATCCTTCTATAGAAAGTTCTAGATTATTCTTTACACCCCCTCCTTCACCTTTTACCCCACCCTTTTTGGTTTTTGTGTGTATGGAATATTCTAGGTTTAACCTCTCTCCCCTCCCTATCTCCCTCTCTTTTCTTCTATTCTTTTCTAGAAAATTCTTATTCCCACCCTAAGGGAGAGAGGGCTGGCCTATAAAAGCTGCATGACAATTGTATGTGGCAGTTGTGAACACAACTTCCTACTGACAACATCCTTTTCTAATTTATTGGTAGGTATTTTTGTCCTTATTGTTTTAGTTACTTTTTTTATAAATTTTTTTAAACAAATATTTTTTAGTATAAAGGCAAATGCTGGTTTAAATTACGGAAATATTTAAAAGTAGTTTGAATTTGTCGGTAAGTCGGGATCTAAAAGCTAGCGCAGTCAAAAGATAACTATTTAAAAATATTTCCGTAAATAGTTCATGTCTAAGTTCAAAGTAACTATTAACTGTGGTGTTTTGTTTCAGCATAAATGTCTTACAGTATTAATTTTTTTGATGACAATCAATCAAATATAAAATCTACAGCAACTGTTTTGGAATGCACATCATTCCATAAAATTTTATATCAAACTCCAAGTGATCGACATGCCTATTCACTTAAATTTTTTAAAGCTCCAATAAGGTAAAATTGAATGTTTTTAAATTTTAATTTAACAATTTTTAAAGTTTATGTTTTTAGTATTGGACGTTTACCTGGTCAAGTCAAAGATTTATATAAATTTGTTAGGTAAACAAAAAAAATAATAAGATTTATAAACAATCAAAAACTTATTCTTTTACACCTTTTAGAACTTATAATTTTGATTTGCTATTGCCTGAACCTGGTTTAATAGGTAAAAAATATTATTTTATTTAAAATTGTTTTCACTAATTATTTTGTTTTTTTAAGCTATATTTCATCATTATGGACGAGAAGGGCGTGACAGTAAAAAAATAGATACAAAAGCTCTTTTATTAGATTTTGAGTGTTTTAAAAATTTTGTTAATGAAAATTTTGTCAAAAATTTACAAACAAGCATAAGTAAATTTAAAGAATGTCTCCACAACAACTCTGGAGGTAATAATAAACATTTTTTAAAAAAATTATTTGATTTTTAATATACAAATTATTTTTAGATATTTTAGATCATTCTACTGTGTCAGATGTAAAATCTTTTCCTATTGGAATTATTAACACAAGTGATCCATCAGTAACTATTCAATTAAAATTAGAGGTATTTTTAATTTTATTGCTAATTTTAAATATCATTCTAATAAATTTTATTTTTACAGCATTATAGTAAAAGTGAACTGGGATTTAATCTTTTTACATTTAATGACAAGGAAATAAGGTAGGTTTTTTAAATAAATGTAGACAAAATAAGGTTTTTAAAAATGCATACTTTTTAGGGATTCTGACATTGCTCTAGTTCTTCAGTACGCATTTAGCGATGAAACAGAACCTACCCAAACAAAAAAAAGGAAATTAGACACAAAATTTAAAAGTGTCATTGATTTTTCAAATATTAAAATACCAGCTATTATGTTTCTTAAATATTTGGAATCATTTGCTAGTCTTTTTGTTGATGATTGTCAAAGGTAAATAATAATCTATTGTTTTAATGTTTGTTTTAATTATTATTGAACATTAACAAAGATTTTTTTAGGACAGACCTTGACTTTATTCGTAAAGAATGCTGAAACGAACTCTTAATGAACTTTTTCCGTTGACACAACATGTATTTATAATAGGTGAGCATAAAATATAGCACAAAAAATTGAATCGTTTTTTACAAAATAATATACATTAAGCTGAATCTGGTTCTGGAAAAACAACTTTATTAAAAAATTTTATTCAACATTTAAAACCAGGTATGTTTAAATAATACGTTTTATTAATAAGTAGCAATAAAGGTTATTATTTTCAGATATTCCTGTTTTTATTCAAACTAAAGACCAAGAAGATTTTCAACAATTATCCACAAAAAGTCACTTTGAACTTACTTTTTTAAATAAAGAATTTTGTATAAGAGAAGAACATTTTCAATCGTTACCAAATAATTCTATTGTCATTCTTGATGATTTTTCATTTTCATCAACTAATGTAAAACAACAAAAAATAGAATTTTTCAAAGTTATTAATTATTATTTAAGACATCATAACATAACATGTTTTATTGTTATACACAATTTATACAGTGTCGGTCTTATAAATGAAATTTTACTAGCTCCACATATAATCCTTGCCTACTCAAATTTGGGTTACTATATTATCAAGTAAGTAACTTTATAATCAAAAAAAGAAAAAAAATTAAAAAAATTTTTTTTTAGAAAACTTCAATCTCGCCTTGGAGGATCTGATATTTTGGAATTTTACCAAGAACCAATTAAAAATAATTACAATTTTTGTTATATTAATTGTCAAAAAAATTATTTAATTAATTACATAGATCAGCTTTTTAAAAATAAAAAAGCGACCATGTTTGCCAATCAGCAAAAATTTATAATACATAAACCTAACAAATATTGTGATACTATGAAAGATAATACAAATGTTTCTGAAAATAGTTTAATAGAGGATCAAATTTTAAAATTTCTTAACACAACCTATCCTAAAAATAAGTATTTACCTTTTGTTTTTAAAATTCTTGTAAAAAAAAATGTTATTAATGACACTTTGTTTTTTGACCATGATCATAATATTCATATAGCAGATTTTTGTGCATTTATTAACAACCGTTTTGGAAAAAAAGAGTCAACCAATCCAAACATGTTAAAACTTTGTAAATATTTACAACATCAATCCGTAAAATTTCCAAAAATTGCTATTAAGAATCCAATTGCGCAAAACTTTCTTACCTAATTATTTTCAGAGCAATAAAAATGAAAGAAGATATTTTGTTACAATGTCAATCAAAAGTATGTAAAAGAATTTTACAAATAATTATAAATAACAATTTAAATTTATTTATATTTATTAGGGAAACGTTTTTCAATGTAACATTGAAAAATATTTTAAAGAGAAAAAACTACATTCTGATTCTAAAATAACTTTAAAATACAACACAGGAAAAATAGCAAGTCCACAATTAGGTAAATTTACTATAAACTTTTATGATTTCATAAGTTTATATATTTTTTTTCTTTAGCTGACATTGAATTATTTTTTTCACCAGTAAACACACTAGGTAAAAATTTTTTTTATAACATAAAAAATATACAATTAATGTCTTTTGTGTATTTTTAGATATTGTAAGCATAGAGCCAACAGCAGCAACATTAAAAAATCCATTCCATGTTTTAAACAATAAATTTATTGGATTAACTCATGTAAAAAAAAACAATTTTTTATCTCAAATAGAAAAAAAAAGAAATGAATTGGATAATCATATTTTTAAAATGAAAATCAAACTTCTTCCAAATCAAACCCTTATTCTTCCTGTTAATTATCTTCGTGCACTAGATTATAATGATTTTCTTTCATCAGTTTTGGTATATGGAAATATTGAAATGAGGTAAAAATAATATTTTTAAAAATAAAACTATAAAATACCCATAAAATGTATATTTTTTAGAGAAATATTGACACAGGATGGAATGCTCAAGACATTAAATTATACATCTACTAATAATGAATTGGTAAGTATATTTAAATTAAATAAATATATTTTTTTTCTTGTAATTAAATTTTGTGCAGGAACAAGAATTTGTAGATAACAGTTATGAAGATCCTGAATTATTAATTAAAAGATACCTGCCAAATCAAATAGGTAAATTTATTATAAAAAGTTTTTAAAAAATTTTTTTTTTTAAATTTCAATTTTTTTTTTTTAGTTGGAATAACATGGACACCTGACGTTCGAACATTTTTAGAAGAAAATTTTAACATTAATGTTTGTGAAATGGAATTGACATTTTTTTTTAATTCAAGACCAGAACATCTTGTTGAAACATTATTTCCTACTCAATTGACAGAAACTAATTTTATGGCTGAATTTGCAGTTTTTACTAGTGCTAGAGAATCTTTTCAACACTTTCAAGTTTCTATGGAATTCCCTAGTGTAGATTTTAATTGGTTTGTTAGACCTCAAAGTGATTTGGTAAGTTAGTTGTTAAAAAAAGCAAAAATTTTGTTACTATTTAGAATTTTTTTTTAGAATGCTGACTACATCGAGGCTTTTCAGACCAGAATTGAACAAATTTACAAAAAATCATGGGTTGCTGAATATTATAACTTTGACGTTAGACGTGAAAACAATGTAGTTTATTTTTGGAATAAGTTTAATAATGATTATGCTGACAATTCACGTTTTAAAATTTATACATTTATTCCTAGTCTAAGCAAACCATATTTTTTATCATCAGAAGATTGGGAATTGCTTAGCGATCCTGATTCATACATTCTTGTTAATTTAATCAGTAGAATACCAAATGGATTTAAAACAAATAGTTTTCCTTCGTCTAAATCTGCTTTTTATTCTGATCCATTTTTAATTCTTTTTAATGTTCCAACTACTGTAAAATCTAATTATTTAGAATTTAATAATTATTTTCAACCTAATTCAGAACATTCAATTTTAGCCTTACTTAATTTTGATGAGGAAAAGAATAGATTTACGGCAGACTTTTCACCTGGAATAATATTATCATCTGGAGATTTTTTGTTACTTCATAACATTTTAGAGTTTCGTATTGTTGATGTAAAAAAACATCCAGTACTTCTTGAGGATGATTGTCAATTATTCATAAATTTAATTATTGAATAAATTTCAGATAACAATGGAAAAACCCAAAAATAATTTGGTAGAAGATACATCATCACAGAGCTCAAAAGAACAATTACAACTAGAAACATCTGAACAAATAAATGTTTTAGAACATTACATTTATTATTTTGACTATCCTTACTTAACAGAATCAGGATATGTAAAATCAAATGACAAAACAATTATTGTAAAATTTCCTGTTCAACAACCACAACAAAAAGAAATGTATAATTATAACCAAAATGTACTTTTACTTTTAAATGGTGAAATAAGGTTTTCCTATCAATGGCTACCTATTTATTCATGTCATGATTTTTATAAAATAAAAGATATGCTAACAAAATGTTATTGTGATTTTATTAAATTAACTCAATTCAATGAACACAGTTATTTTAAAACCTATTTTCCACATTATTACAATGAATTAGTAACAATTTCTGAAACTTCTTTTTATAAATTTAAATGTTGTGAAACTAGTTCCCAATCAACCATAGAAGTTGATTTATTTACACCTTATAAAAAATTTCAGTCAAATTTAATACCAGTAGTACAAATGTATGTTGGCGAACAATTAATATTTTCATCTGACTTTGATCTTCCTCAAAAGGAAAATTTATTTCTAACAAGTTTAATCCTATATAAATTAATTAAGTTTTAATTTCAGATTAAGCAATGGAAGAATTAACATACCCAACTCTATCTGACCAAACAAAGGCAATGGTAGAACAACTTAAAAACCATAAAGGTAAAAAAAACAATATAATTATATTTGTACATAAATTTAAAAAAAATATTTTTCTTTTAGAACAGTGTCACCAATGCCAGGAAAAACTGGAGGAGTCCTGTTTACAAATGTATTTGGACTTTTTAGAACACAAATTCATACCTGAATTAGAAACTTTAATCAGAAAGTATAACACTTGGTGGAGTTTTAAATCTGATTCTACCCTTCAGTTATATTTAAGATCACATAACTACGAATTAGATACATATTTTTTGCCTGAGGAATTATACAAAGCTATTTTATATATTGCAGATATTAATAACATGTTTGAACCTGGTAATTCTGATATAATTATTCCAGATGCTAAATTACAACAATGTCTTTCAATTTGGGTCTTACATATTTCCGATTTTTATAATGTTTGTAAAAATCATGTTATTCCTGCATCTGTGGAAAAAAATGCTCAATTACAAAATGAAAAAATTTTAAATGAACTTGCAATAGAAATTCCTGATAAATTAATTTACAATGACTCTTCATCACAATTTTGGCTACATCCTGACCTAAGTTGGATAATGAAATCTTATGAAGTTACATATTCGTGGCAAAATATTAATGAACAATTTTTAGATTTTTGTACTACAAACAAATTACATGTATCACGGATTGATGATTCTATTTTTTTTATTAACCCCACCTCGGAATTAACTAATATTTTTTCTTTTAAATTTTTTCACAAAGATCAAATAGAAAACATTTTAAAATTAGTTACAAAATTTTTGGGTCGATCAAAATCAATAAGCGATTGTTGCAAACAATTTCAATTTAGAAATATTAATAACAAAGCTATTTGTTTTATTGATTTATTCGTTAATACTTTTAACAGACAAATGCCTAGAATGCCAACTTATATTTCGTTAACCTAAAATAAATATTTTCAGATTTAAAAATGTTTTTTAATAAAGAATGGCAAGATAAGTCTATTTTGCCTGAAAAAAACACTGATTGTCCTGTAAATGACCAGTGTTGGAATTTTTTCAACTATGAAGAAGTTACTCTTCTTCCTAATGAAATAAGACTATTAGATTTAGGACTTTTTTGCTTTACAAATAAAGAGGACAAAAATGGAATTTTAAAAATCCAACAACATCTATGTGACAAACCTTGGAGAATTTTAGGTGATTATTTTATTCCAAATCAACTGACCATAACAGTTCCTGTTATTGCCAAAAAAAAATGTAAAATAAACGAAGGAGAAGTTTTGTTTCATGCTACTATAATTTCTCTAACTACAGCCCTACAGCTTATAAAAGGTAAAAATTTTTACAAATAAATTAAAAATTTTTTGTATTTTATATATTGTATATTTGTAATTTTTTTTAGAAAAAGATGATATCTTCTACTCTGATGATGATGATGATGATGATGAAATTTTTTATTCTGATGATAATAATGAAGAAAAACTACCAACAGATGCTGAAGACAATAAAAATCTTCTTGAGGACATTAAAAAACAACCAACAGATGTTAAGCTCAAAATGTTTAAATCCATCTAAACAATTGTTGCAAACATATTTAATTTAGAAATATTGATAACAATGCCACATGTTTCATATATAAAAATACTTTTACGTTTATATTTTATTAACTTACAATTAATATTTTCAGATACAAAATGTTTTTTAAAAAACAATGGCAAGATAAATCTATTTTGCCTGAAAAAAACACTGATTGTCCTGTAAATGATCAATGTTGGAATTTTTTTAACTATGAAGAAATCGTTCTTTTTCCCAATGAAATACAACTATTAAATTTAGGACTATATTGCTTTACAAATGAAAAAGACAAAAATGGAATTTTAAAAATTCAACAACATCTTTGTAACAAACCTTGGAGAATTTTAGGTGATTACTTTTTTCCAAATCATCTTAACATAACAGTTCCTGTTATTGCCAAAAAAAAATGTAAAATAAGCAAAGGAGAAGTTTTATTTCATGCTACTCTAATCCCTCTAAATACAGCTTTACAACTAATACAAGGTAAAATTTTTTAAACTAATTACAAACAGACATTCAAAAAATTTAATTGTAATTTTTTTTTAGGACAAGATGATATCTTCTATTCTGATGATGATGATGATGAAATCTTTTACTCTAATGATGAAAAACCACCAACAGACACTGAGGACAAAGAAAAACAAGCTGAAGATAGTAAACAAATATTAACAGATGCTGCGCTTGACAATAACACATTTGAATTAAAAAAAGAAACATTACGTTCCAAAATGGTTCTTAAATTACAAAATGATATTATTACTGATGAAAAATATAAAATAAATACAATTATTGATGGCATATCACATATATAAATATAAAAATCTTTAATTTTAAAATATTTTTTTTTCAGATATACAATGAATCAAAAACAATGCATTAATGATTTATTAAAATTTATAAAATCATCAACAACTGCTTTGTCAACAGTAACGAATCTTCCACTATATTACAAAAATAATCTATTAGGTAAAATAATTAATTTAATTATTTATTTTATGATAGTAATTTATTTTATTTAGGTATTTAATTTTTATTTTATTATTTTAGATTCAATACTACATCGCATTTGGCTACAACAAACAAATGATTCTACTTTTGAATCATTTTTGAATAAAATTCAATTAACACCTCGAATTTGTAATAACAAATTAAATGAAAAACTTATTGTACAACATTTAACCTGGATTTTTAATATTAATATTAATATTATTGGCTTTAAGCGAACAAGGACATATGGAAAATGTAAAATTCATTACAATTGTTCTTTTCCATTTTACATTTTTCAAAATACATTTATAAAGCTTTTATCTAAAACTATTCAAGTTCCTAACATTACTATAATCTATTATTTAAAAAAATATTACTTGATAAACAATAATGACATTAATATTATGCCACACTTGGTAAATTTTCAAATGTCAAACAAGCTACAATTTGAAAAAAATATCATAACTAAGGAGCACGTATGGAATATTCTTGAAAACAAATCTATTTATTTTCCATTTAACATTAATTTATATACGACTTATAAATATGTTCGCTATCCATCACAACAAAAAATTATTCAACAAAATTTAATTGCATCATGTAATAATTCTTTTAGCAACAAAACATTAAATATTTTTATTACACCCCATTTACAAAATAATTCATTTTCCTTTGGTATTCTTGTAAATTTTATTAATATAAAAACATTAAACAAATTTGAAAACTATACAATTCCTCATATGCAAGAGGGGAGAAAAATTTATCAAACCGAAAACGATTCTCAACCAATTCCTTTAAATCAAGAACATTGTCTTTGTGAACATCCAACTACACAAAGAATTTTTTTTCCCAAAAAAGATGTTTTCTCCAAACCTTTAGGTAATTATATATACAAATACATAGAATCAAAAAATTCCAAACATATAAAACACAATTGTTTTCAGCAACTAAAGCAATGCAAAAATATTTTCTGCATGAACATTTAGGTAAAACTTTTAACAATATAAAAAAATTAACCAATAATTAGTTTTTTTGTTTTAGAATCTTTTGGTCTTTTAACAGTACAATTAAAACAACAATTAAAGATTTGCAGTGAAATATCTTTTTTAAGGTAAGTTTTAGGTACAACATCCAAAATATATGAAATTAAAAATTCTTTTTTTTAGTTTTGATACTGAATCATTAAACAAAAATTTATGGAACTCTCAAATAGATGAACAAGAAATGATGTCTCAATTTCAACAAACTGCACAAAAAAAAATTAATGTTGGTGCTCAACAACTTTACATTATTGGTAATTTGTTTGATAGCATTTACTTTTTATTTTGTTTTAATAATTAATTTTTGCTTTCAGGACTTTATGATAGTATTCCAAAAAATTCTGTTTTTTCTATTCTTGTAAAATATTTACCTCCTACTTTATATCTTAAATTAAAAAAATTTGTAACAGCTGATTATAACAATTTAAGAAGTCATGTACATTGGCCTTTTTTTAAGAATCAGCTTGACAAAATAAATTTGGAAAAATGTTCTTCTGAAATTTTAACATTATTCTATAACAAACCAATAGAACACTCATATGTAAAAACCTTTCATATTAATAACAATGATTGTACTACAGGTATGACAGAACCAACAATAACAAATACTACTTTAATGGTTTCTAATTTTATAACTTATATTTATCAAAGAAATGTTTTGGCTTCTTTGTTAAAATACATTATATTAAAACCAATTTTATTAAACTTTGCTAACATAGAAAAATGTAAAAAAAAGGGCATTTTTTCAGATATGCAAAACCGATTAAATGAAATTGTTTTTGAATGCATATTAACTGCTTTTAATGGATCTAATTATGATAATTATTTACTTTGTAATTATTTAATTATAATTCAAAAAAATTTAGATCAAAAAATTAAAATGTTTAAAAAGGGAGCTTCAATTTCAACAATAATTTTAACTTTTGATAAAAATATTAACACTACAAAACATTTTAATTTTCTTAAAAAAAAAAAATCTAAAATATTAAATTATTGGCCATGTCAATTATATATTAAAGATGTTCGAAATTTAGTCTCAGCAAATATGTCTCTTGATAAAGTAGGTTCTCTTTTTAATTTAAATATTCCAAAATTATGTTTTCCTTATAATAAAGCAACTTCAATTAAAATTTTAAAAACTTTGAACAATTTAAAACCAAATGATGAACAATTTTGGGCAGATTCCTTTTCCAACAAAACAATTGCTCTTGATGTAAGATTAAATGCTCAAAAACTTTTTGACCAAAAAAATTTTTCAAATTTATATGAGTATGGAACTTTTTATTTAATTCAAGATTGTGTTCTTTTACATTCTATAGTTCTTACATTATTTAATTCATATTTAAAAGACGAAATTAATTTATTCATAAGACGTAATTATTCACAGTCCAGTTTATCTTATCAACAATTTTTTATACTTGAACAAGCAAAACAAATTCAAAACACTTTGGCACCACAAAAAATTAATAATCCTTTTTTTAATTATTTTATAAAACAAGCTGTAACAGGCGGATTATGTACTAGTTTTGTCCATGGAGTTGTTGATAAAAACACAATAATAAATGAACATTTTAATTATTTAGAATATCCAAATTTGAATCAAAATGTATGGCCTAATTTTGCTAACATAAAAGAAAATTGGAAAAAGGGATTCACAGAAAACCCTTCAGGAATATCTACTATTGACATTAGATCATTATATCCCAGTGCTGCATGCAAAAAAATACCTGTAAATTTACCATTATTTTTTTCCAGATTTATTGCTAAAGATTTTGAAAAAGTAAACAAAAATAAACGTTTAATAACTTATAATTTAAATGGTTTTTGTACCAATGTTAAAACCGAAGGAAATATAAATACAGATTTTTTTAAATTACTTAATTTTCCTCCTCGTTTTAAAAATGAATATAATGCTATAAATAATTATATAAATAAATTGCCTAAAAACATTACAATTTTACGATTTCAAACAAACTTTACCGCACTTGGACAATTGTTTTTTGGAGATTATCCATTAGATGGTTTTCTTTCATATAAAAATTTTAATGATGAAAAGGTTTACATAAAACTTATTCAATATAATTCTTCTTTTTATCACGGTCATTTAAGAAAATGCTGTTTATTTTATGAAAATCAACCTGAATTTGAAAAAACACAATTAAAATTAAAAAACATTGAAGAACTTTATAAAAACATTTTGCATGTATTTCAGTTAGAAAACGTTATATTTGAAATAGTAGAATTATCTGACTGTGATTATTTTTTACATCAAATTCCTTCAAATGATGAATTTTTATTTTCATTTAAAAATCATTACACTTATAATTCATTTTTACAATCCATTTATAACAAACAATTAACGGGGTTTTTGGTTGTCAAAGATTTAGAAATAAGAAAGGAAAATCAAAATCCAATTTTTGGGTTTTTAATTCAGAAAATTGAATATGAATTAAAAAATTTGTCACCTTACACTCAACAACATTTAAATTTTTTTCAAAAAAATCCTAGAGTTATAGGTGTTAATAAATCCAAGTCATTTTTTGTAATAAGCACTGAATATTTTAATTGGTTACACAAAACGTTTGGGTTTCAAAAAACTCCAGAAATTTTTCATGCCTTATTGTTTCAAACAAATTACTACCTCAAAAAAAGCATAGAAAACAAACTTCAATTAAGAAAGGATTTAAAACATTTAATTAAAATAGAAACATGTTTAGAAACAAAACAAAATTATGAAATAAGAGCAGAATTAATTAAATTAATGTTAAATTCATGTTATGGATTTACATTATGCAATTTAACTTCAACAAAATATAAATTTTATACAGCAAGAAAATCAATTCCAACTGATATAAAACGTAAAAAAAATTGGTTATCTTGTATTCAAATTACCGAAAATGTGTATCTTATAGAGTTAAAAAAAAAACAAGAAGCTTCATTTCAAACTTTACTAGGTCACGTTGGTTGCTACATACTTTTTAATAGTAAAATTATTTTAATAAAAAGATTATATTTTTTATTAAAATTTTTAAATCCTCAACAAGCACAGCTTTTGTACATGGATACAGATAGTGCTCATTTTTTGGTAAAACATAAAAATTTTGAAGAAAATGTTGATAATAATTTAAAAAAAATGTTTTTGCAATATTTTTCAAAACATTTTGAAACAGGAAACAAATTAAGTGGTATTTGGGTTCAAGAAGGTTTTTTTAATGTAGCTGAATATATTGGTGAAAAATGTTACAAATTATATAATGAGGACAATCATACTTATGTTACACATATGAAAGGTTTATCATTTTTTTTTCAAAATCAATATGTTCAAAAACAATTAGTAAAAGATGAAACACCTTGTATCGCTTTTAGCATGTTTACAAAATCACCAGATTTTGTTATATTTAAATCATATATGGGTAAAAACATTTTTAACAATTATATACCAATTAAAAGATATTTTATTTCTGCTTCAGGAAGTTTACCATTAAAATTTTGTTAAATATATATATATATTAAAATATTTAAAAATTTTCTATTCTAAAAACAATAATATATTTTCAGATACAAAATGATCAAAAATAAATGTACAAATAAAAATTTTCAACTTAAAATTGTAAAATTGACAAACAATGCTACAACACCTACAAAAGCAACTTCTTTAGCTGCTGGTTGTGATTTATATTCAGCTTATGATTACAATGTTCCAGCTTTAGGCAAATTACTTGTAAAAACAGATTTAGTCATAAGTGTACCACCTGGTACTTATGGAAGAATTGCTCCAAGATCAAGTATTGCTCTTAATCATTTTATTGCAATAGGAGCTGGTGTTATTGATGAGGACTATAGAGGAAATGTATCCATTCTTGTCTTTAATCATAGTGACACAATATTTACAATTAAAAAAGGTGATAGAATTGCACAACTAATTTGTGAAAAAATCGAACATCCAAACATTTGTGAAGTAACCTCTCTAGACAAAACTACTCGGGGAGAAAAAGGGTTTGGATCAACAGAAAAAAGTTTTTTTATTTTCAGATAGAAAATGAGGGAAATATATTTTATTATGTCACCTAATTCTAATTTAACAAATTTAATGATTCCAGTGCATACAGAAAATCATCATTATAAAGAAGAACATTATTCTATTCCTAAAAATTGTTGGACTTTTCAAACAGAAAATGGTGAACTTTATGAATTGACATCAGACAATAAATTAGTTACTGTAGTAACCTATACATCTAAAAATATAATGCATGGTTTTATTGATTCTAATTATTTTATTGCCTTAAATGATTTTGTTATTCAACCTCAAGAAAAAATACTTGTTTTATATCAATTAACTCAAGATGTAAGTCACACACAAGAATGTTTAGCTCTGTTTAATATTTCAACTGACAAAGCATTATATATTAAAAAAAATACTGCGCTCACTAAAATTATGTCTCATTCTTTAATTCGCAATGCTATTACTCTATTAGTAGATGTGTAATTTTATTTCAGATATATAACAACAATGACTACAAAAAATTTAAACGAAGATTGTCACGATTTTTATGAATTATTTAAAAACATTTCTATAAAAAAAAAAGTTCATTTTGATCCTATCCTAAACATTGTTGAAGAACCTTCTGAACTAGCTGAATTTTTGCGTCAAAGTCGCATTAGCGATTGGGTACAACGACAAGCTGATAAAATGCGCATGGAAAGATTATTAAATCCAATTTTGTTACCATCACATCGATTAAAAAAATACAATGAACTTTGTGCTCAAGAATGTTTTACAAAATAACGACTGTAATTACAATATGTAGCTAAATAAGGTAATTTTAAAAAAATATTTTTTTACAGAATGTCACTGAGTAAACATTACAAGTTTACAATAAATAATAAATGTGTAAAAGGAACCATATACCCATGCACTGAACAATCCATACGTCCACATGTTGTTTACAACACTATAGGATTTTACAACAGCACAGATTTTTTTGTAAAAAGTCAAAAAATTAACAAACTAACAATTCCTGTAAAATTATTTTTTGACAATAATATTTTTATCAAAATTAAAAAAACTTTTCATTATTACCCTTGGAAAATTTTAAATAAATACTATGAAATTTGTCCTGTCAACAAAAAAATTACATTTCTTATTATAAGTAATCAAGATGTTATTATTCAACGTGGAACTCTAATTTGTCTTGCAACATTACAATCAACCACAGAAAGCTATACAGGTAAATAATTATTTTTAAAAACATTATTTCATAATTTTAAAAAAAAATTTTTTGTTTAGATATTTGCAACAAAACTGATGATGATGAAGCTGAAACCACTGATTTCAACCAATAATTTAATAATAAAATTGTGATTTTATTTTGATAATGTAAATGTTTTTATATTTTACAGAAAAAATGGAAAAAAATACTGTAAATAATCTTGATTACAGTTATTATCCTCAATTAGTAAAAAAAAACACTTTTATTTTTTTTCATAATGGCAAAAGAACAATTTTTCCAAACTGTATTAATTTTATTGATTTAGATTTACAATTTGAAATGAAATCACATTTAATTTTAAAATTAATATATCCAACAAATAAATGTTGGAAAATATTGAATGAATATTTCATTCCTGACATTATTACAAAAACAATAAAACTTCCTATCATAACAAACAAAATATATATTTTTTATCATCAAGAACCTTTGTGTCAAATGAAGTTGATCAGTGTGAGTAACACTTACGAAAACATAACAGGTTAGAAAAAATTTTATTACAATTTTATTAAAAATATTTATTTTATTATTATCTTTCAGCATTTCATGACAGAATACTTCCCACAATTGTTGAAATAACTGAAGAAACAGATGATGAAAATGTCAATGAAAAAGAAGATGAAGATTTGATGGAAGAGGATGAATATTTATAAATTTGAATTGTGTTTATTTTCAGATAATTTAAAAATGAAAGACAGAGAAAATATTTATCTAATTTTGTCAGTAATTTTTATGATCCTATTTACAATTTTAATTTATTGGCTTTTTATAGAAATTATAACTTCATTTCTTATTGTTGAACGTCCAAAAAATATTTCGCTAATAACATAAATTATAATTATTATTTACAATGTTTCCAGACAAAATGGAATCTACTCTACATGAAATTAGGGAAAAAAAGAATAAATTACTAGAACAATTTATAAATTCTGTTTGTCTTATTAAGACAGGTTCATTGTTAGAATCTATCTTAGAAAAAGTGAACAATGAAAATGAAACTTGGAGTCAAAATGTATACACTTTTGGAATGATAATTTACAAAATATTGAAATATATTCAACAACATCAGTGCAGAGATCCAAATAACAGAAAAATAATAATTTGCAATGAAGAACTACAAGAAATATTGCAAGTAAAAGTGTTTTCTTTGGATCAATTAAAAGAACTTATAGCTATTCACATTGAATTTCATCCCAAATGGACAAATGAGGACATCAAAATTTTAACAAACACTCATCCCATTATTACAACATATAAATCCAACTATTGGAAAGAAATCATTGTTAAGGAACAAATCAGCAATACTTTTTATACCTTGTCATTTGCATTGCGTCAATTATTCATTGATGTTGTTCCTAATTTTCCTGAATATCAACTGTCATTTAAATTTTCTGAAATTTTTTCCTTTTTTGCCTATATTGTGTTTAATGTTTTTAACCGATATACCGTAAACCATAACAATCCTTTTATAATTATTTGTAAAGATACTCCATTGGCACAAGTTTTTCAAATTAATGCCTTACATAAATGTCAATTAATAAAATATCTTAAACAACATTTGAATCCTATTAATACCAGAATATTTAGCTTTCAATAAATTAATATTTTGTTGTGTTTGATGATAAATATTTCAGCTTTTCACAACACTTAAGGGCTTAATAAACGTACACGAACATTCAAAAGAATTCTCTTAGTTTTTTAAAGAATTTTTTCATTTTTACAAATTTGACACTTGCACACAGCGACAAAGTACAGTACGACCTATCCGGATGAGACTTGTGTACACACGTACACCAGCGTACACACCACACTGTTGCCAACCGGTCAAAAATTATGCAAAAAAAAAGCTTCAAACCGGCCATAGAAAATAATGTTTGGCCAAGACAAGTTGGCGGTCGTATGGTCGCCGTTTTTAGCTGCCGATAACCAACTGTAAAATTTTTTAGTAAAAATTTTGTTAAATTTACATCATTTTCAACCGTTTGCGGTATAAATTTGCCTTTCTATGTAATTTGCGTCAAAAACAGTGAAAAACAAGTTTCTTCAAAAATGCATAATTTGCCGAATTTGGACGGAAAGTCTTGCAAACCTGGCAACAGTGACACACCACCTCACACAATGCTTTTAAAAACGGATTGCAGAGGTCCTTCTCGTAGCTTGTTAATTGGTAAATCTTTGGTGAAAATTTTCTTTTTAAATTTATTACTTTGTTACTAAAATTGACGTTTCCGGTATTATTGAATTGTTAATTTCTGGTCGTTATCAGCATTTTTCTTTTAATTTTTGGTTAAAATTTTTTAAATTTTTTCTTTCTCGTCAATATATGTAAATAAATGTTTTGCCAAAAACGTGTCTAGGTGTTGGCAGGCGTATCTTGAATGGGATTCGATGTATTTGTAACGATTTCCCATAATTAAAAAAAAATCCACAGAAAAATTTTTGTACATAAATAAATTATTTTAAATTTTATGCATTTTGTTTTTTTTGACAAAAATATATGTTTATAATATATAATGATATATATAATATAATATATATAATATATAATTCCCTTTCTCCTATTAATGAGAAAATACTTTTTTTAATAGCATTCGATGTGATTGTGACGATTTCCCATTTATTCCACAGACAAATTTTTGTACATTTGTTCAAATTTTATGCAATTTGTTTTTTTGACAAAAATATTTGTTTATAATATATAAAAAGGGGGTGGTCTGGCCTGGCCTGCCCTGCCAAAATTAATATTGAAA
>Ga0194119_10005805_pt1 | contig 18244 bp, 25 predicted proteins | sample TA2MahC100mmetaG_FD_148620 | JGI IMG/M metagenome (GOLD analysis project Ga0194119, IMG submission 148620) | Freshwater microbial communities from Lake Tanganyika, Tanzania - TA2015018 Mahale Deep Cast 100m | ecosystem: Environmental > Aquatic > Freshwater > Lake | place: Tanzania: Lake...
AATTCGCCCACCGCTGCAAAAAGAAGGGCTAGGGGTTCTCGCAAAGCCTTGCGATGTCGGTGGCCGACAGGAAGACCGTCGCACCCGATACAAGCATGTTCTCGTCTTGCTCCACGAAGACGCTCACGTCGTCGGGGCGTATGCCCAGCATGTCGGCGATTCTTGACTTAATCCTCTCGATGTTGCGTTCCGACGATGAAAACAACACTTCTATGGGGTCGGGGGTCAGCTCTATCTCGGTGATCGCCTCGTACCCGACCCCCATCCTGACGAGGTTCCGGGTCTGCTGTCCGAAATCCTCGGCCATCACGCACTTGGCGCAAGCGATCACGGCGGTCCGCGCGGGCCTCTTTCTCCCCTCTATGTGGCCGCATTCGAGCGCGTGGAGATAGACGACCGACCCCCATTTGCCCGTGCGGGTGATCTCGAGGACCTTGCGCTGGGGGGCCTTCTTTTTGTTGATTTTCATCCGAGGCGGTCGCCCTGCGAGGGTGGGCCCGAATCTAGGGGTTCTTGGCCGGCGAAAAAATCGCCTTTACGGTCGCCAAACCGAACAACAGCGCCGCTGATCCGATGTAGGAATTTAACCATGACACACTTATTTCGGCGTTCGTCTCGGCCCGGATCACCCAAGCGACGACCTGGAAGCAGACCGAAAGGGAGCCGGCAGAGACGGCCAGGCCCAACAGAAACTTGATCACGCCGAAACCTCCTGCCTCCTCACGATTTGGTGAACCCGTTGCCTTGAGAGATTCCATTCTACGGCAATCGATTGTAAGCTCCGCCCACCCCTCCTGGCAACCGCAATCTCGATGTCCCGGTTCGGGTTCCCCCTGGGGCCAGGTTTACGGGTGCCCCAGGTCCATTTCGGGATTCTCTCCAATTCCGATCTCCTTGTCGGCGACAGCTTTCCCGACCTGCCCCTCGACCGTATGTAGCCGACCCAGTTCCCGAGCTTCAGCGGTGCCCCGTCGGCTTCCGTCCTGAAGTTGGCCGGGACGGCCGTGTGGCCGTTCGTTTCGGCGTATTTCTTGAGAGCTAATAAATATTTGTTCCATTTGATCTCAGACTTGTTCATAATCCGAAGATTAGTAGACATTTAATCTTTCGGCTGCAAGTCCGCTTTCTGGCTGTTCGCCCAAGCGGCGAAGAACTCGTCCGTCGTGGGGATGATCCACACTTGGCAGGTGGCGTAGTCCTTGGTGTCCCCGACCAGGGTCCAGGCGACCTCCATGGTTCCGTCTATCGGCGAGACCCCCACGTTGCAGTCGAACCCGTACTCCGTTACGAAACGCTCGACCACGCATTCGTCGTTGATCCGGCAGACGGGGGATTCCTCGGCCCGGTGGGGGCAGTGGAAATCGATTATCTGCAGGGACGACTTGTCAATGAGGACGCGGAAGGAGTGGCCGTCCTCGTGCCATTTCATTACTTGTTCGGCCATTGAAACCCCAGATAAATTTGAAAAAAGAACGTCCCTTTTGGGCGGTGCGGGTCACTCAAGTCTAACTGGGCATGGAAAACGGCAGGGTAATCGGAATAGGTGTAAAATTGCCTCAGTTCCGTCTTTGCCACGGGTCCGCTGGGGCCCGGGGGCTGAAATTAGCGTTCGGGCCCTGCCTGACCCAAATACCTCTGTGGTGCAGTTCTCTTTCTTCTCGGCTGTCGGGCGCCTTTTTACTCTTCGTCCAGGTCCTCATCCAGCAGGTCCAGGTCCGCCGGTTCGTCCTTGTGGTTGCGACCCGTCGAAATCATGATCCCGGCGAGCGTGCCCGTGATGAAGGTCGCGACGCTGGACAGCACGCTGAAGAACATCTTGTCGTTCTCCGCCTGCGCGCCTATCGGTTGGGTCACGAAGACCAGCGCGTAGAGGACGCCCACGGTGGTAATTAAAAGTACGGCCCCCAGAATGCATCCCACCACGAATTTCAGTCGCGCGTCGAGTTCGTCAGCCGTAAGACGCGGGCGGTTGTTGGGTTTGTTCATCATGGCGTTGTTGTCTCCGTCGGGTCAAAGCCCAATAGTGTTTTCGTGCAGTTGCCGTCTACCTCGCAGATTGGTGGTTCGCATTCTTTTTTCCCCCAGTTTGCGGGGTCTTGACACGAGTAGCGATAAGAACCGTCGTAGCCGCAAGAAGCAATGAGGATGCCAAGAGCCAGCCCAAGACTAAGCCGTTTCATTCGCTTTTGCTTTCGGCGACTTTTTGTCCACCTTGTTGAATACTTCGTTAATTTCAGAAGTAGTCAATCTCCCATCCTCAAGAAACGCCCTTGACAGCCCTTCGACCACTACCGCAACCCCCGCAATTCCGGCCATGAATACGGCTTTAAGTACTGGAACGCCGGCAATTGTTCCTGCACCGATAACACCAAGACCAGATGCGGCGAAAGTAGCAAGAATTCTAAGAAGGACATTCGCAAACAGGTCTTTGCTTTTCATCTAACCAGTATCCCATATTCGTGATATTCTAACCGAAACGGCGAACGGGGTCGCGGGGGTTACTGTCCTATCTGGGACATGTCGATTCTGGCGCCGCACTTGAGGCAGAAAAATTGAGGCGTGCCCCAAGGGTAGAATTTGACCGTTTCCCTGGGGTGGGAGCATGTGGTCGCCCTTATGGCGCACTCGTTGAGCACCCTCCTAACGAAAGATGCCAGGGTTTCGTTTCCGGCATCGGCGGCCTTCTTCCAGAGGTCCTTCTCCGGCTGGGTGCATCGAACCATGAGTTGCTTGTCTGCGGGCGAGCCGTGCTCGTCGTCGGTCGGCGCGACTGGTTTGATATTCATGTCCGTCATCTCGCTGACCGCCTCATCCATTGCTCGCACTACTTTCTCTGTCGGCCTCATCCACGACCTCGGCATCTATTACCACCCCGCTCTGTGACACTATCGCATCGATCTCTTTCAGCGGGAGTATCCCGGCGGCCGACATAATGCCCAGTAGGCGCTTCGCATCCTCCTCGGGCGAGTGGATGTCTATCTCGGCATTGGCCTTCTTTGACCCGACCAACGAGACCTTCACCTGGCCAGAGGTGGACGGCGCATCGGCGAGGCTGATGCTCACGTTCGTCTGCTCCATCCCCAGCAACTTCGCTCGCCTGTCCATGACCGACAGGACTTGTTGCACTGCCTTCAAATCGGGCTCGATGGCGACCTCGGATCCGTCGGGGTTTGTCTGCTTCCTGTTTTGGGTCATGGGCCATATCGATGCCTGAAGGGCGTCGAGCCGCTCTAGTTCCATCCGGAGCACCTCTACGTAGTTCAGGCGACTCTCTTGGTTCAGTTTCTCGAGTTGGCGCTGGATCGCCTTGCTTATGGCCGACGTCGTCATGTCGAAGCGCCTCGCTATCTCCCTGCTTGAGACGCCCGCCTTTTTGAGGGCAAATATCCGGGCATCGCGCTCAGCCAGCAACTCGCGATTCATGGGTTTTATGATTTCCATACTCCCATGTTGGCACAGGGGATGCCCCTAGTAGTGCGACGTTATCTCGACGAAGGAAATTGTCTCGAACGGGAATTTCTTGCCGCGTTCGATGATCAGAGGCCATGGGCGCTCGTCCCTGGGGCCCCTGAAGTGCTTCACATCGTAGGTGTATGGTGCGCCGATGGCCGGGTGCATCGCGATGCCGAACTCTGGCCAGCGCGACCAGACGGCGCTCCCGAACGGGCGCAGATCCCTCGTCGCCATCGAGCTCCCGAGAGGCGCGTGGTGCTCGATCCATATCGCGCACCTGAAGGCCGTGCGAATGTCGTCGAGGTATCTCGCTATCTCGATTGCGACAGCCTCGGATGTCCTGCCGCCCGGGTCGACGAAGGATTTGTAGAGAGGCCCGATGCACAGGATGTCGGGGGTGGTCTCGTTCAGCCTGTTCTCGAGCAAGGCCCTGTCGCTGGCGTTGAGCAAGTTCAGCCCGGCTGGCTTCATGAACAGGTGCGCCTGCGGCTCGTTTTCCATCAGGCTGATTTTCATGGATTCGTTGAATATCCTGCGCGACATTCGCTTGATGATTCGTTCGGGGTTTTCGAGGTCGACGAAGAGGGTCCGCATCGGTTTTATTGGCTGGAAGGAGAACGGGTGGAGTCCGCAGGCCGCGAGAATCGACACCTGCCTTGTGAGCATGCTCTTTCCGATGCCCTCGGCGGCGACGAGTATCACCCTCTCGCTGCGTTCCAGAAGCCCCGGTATGACCCAATCGTAATTGTTGTCGTCCTTCTCGCGCACGAACTCGGGCCAGAACACGAGGCGGCCTCGGTCGAGCGGCATGTCCACGGCCGACCCGTTCGCGATCATCCTTATTCGGATGAGTTTCTCGGCGGCCTTGGTGTTGCTGCTCAGCAGGTCCGAGATCGCGTTGATGGCATCGTCCTCGGCGTTGCGCTCGGGGGCCGGCTCGGAGCTTTCGAGCGGCACGAGTTGCCGAAAAGTCCCCCCCGCACGGAAATGGTCGGTGACATCCTTCGCCGATGGGCACACGAACACGGCCACATCGCACCCCGCGCCGAGCAGTGCCTCCGAGACCTTCTTGGCGTGATCCCTGCCGACCTCGTCGTTGTCTGCCACGATGTCCACGACCGCCCCTGCGAGCGCCTGGGTGTGGATGTCGAGCCACTTGCCGGCGCCGCCAGGCATCGTGGTCGCCGTCACGCCCAGTTGCGTCAGGGTGTCGACATCCTTCTCTCCCTCGACGACGAAAATGGATTTGCCGTTCGACTTCGCCGCGAGCACGGCGGGCAGGTTGTAGAGAATCCTCGGCGTGTCGGCGAGGTCGTACTCGTAGCCGCCCCCCGGCTTCGGGCGCCTCTGGCGGAAAGTTTTCTTGCCGTTCTCGTCTATGTACCTGACTTTCTGGAACAGGGTGCGTCCCCCCTCGTCCACGTAGTCGTAGGTCGCCACCATGGTGAGACCCGACTTCGGCTTTGGCGGCATCGGGTCGTCGGGCATTATGTCGGAGACGGACACGCCGATGCTCTCGCATATCTTGAACACATCGCATCCGTTGCCGCGGTGGCAATGCATGAGGATCTTTCCGTTGTCCTCTGCCACCGAGAGCGAGGGGTTGTTGTCGTCGTTCCTGCAGGGGCACCTGGCGCTCCACTGCCCGTTGCCGCCTTTGACGCCGTTGAGGCGCGACAGGAACTCCTCGATCTGTATCAAGCCGGTTCCACCCCGAGGATCTTCGTGACTATTTGGGCAGGCGTGTAGCCGATGGTTTGCAGGTGCTTCGCAGTTTTCCGGTGACTCTCGCCCATCCCGCCCCAGATTCCGAACTCGTAGTTGTCGAGCGAGTGCGAGAGGCACTCGACTATGCACGGGCAATCGCGGCAGATTTTTACGGCTTTTTTGGTGTTGGCGAAAATCGCGCGCAACTCAGATTTCGATTTACCCTCCCTCTCGGGAAACCACCAGTTGGTTGGCTGGCCGAGGCATGACGCATTCTTGAACATAACCCCCCAATTCAGTTTTCCGAAAGTCTAGTCACCTCCTGCGGGGAAAGTAGAATTAGGATGCGTCGTGTCGGGTGCAACGACACGTCGATCGCCTCCGATGGGACACCGAGCGTTGCCGCTATGTTCGCCCTTATGCGCGATTCTTGCGACATTCCCGCGGCGACCGTTTCGTCTGAGTCAAATACTTGACTTTGGGGTGGTCTATCTGCTAATGCCGACCGATGCTCGACTATCTCCTGGCACCTGACGCAGGCAACCCTGTCGCCGACCTTGGCGCAACGCCTGCGCGACTCGGTGTGGCCGCACTCCAGCATGTGGTGGTAGTAGACGGACCCCCACGGGCCGATTCTGCTGACGCTAATCACCGCCATCTTCGGAGCAATGGATCTTTTTGACGCCATTGGTTAGATTTATTATCCGGGGTCCGGTTGCCCGCTATTTTTTCCCCTGCGAGAGGGCAAACAACTCGGCGGCCATAAGCTTCGCGTATCGCCGCCTTGACGACCATAGGGACTTGTGGAACCTCTTCATGGCCGTTGTTTTCTGGGCCACGCCGATCGAGTTCTCCACGAAGATGCCGTACTCCCTGAAAAGGACGTCGTCTATGTCCGACGACTCGAGCAGGATGTCGCTCGCCCAGCCCGCAGTGGCGTCTATGGCGCTGAGCATCTGGCAGAGGCCCTCTACGCCGAACTCATCCTTCAACTTGCCGGCGAGGATCAGGCACAGATCCTTCCGGTAATCGAATGCCTCGGGCGATTGACCGTCCATGGCGTTGGCCAGGTGGTCAAAAACCGAATCCAGCGGCTCATTTGGCTCGCCTTCGGGATTGACTTCCTTTGACATATAGACCCTTTCGTCCCCGCCCACACATCATCTCACAGATTTGCCGCCGTCTAGTGCAAGGACGCGACCTGCCGTCACGAGCTTTTTCTTGCTCACCCACGATTTCGAGTCCATGGTCGTCTCGGCCCTGTCCGTGGGGTTCGCATCGCGCACGTGATCCAGGTACTCGACTACCGCGTTGTACAGCGACCAGCCGTTTTTCCCGTATTTTGCAGAGTTTCTGTCGCTGAGGTAGATGTTGACGATCGAGTCGACGGCGAAATCTAGGTGCTTGGCGCTCTTCTTGCTGTTCTTCCGGAAGAGGACGTCTCTGGCGACCGCGACGACCGCGTCGTTGTCCTTGACGGCGATTTGGATCATCTTCTCGGCGATTTTTTTCGTCCTTTTCGAGAGATCCTCCCACTGCTGGGCGACCCTCAGCCCGTCGTTCACGATTGCGTCGGCGTTCTTGGTGTGTCTGGCGGTCACCTTCCTGCTCGACTCGTTTACGGCGACCATCACCGTGTTCTTGCACACCACCCTTATCGGGGTGTTCACGAAGGTGATCGGGGTCTTGCCGTCATGCCCGTTCCGGACGATTAGGTACTCATCTATCTGGTCCGACACCCCTTTGGGGTCGATGATGCTCGCCCCGATGTGGATCGTCGCGAAAAACTCCCGCCCGTTGCCGATGCTCCCGCACGCGTCGACCCTGACGTCGTCGTCCGAGCGCAGTCTCTTCATTATTTTCGCCACCGATACTGCGCGGTTGAGCACCTCCCTGTTCTGCTGGACGACGTACCTGGTCCCGACGGTGGATATGCCCCTGAACGAGCCATCGGCGTCGGATCGCACGGTCGCGCGCGAGTCGTTGATGATTATCGGCCTTCCCGCCGAATCGAACAACATTTGACCGTGGGCATCGACCGCCGCCACGTTGGTCGTGAACACGTCGTAGTTGCAGGAGGCCAGATTGAGCATCTCGTCGACCGAGGCGCCGTGGGGAACGGCGATGCCGAGCCTGTGCCAGGGGAGAATTCGATCCGAGTATGCGACGTTCGTGCTCACATACTTAGTTTAGAGTGTTCGTCGGGTTAGGACCCGAAAATTCTCTTCAGCAAACTCTTTTTCTTTTTCACCGTGATACGGACGGAGTCCACCTTTGTCTCCGGCACGGATGAGTGGCCAGATTCATGGGCGTTCCCGACGGTCGCTTTTTCCGTCTTGGTCGGACTCGTTTTCGCCGCCGGCTTTTTCGCCGCCGGCTTTTTCGCCTTCGGTTTTGGTTGGGTGTTTTTCTTGGGTTGTTTCTTGTTCGCCATAAATCGTCAGTCTACACAAGGACCTCATCCTCTGGCGCAAGTCCTTGCGCTATGTTTGCCCCGTGGAAGACAATTACGGGGACGATGCGAAGAAATTGGCCCTTCTGACCACCTCCTACCGGCGAACCAAATCCGACGTCGTCAAATCAAGGGGTGTCGGCGAGGATCTGCCGTTTAACTTCTTTGGCTGGAAGCACAACGATTTGGCCATAACCGTCCAAATGGACGGGGAATTGATGAATTTGGACCTTTTCGAAAGGTTCGAGAAGTCCGTGAGGGTGTGCCACCTGCTCAGGCAGTACTGGGCGGTGGACGAGATAACCATGGTCGCCGAGGGTTTCCTGTCCTACGACCCCCTCGCCACGAGCGGCAAGAGCCTGCGCGAGGCGTTTATCAGGAATGAGAAGGTTTCGGAGTGCATAACCCTCTCGCATGCCTTCGTGCGAGAGGGGGCGCCACGCGTGTCCGTCGTCGCCATGCCCTACTCCTACGAGAAGAGGACGGTGGTTTGGGACACGATGATCGCCACGCCCAACGACGCATCCAGGCTTTTCAGGGAGAGCATATTCCCCGCCATGCTCGTAAAGACAATTACTGAAAAAACTTTGCTGGACGTCGACTCCGCCACGAGGGACAAGGTCGCGCAGGAGATCGCGAACGAGGGATTCCAGATCTACAATTTTACTGACCCCGAGGCTAGTTATTGAGATAGTAAAATAGCAGAGTGGATTACCCAAGCCCGTTCAGGAGCGCGACGCACATCGGCGAGATCGACGTGTTTCCCGCGGACAGACAGAGATGCCCCGTGTGCGGGCACCCGACGGGCGACTGCACCGGACCGGTTAAGTACGACGTCGACATGTCTATCCCGAAAAAAATCGTTGGGACGGATCCTTTGGTCCTCGTGGAGGAGGATGTCACCGAGGAGCGGGCGATCACCCCATTCACCAAAGCTCGCGTAATTATCCACAGGAAGGGAGACTACATTACGACGACCCAGGCGAGGAGCCTCGGACTGATGGAGTAATCTGTTCGGTGCCCTCTGGGCTTCCTGATTGTTCCAACTAGCCATGGGGGTAAAGACAATGTCTTTGAGTAAATCATTTTTGAGCCGGTACGCAAACATCGCCCCACCGTGGGGCTTCGGCGGGCTTGGCGAGGTCGTCTACCTGCGAACCTACTCTCGCCGCATCGAGGAACTCGACCGAAACGAGACGTGGCTGGAGACCGTGGAGCGATGCGTCAACGGCGCCATCGAGATAGGAGCGCCGCTCACCGACGATCAAGCCGAGAGATTGTTCGACCACGTCTTCAATCTTCGCGGATCATTTTCCGGTCGCGCCCTGTGGCAACTAGGCACGCCCCTAATCAGGCAGTTCAACGCCGCATCCCTGAACAACTGCTACTTCGTGAACATCGAGAAGGTGGAGGATTTCGAGTTCCTGTTCGACCACCTCATGCTCGGCGGCGGGGTCGGCTTCTCGGTAGAGAGGGCGAAAATCCACGACCTCCCCAAGGTCCTGCCCGGCGTCAAGATAACCCACGAGAGATCCAACGACGCCGACATCATCGTCCCCGACTCGCGGCAGGGCTGGCGTCGCCTCCTGCACAGCACCCTCAAGTCGTTCTTTGACACGGGAATATCGTTCTCGTACTCCACGATTCTCGTACGCGAGTTCGGGGCGCCCCTCAAGACCTTCGGGGGGACCGCCAGCGGGCCGAAGGCGCTCGTGGACGGCATCACCGACATTTGCGCCGTAATGGAGGCGCGCGAGGGCAAGAAACTTCGCTCAATCGACGTCCTCGACATCTGCAACATAATCGGTCGCGTCGTCGTCTCGGGATCGTCTCGGCGCTCGGCGCAGATAGCCATAGGCGACCCCGACGATGTGCTTTTTTTGCGCGCCAAGAACTGGGCGACGGGGGAGATCCCCGGGTACCGCGCCAACTCCAACAACAGCATTTACGCCGACTACTACGACCATGTCATGCCGGAACTCTGGAAGGGCTACTCCGGCGGCGGCGAGCCCTACGGACTCGTCAACCGTCGCCTCGCCCGCAAGTTCGGGAGGCTCAAGGATGAGAGGCCGGACAGAACCATCGAGGGATTCAACCCGTGCGCCGAGATAGGCCTCGGCGACGGGGAATCGTGCAACCTATCGACAATCTTCCTGCCCAACATCTGCTCGATCGGGCAGTTCAAGGAGCTCTCGGAGTTGCTTTACATCGTCCAAAAGCAGATCACCCGCCTTTCTTACCCGTACGCGAAGACCAACTCGATCGTGTCGAAGAACGCGAGGCTCGGGCAGAGCGTGTCCGGCATACTTCAGGCCTCGGCGGAACAGGTCTCGTGGCTCGACGAGGCGTACCAGAACCTAGATCGGTTCGACGTCAAGTACTCGAAGGAGATGGGCTTCCCGCGCTCCGTGAGGTTGACGACGGTCCAGCCCTCGGGGACGCTGTCGCTCCTGCCGGGGATCACGCCCGGCGTGCACCCAGCATTCGCCGCCTACTACATCCGAAGGGTCAGGTTCGGCGCGTCCGACCCGCTGGTCTCGGGCCTGCGCGCGCGCGGGCACAAGGTCGTCTGGGACATCGGGATCGATGGCAGGGAGGATCACACCCGATACGTGGTCGAGTTCCCCTGCAAATCCCCGGAGGGCAGCACGCTGGCCGGCGACATGTCGGCCACCGACCAGCTCGAGTGGGTGAAGCGCATGCAGACAGAGTGGGCCGACAACGCCGTCTCGGTGACCGTGTACTACCGCAAGGAGGAACTGGAATCGATCAAGGAGTGGCTCGCCAAGAACTACGACTCGAGCATCAAGTCCGTCTCGTTCGTGCTCCACGCCGAGCACAACTTCCCGTTGCCCCCCTACGAGGAGATCGACCAGGGCGAGTTCGAGTCGCTCAGTGCGAAAATAGACAAATCCATACCCTTGAGTCAGGTCGGCGGCACCGAACTGAACTTCGAGGACTGCTCGAATGGGGCTTGCCCGATCAAGTGATCAGGCGACGGGCTCCTCGCCCGCCTTTGGCGCCTCTTCGGCGGCCTCGGGCTCGACGTTCTTCGTCTTGCGCTTCTTCTTCGCCGGCTCCTCTTTGTTGACGATTCCCGTTGGTTCGTTGCTCTCGGTTCCGAGTGGCAGGTCAATCTTTCTCATGGTTCCTCACTTGCTCTCTGTCTTTTTGAATTCGTCCCACGTCTTGTCCCCGACGCCATAGTACTCCCTGGCGAACCCCGACTGGATTATGTCGATGTTCAGGCAGGCCGTACTCGGGTCTGACACGTTCTCCGACGAAAAAATCCTCGCGAGGATCCTTCCGTATTTGTCGTTCTTGTCGGGGATGGTGTTGACGTACACCCACTCGTGGTTGGTCAGCCAGTCCTCGGTGAACTTCTTCGCCTTGAGCCCGAGCGCCTTCTCGGAGGCATCCTTCGTCCTGGATTCCGGGGTGTTGACCCCGTAGAGGCGCACGCGGATCTTGTGGTGCACATTGAACCCGAGGTCGACCATCAGGTCGAGGGTGTCGCCGTCCACGACCTTGAGCGCCTTCGCGCCGTACCAGAATCTTTGGCCCATGGGTTGCCCTTCTAAAAGAAAACCCCCGCCCTCGCCGAATGTTCCTCGGCTGGGACGGGGGTAATCCTTACTCAGTCGTTAGTTTTATGGGGCTACCGGTGCCGAGTTGAATGTCACCTTCACGAACGCCTCCGGGCGCTTGACGGCCAGCGCGAGGCGCTGCTCTGCCAAGATCACGATTGCGTTGCGGATGAAGAAGTCCGCGTGCTGCTCCGAGATTCGGATGCTCGCGTCCTCGCGGTCGTACAGCTGGGCGCCGGTACCGAACGCGCCGACGAGAGCGGTGCCCTCGGCGATCGCGGGTGTCTCGACGACCGGCATACGCCAGACCTTCGGCTCGCCGCCCATCGCGACCGAAACCGCGATGAGGTACTGTCCGTTGAGGTCCTTGGTCAGCTCGATGTCTTCCCAGTCGTTCGGGTGCATCACGATGCCCGAGGGCTCGTAGTACGCCAAGAACGCAAGGGTCGCAGCGCGACGCAGGGCGTCGGCCTTGGTGTCCGCGACCGGCTCGTAAGCACCCGAGGACCAGTTGTAGGTCTGGATGCCAGTGGTCTGGAGGACGCCCTTCAGGTTCTCGCCCGACCCGCTGCCGTTGAGGATTTGGTTGTCCTCAAGGAGGCGGAGGCCGTAGAGAAGCTCGTTGTCGATGATCGACCTGAGCTGCGGCTCGTCTGCCAGCACATTTCGGTGCGCGGCCTCCCAGTGTGCGAGAGTGCGCACGGGTGCCTGCTCACCGACGAACTGGAACGCCGACTGCGGCTTCAGCGCGAAGGTGTCGCCATCGCGCTCTGCCACGGGGGCTGCGTTGTTGTTCGTCGAGTAGATACCGGCTGCCGGGCTCGACGCGTTGGCGCCGGTGGTGTTGACCCACGGCGTTGACGAGATCGAGGTGAAGCCGAGCTGACGGAAGTACTCGATGACCTGGGCGGTCGTGCGACGAACCGGGAAGAGGTCGCGGACGCGCTTCGTGCGCATCGGCGAGGCCACCATCGGGTCACGCTGTACCGAACCGAAGTCCCCGAGTCCGCCGCCGCGCTGGAAGCCCGAGAGGTTTCCTGCGGTCGGCATAGACGAGAACACGTCCTTGACGCTGTAGTTGTGGGTCGTCAGCGACGCCTTTACCTGCCACGGGGCGGGCATGTTGGCGCCGTTGCGTCCACCGTTGAGCGACCTGAACTCGTCGGAGGCGACGAACATTTCGCCGATCGAGGAGGCCTGTAGGACTGGGACTGGGACTGCGTGCCCTGCGGCTACGGCTGCGGCGACCGATTCGCCGCTCGCCTCTTTGCCCCACTCCTTGACCTCGTTGAATGCTTCCATGCCGTCGATCAGGCCCTTGAGTTCCTTGATCTCGACCATGTTCTTGTCGAAAGCGGCCTTGCGTTCTTGATCGATGACTACTGTGCCGTCCTGCACTTTGAATGAGTCGGCAATTTCTTTGTTGCTTTGCATCTTCGCGCGAAGTGCTGTTTGCAGTTCGCGAAGTCTGCTGGTGTCTTCTGACATCGTACTTTCCTCTGTCTAGTGATTGGATGGATCTTTATTCCGATTTAGGTATGCACCCAACCGATACTTTACTAAGATACTAGATAAATTATCATCCGTGGCGCAACTAGTGTTTCTTTCCGATTTTGCGCAGTTCGTCCTGTATGGTTCGCCTGATTCGTCTGTCGTCCCTGGCGGCGGCCCCCCTCCTGCCCAGCGCCGTGGTCCTCGCCAGTCTGGCGTAATCCGACATGTTGGTGCAGGGCATCCAGACCATCCTCCCCGATCTCGACACGCGCCTGGATATGCCCACGCAGCCCAGCTGGCGGGACCTGAGCCTGGCCGAGTCTGGGTCCAGGAAAACGTCGGGGTCGGTGTCCCTCGGGGCCGCCGATGGGACAACGGATTTCCCCGAAACCACCGTGAAACCGCTCTTGACCGAGGGTTTCCTCGGGTCGGATTTGGCGGCCTGCCTCCTCGCGCGCCTGTCCCTCGCCCTCATCGCCCCGATGGTGTTGCTGTTGAGCCAGTCGTCATCCTCGGCGGCATTCGAGAGCCTCTCGAGCTCCTCGTGGGACGAGCAGGGGTGCCACGAGCCGTCCGGCATCTTGTGGGCGCCGGAGCAGCCTAGCTGTATCGCCAGCCGGAGGGCGTACGCCTGGCGCTCCCTGCCCCTTAGCCCTTTTCTTTTTTCGACCATTCTCTGTTTTTCCTTATCGCCCTGTCTATTAGGCCTGCCCTGAAAAACTCCAACTGGTGGTGGATCACCACCGGCATGACCTTCCTGCTCACACCATTTTTGCGCCTTTTCGCCCTGCCCAGGGAAGCACCGTAGATTATTTCCGGCGCGACTCGTTCCTCGGTCTTTTGCGAGAGCAGGCTCGCTCGTCGCTGGATCCTGTCGCTCCCGGCGAAGGCCGACCTGAACAGGCCGAGGAATCCCGGGTCCATCTTCACGAACTCCGAGGACTGCAGGCCGTAGGGTATCTCCCTGTTGCCGCCGTTATAGCGAAGCGCCCAGTGCTCGGCCGACCCGTGGACGGGGTGGGCCGTCAGCGCCCCCGAGCGATCCTCGATGATGCCGAACGGCTCCATCGCGACGGGGTCGTAGACGACGGAGAACTTGTCACTCATTTGACCAATCCCCGATGTACGACCTCAGTTCGCCGGAGAGCATTTTGATCCTCCGCTTCAGAAGCTTGCCCAAGATTGCTATGTGCAGTTTCTCGCCCTCGGACAGTTCCGCCGTCATGCCCAACCTGTCGCGATACTGGTCGAAGTTGAATTTTCTCGCCCTTCGCAGAAGAGTCGCGATCATTTCTTTCCATTGCCGCTGCTGGGCGAGCTTGAGTTTTTTGTAGTAGCTCGAGTAGATGGCGTTGGCATCCTGATCCAGCAGGTCCGCGATCCTCAATTTCATGCGTTTGGTTATTTCGACGTCCGAGAGGCCGACCAAGCCGGCCCCCTCGTTGACCACGGGCATCCCGAACACCCTGTCCCCGAGGCTCAGGGCGACCACGCTCTCCGGCTTTCTCTCGCGGGCATCGGTGAGAAGGTCGGCCACGAACAGGCCCGCCACGTCGTTCATCGGGATCTCGTCGAACCTCCTGCTCCTGTCCACCCGCGAGCCGGTGATCGCCGATTCGGGGCGCTCCCTGATGAAGGATCGCCTGTCGCCTCTTCCGACGGGGAACACGTCGGGGGATTCGACCCCGAGGAATTGCTGGAGATCCTCGGCGAACCTTTCGGATATCGCCGAGTACTTGGGTTTCCTGCTCTCCAGCGTGTACCTTCTCGGGCCGATACGGACCGAGTTGCCGTCGAGCCTGCTCGCGAGCTCGGGATCCGCGAGGATCTTGGCGAGCAAGGTCGGCTTCAGGTCGCCGAGCGAGCCGCCATTCCTGATGTACGAAATCGCCCCCTCGATCGTCGATATCTGGGAGTTCACCTGGCCGAAGGATTCGGTCTCCCTCATCTCGTCCTCGGGCATCCTCCGCCTCTTGAGCCTGCCCCTGCCACCGAATATCTCGTCGACCCACCTCTCGCGTTTGCCGTTGCCGATGGGTTGGTGCGGGTTCCTCACGCCGATGAAATTCTCCTGGTACGTGAGGTAATCCCCCGATTCGTTGACCACATACCTGATGGGCGCCAGCGGGTCGGTGTCGCTCCTCTTGGAGGATGCGGATGACACGAGGCGCCCGAGCCTCCTCCTCTCGCCGACCGAGAGCCGCCTGTTCTTCGACAGCCTCACGGTCGAACCCCCGGGCATCACGTAGACGATCTCGCTCACGCCGCTGTTGGAGAGCATCCCGAGTTCGTCCTTGCCGAAATCGTTTCTGGTGAGCGCGGACCTCACGAACGTGGCGCCCTCCATGTTCCTGTTGTCGGGGATCACCTTCAGAACGCTCGCGGGCACCACCGGCTCGAGCACGAACCCGTCTCGCCGGACCATGCGAAACATCTGCTTGTTGGATTTCCCGATTTCGTCGATCAGGGCGTTCACGTTCCCGATCACCGCCTTCCTGCTGATCCCGCCGACCTTCGGGATGATTATGTTGGGTCGGCGAGCCTGCCCCGCATCTGGGTACGGCCCGGCAGTCAGCAGTCGCCCCTCGGAGTCCCTCGCGCCCGGGACCACGGACAGCGCCGCCCTGATGGCGCGACCGAGACCCGGTATGTCGAACAGCTTCATCCCGCAGGTCGATAGCCTGCTGTCGGTGAATCGTCCGCCGTACTCGAAGCCCTCGGGGCACCTGTAGCCGCGGTTCTCGCCGCGCCTAGACCCGCCCCTCCTCCCGAAACCGGGCGTCACGGCGCGGTAGAAGGCAGACCTAACCGGCGATCTGAAGGGGTCGGAGTCGCCGGGGATGGCGAGCGAGAGGAGCGTGTGGCCGATCCCCTTGTAATTTATGACGTCGTTGGCGGACAGGGAATCCTGGACCCTGCGCCTGCTGTGCCCGTGAATCATGGCGATCGCCTTGTACCGCGCGAGAGCGCGGTTGCCCTTGTCGTAGGCATGCACGACGCTCTTGGGGCTCCTGTTCGGCTCCACGAACGAAATCCGGGCGACGATCTGCGGGCAGCAATTATCTTCGCTCAATTAGACCACCACAACAATCGTTGTCAAACTTGGACCGGAATGGGAACACGCTCGTCTGGCCGTTGCCGTCCTGCCCCTCGTGCTCCCAGTTCTGCGAGTCCCTGAGCCAATCGGCGAATTCCGAGTTGTCGTCGACGAATGCCTTCAGTTCCCCGAACGCGACCTTCTCCTCCACGACCTCGTCCGTCCCCGTCGCATGGAAGTTCGTGAGGAACGTCTCGTCATCGAGGCTCTTGCCCAGCGGCTTGCTCTTGCCTATGCTCCTGGCGAGCTTGCCGGGCAACTTGCCGCCGCGCGCGAGGCGCTTGGCGAAGTCGGCATCGCTCCAGTTGCGCTTCCTGAGCTTGTTCTTGCAGTTCTTCATGCCGGGGTGGTGGCAGCCCTCGTTGGGCCAGAGGCCAGTCGTCTCGTGGTGGAGCCACGCGCATATCCTCTCCAGCGGGTACAGCTCGGGGTGGTTGGCGAGGATCACCCTGCACCTCCGGAAACCGCCGGGTAGCCGCATGATGGGGCGCCAATATCGCAGGAGCCTCTCGAGGTTCCCGCGACGAGGGCCGTAGCCGCGCAGGATGTCGCCGGTTATGCGCTCCTGCGGCAGGTCGAAAATGACGTCCTGCGGGCCCTTGAAGTTTATTTTATTGTCGCTCAACTACCCCGCTCCTTTCCATGATCTGCATCGCCAGTCCTTGCTTCTGCTCCCGAGTCCCCTGCGGTTTCTTTTTCGTGCCGACGTTCTCGAGCAATCCCTGATCGATTATCCCAGATAGGGGAGCGGTTCGCGAGAAGAAATATGAATCCCACAATTCCTCGTCCTGCGGCAGCGGCTCGTTCCAGAGCAATTCCTGGAACTCGTTGTTCTCGAGTTTCTCTATCTCGGGGTTGGCCGAGACCCACCCCCAGAAATTGAAACGGCTGACCTCGCCCGAGTCCATGACCAGCGCCCCGGTCTCACTCTTGCGGGTCGGGTCGATGACGAAGTACAGCCTGCCCATCTCGGAGTTCGCCACGTGCACGCCCATCATGCGGGGACGCTCGCTCTCGGCTTCGCGCTCCAGATCTTGCCCCTTGTCTTGCGGACCTGCTTGAGCATTTTCTCGAGTATCTCGTCGACCTCTTCGTTGATGGCCCGGGCGAGCGCCTTCTCCACCGTGTCGCTCGCGCCCGGGTTCGCCATGTATGAGGAGACGTCCATCGGGTCGAATCCCGTCGGGTGCATGAAGGAAATTTCGGGCACGCCCTTGCCCCCCAGATCCTTCCGGACCTCGAGGGCCTTCCTGTAATCCCTGAGGCTCGACATCGTGGCGGACGATATGTAATCGAGCGACCTGTCGCCGTTGACCTGGTAGAAGTACTCGATCTCGGCGTCGGTGAAACCCATCCGGCGCAGCCGGTCGGACACGGGCTCCTTGTTCACCACGTCGGATATGTCCACGTCCGACGAGGAGCCAGAGATGCGCGACCACGGGTACCGGATCTCCGCTATCTCTTCGTTGACGAAGCCGCCCATGATCTGGGCGCCGAGCCTCTGGGGCCTCGACCCCTTGGCGTGGGCCGTCGCCCTTTTCGCGTACCCATCCGTCCTCTCGTTCTGGGGTGTCGCCACGGGCTTGGCCGAGTTGACGTCCGTGAAGTACCCGAAGTTCCCGTCCGTCACCGCCGAGATGGCGTTGAGGGCTCGGTTTCTGGATTCGTCGGAATCCGCCGATGGGTCGATGTGGATCAGGGCGTCGGCTATCGCGCTTTGGTCCGCGGAGTTGAGCCAGACGGGTCGGGTGCTGTTGTCTATGCCGTAGCCGAATCCGTAGGCCGTCCTCCCTGAGACCTCTGGTTTCAGCACTATCTCTATTTCGCCGTCGGAGTTGACGTCGCCGTGCGGGTTCGCCCCGGCGGGCCACTCCATCGGGCCGTTGCCGACCTGCGTCCCTCCCCTCCGCATCGCCGTCCTCGCGCCCAGATCCTGCGCCGGGTGGACCACGTAGCCGGAGATCGGCCTGTCTATGTCGTCCGTGTCGGGGTGGATTCCGATCACCGCATGGTAGGACCTGTCGATGGACGAGAAGTGGCCCTGATCCTTGTAGTGTCGGCCGCCGTCGGAGATAATCTTGCCCAGTTCGTTTTTCGACACGCGCAACCTCGGCCTCCTGTCCACGCCTTCGTGGAACTGGATCGCCGCCGTGTCCAGCATCTGCGACACGCCTCTGTCGTCCATGTCGGATATGGCGCGCCTGATCTCTGGGTCGACGGCGCCGTCCGTAGAGAGGCCCGAGACAGTCTTGCCGTGGCCCGAGGCGCGCGAGAAGTTCCTCTCCTCCTGCGTCTCGATCCGGCCGGCCGATCTCAGTTTGCCGCTCGCGATCGAGTCCCTGTATTTCTTGGTCGGCTTGGTCGGTGCGCCGCCGCGGGTGACTTGTTGCCCGTGGACGTCGGCGTTCCTCGTCCGGATGCGCGCGATGGCGAGCGGCGCGGTCGAGCCGTCAG
>Ga0194119_10005806_pt1 | contig 18239 bp, 18 predicted proteins | sample TA2MahC100mmetaG_FD_148620 | JGI IMG/M metagenome (GOLD analysis project Ga0194119, IMG submission 148620) | Freshwater microbial communities from Lake Tanganyika, Tanzania - TA2015018 Mahale Deep Cast 100m | ecosystem: Environmental > Aquatic > Freshwater > Lake | place: Tanzania: Lake...
GCAAGACGGGTCGCAGAGAAATGGGCCTACCGACTGTTTAGCAAAAACACAGCACTCTGCTAAGTCGTGAAGACGACGTATAGGGTGTGACACGTGACCAATGCCGAAAGATTACGGTGAGAGGTCACCCAGCCCATTCAGTCACAGAAAGGAGTTGAGATCATGTTCTACGTGTATGTGCTCAAAGGGCCGCGCGAGCGGGATCTTTATTTCGGCTACACCGCCGATCTGAAGGCCCGGTATGCGAGCCACCAGCGGATGCCGCGTCATCGCGGTTGGAAGCTGGCCTACTACGAGGCGTACCAAGACGAACGCGATGCCCGCGAGCGCGAGCGCCGCCTGAAACATTACGGTTCAGGCCGGGGCCGGCTCAAAAAGCGCATCGCCCGGTCTCTCTCCCAGGGTGGTTGAATGGGCTGGGGAAGCTTCGAACCCAAGTCCCGGTGAATGTCGGCCGTAACTATAACGGTCCTAAGGTAGCGAAATTCCTTGTCGGGTAAGTTCCGACCTGCACGAATCGTGTAACGAGTGGGCCGCTGTCTCGAAGAGGCGCTCGGCGAAGTTGTAGTGGCGGTGAAGATGCCGCCTACCCGCAGTAGGACGGAAAGACCCCGTGCACCTTTACTGTAAGCTGTCGCTGGATTTTCGTTCGGAATACTTAGCGTAAGTGGGAGACGTTGATCCTTGGGTTTCGGCCTAAGGGGAGTCGCCAATGAAACACCACCTTTTCTTCATGAAGATTCTAACCCTTGCCCGTGATCCGGGCGGGGGACCACGGCAGCGGGTCAGTTTGACTGGGGCGGTTTCCTCCTAAAGAGTAACGGAGGAGTGCTATGGTTCCCTCAGCATGGTTGGCAATCATGCGTCGAGCGTATGGGTAGATGGGAGCCTGACTGCGAGACCTACAAGTCGAGCAGGGACGAAAGTCGGCCCAAGTGATCCGGTGGTTGAATGTGGAATCGCCATCGCTCATCGGACAAAAGGTACGCCGGGGATAACAGGCTGATCGCGCCCAAGAGTTCATATCGACGGCGCGGTTTGGCACCTCGATGTCGGCTCATCGCATCCTGGGGCTGGAGAAGGTCCCAAGGGTCCGGCTGTTCGCCGGTTAAAGCGGTACGCGAGCTGGGTTCAGAACGTCGTGAGACAGTTCGGTCCTTATCCACTGTGGGCGCAGGAAATGTGACGGGTTCATTCCCTAGTACGAGAGGACCGGGAATGACGCACCTCTGGTGTTCCGGTTGTCGCGTCCGCGGCAGCGCCGGGTAGCTATGTGCGGAAGGGATAAGCGCTGAAAGCATCTAAGCGCCAAGCCCATCCGAAGATGACATTTCCCCATTAGGGACGTGGTAGACCACCACGTTGATAGGTCGCAAGTGGAAGCACGGTAACGTGTTGAGCTGAGCGATACTAATTTCCCGATTGGCTTGATCTCAGGATTTTCCGCGATGCGATCCGGTTCCTTCATGGTTCCGGATCGCCGGCGGACAATTCACTGAGTTTTTTTGATTCGCAACGAGGCGCAAATGGAATTCTCTCCGATTCCGCCTCGACTTGAATGTGCTGAAACTTTTATCCCCTGCGCAGTTGCCAGGGAACCCCCGCGGGGTTCTTTGACAGAGACTGGCGGTCAGAAGACGTCCTTTTCCGGGAGGGAAACCCCCGAGCGGAACAGTGGTCTGGTGACCTGAGAGTCGTGGTCCCACCCGGTCCCATTCCGAACCCGGAAGTGAAACGCGACATCGCCGATGGTAGTGTGTCTCAAGGGCGCGCGAGAGTAGGTCGTTGCCAGAGTTGAACCGCCCCGTGGCGAAATTCGTCACGGGGCGGTTTTCTTTTTCAGGCACAAGGCTGGGCGACCGCAGACCGATCCGCGGGCACCTCCTTTCCCAAAATTGAGCGGAAAAGATTGGCCGAGTTTTGGCGGCCCAACCGGTGATCCCGATCGCCGCATTTGGAGCAACCCCCGAACGGGGAGACCTTCACGAGATTGCAAAGTGTTCACAGTCAGCATTTTTAAGAAAAAATAAGGGAAACTTATTTGGACTTCGGACGGATAACTAACCGTCAAGTCCGAATCGGGGTGCTTGGCTTGCCCTGCGATTTTCGCTCAATTGAAGGGCTACGATGATGTTGTTTCTTCCCTTTGCGGCCTCGGGTGGGCCTCCGGTTTCCCCTGCGGCCACCACATTTTTCCAGGTTGGCTTCCTGCCCGTCACCAGCAGCATGATTGCGGTCTGGGGCGTGGCGGCGGTGATTCTGGCGGTGCTGATGCTTGGAACCCGGCGGATGGCGTTGGTGCCGGGCGGTACCCAGAACCTCGTGGAGGCGACGGTGGAGGCAGTGCAGGGGATGGTGAGCGGCTTGCTCGACCCGAAAGTCGTCCGTTGGGCGTTTCCCCTGATCGCCACTTATTTTATTTTCATCCTCCTTTCCAACCTCGTCGACCTGCTACCCGGGGTGGGCAGCCTCGGGTATGGACACGGCAAGGAGGGAGGACTTCCCTTCGCGGTCGACCATGTCGAGCGGCCGCTGCTGCGTCCTCCCACGGCCGACGCCAACCTGACCGTGGCGATGGCGGCAATCTACTTTGTGATGAGCACGATTTGGGCGATCCGTTTCAACGGTCCGGTCGGGCTGGCGAAACACATTTTCGGCATGAAGGGAAACATCGGCGGCTTCCTGCTGATTCCCATGGCGATGATCTTTTTCGTTGTCGGGATTGTGGAGGTCATTTCCATCATGATTCGTCCGGTTTCCCTCTCTATGCGGTTGTACGGGAATATTTACGGGGGGGAAAATGTGCTCACCCTGATGTTGAAGATGCTGCCTGGGGGGATGGCCGCCGTGCCCTTCTATTTTCTTGAGCTGATTGTCTGTATCGTTCAGGCGATTGTGTTCACCATGCTTTGCGTAGCCTTCACGGCGACGCTTTGCTCGCACTCTGCGGAAGAGGGCGGGCATCACTAAACCCAAACCAAGGAGACATCCATGATGCTTGCAGAAGTCGGACAAATTACCTTCAACGGCATGCAGCTCGCCGCCGGCCTGGCGGGTCTGGGCGCAGCCATCGGCGTCGGCCTGATCGGCGGACGGGCGGCCGAAGCCGTGGGCCGCAACCCCGGGGCCTTCAATCCGGTGCTGATCATCAGCCTGCTGGGGATGGCGTTTGCCGAGGGTCTTGCGATTCTCGTCTACTTCGTCGTCAACAAATAGTCCCGGGGACGTCGAGCCGTGCTCGCCTCATCCCTTGCGGAAACCGGCGCCCAGCTGGCGGAACAGTTGGGCATCAGTTGGGCCAAGTTCTTCGCCCAGACGATCAACTTCCTGATCGTTTTGGCGGTGCTTTACAAATTCGCCTATCAACCGGTGCTCCGCATGCTCGCGGAGCGCAAGCGCCTCATTGAGGAGGGGCTCGCCGGGGCCGAGAAGGGGAGAAACGCCCTGCTCGAGGCCGAGGCGCAGCGCCGCAAGATCCTGTCCGAGGCCGAAGCCCGGGCGGAGAAGATGGTGACCGAGGCCCGCGCCGCCGCCGACGTGCAGGGAGCCCAGCGCCTGGCCGACGCGCAGTCCCAGGCCGAAAACCTTGTCCGCAAGGCCAAGGAATCGATGGAGCGGGAGAAGACCCAGCTCGAGGCGGAGATGCGCAAGGAACTCGGCCGCCTGGTGGCCCGGACCACCGAGAAGGTGGTCGGCCGCGTACTCACCCCGCAGGATGAAGAGCGCCTGCGGAAAGAGGCCGTGGAACAGGTCGCCCGCTAAGGAGCCGATGAAGATCAGCCGAGCCGCCCGCGCCGAGGCCAAATCCCTTTTCCGGCTTTGCCGGGGAGAGAAGGGTCTCGACGAGGAGCGCCTACGCAAAATCGTGAAGGTGGTCGCCAAGAACCGCCCCCGCGGTTATTTGCAGGTCCTCGGCCGGCTGGCGCAGCTGGCGAAACTGGAGACGGACCGGCGGACCCACGAGGTGGTGTCCGCCACGAAACTCGAGGACGGCGGAAAGTCCGTCTTCGGGCTCTTGGAGAAACATTTTGGCAAGCCCCTGGCACAAAAAGCCGAAGTTCGGCCGGACGTGCTGGGCGGGTTGCGAATCCGCGTGGGCAGCGATGTCTGGGACGCGACCATCCGCGGGCGCCTGGAGGCGCTCGCCCGGTCGGCCTAAGGCGCGGACAGCAAGGAGCAGAACATGAGTGGAATCGTCGCAGAAATTGAAGCCGAAATCGGCAAACTGAAATCCGAAGTCACCCAGAGCCACACCGGGCGTGTCCGGGAGATCGGCGACGGGGTGGCCAAGATCGAGGGCCTGACGGGGGTCGCCCTCAACGAGATGATTGAATTTCCCGGTGGCGTCACCGGACTGGCCCTCAATCTCGAGGAAACCGAGGTGGGCGCCATCATCATTGGTGACTTTTCCCACATCAAGGAAGGCCACGAGGTGAAGGCGACCGGCAAGCTCCTCCAGGTGCCGGTGGGCAAGGAGCTGCTCGGCCGGGTGGTCAACGCCCTGGGCGAACCGCTCGACGGCAAAGGCCCGCTCAAGGCCAAAGCCACTTATCCGGTGGAAAAGATCGCCCCGGGCATCATCAAGCGAAAGTCGGTCAGCCAGCCGCTCCAGTCCGGCATTCTCGCGATCGATGCGATGATCCCGATCGGACGCGGGCAGCGTGAGCTGATCATCGGTGACCGGGCGACGGGCAAAACCACGGTGGCGATCGACACCATCATCAATCAGGCCCGGATCAACCAGGCGGCGGAAAAGTCCGGGGCCAAGGACTTCCGTCCCGTCTATTCAATCTATGTCGCAGTGGGACAAAAGAATTCCAGCCTCGCCCGCACCCTCGCGGTGCTCGAGGAAACCGGCGCGCTGGCCTCCACCATCGTGGTGGCGGCGACGGCGTCCGATTCGGCCACAGCCCAGTATCTGGCCCCCTTTGCCGGGTGTGCGATCGGGGAATGGTTCATGGACAACGGGATGGATGCGCTGATCGTGTTCGACGATCTTTCCAAGCACGCGGTGGCCTACCGGCAAGTGTCGCTGGTGTTGCGCCGTCCTTCGGGCCGCGAGGCTTATCCGGGTGACGTTTTCTATCTTCATTCCCGCCTGCTGGAGCGGAGTGCGCGGTTGAATGAGCAGAGTGGGGCGGGCTCGCTGACGGCGTTGCCAATCATCGAGACCCAGGCCGGCGACGTCTCGGCCTACATCCCGACAAACGTGATTTCGATCACCGACGGGCAGATCTATCTGGAAACCGACCTGTTCTACCAAGGGGTGCGGCCGGCAATCAGTGTCGGTCTCTCCGTCTCCCGCGTGGGATCGGCGGCCCAGATCAAGGCGATCAAACAGGTGGCCGGTAAAATCAAGCTGGAGCTGGCGCAGTTCCGCGAGCTGGCGGCGTTTGCGCAGTTTGCGAGCGACCTGGACGCGGCGACCAAGGCCAAGCTGGATCGCGGCGCGCGGATCGTGGAGGTGTTCAAGCAGACCCAGTACAAACCGCTACCGATCGAGTTGCAGGTGGCGATCCTGTGGGCCGTGCAGAACGGCTATTTCGACACCGTGCCGGTGGACAAAGTGAAGGAGTTCCAGAACAAGCTCTCCGAGTACCTGACCACCCGGAAGGCCTCGCTGCTGGCGGGGATCCTTGAGAAGAAGGCGCTGGATGACGCGCTGACGAACGAGCTCAAGTCGGCCATCGGCGACTTTGCGGCCACCCACTCGAACCAATAACGGAGCCCCGGACGTCCGACCATGGCCAGCACCCGCGATATCCGCCGCCGGATCCGCTCGGTCAAAAACACCGCGCAGATCACCAAGGCGATGCAGATGGTGGCCGCCTCCAAGATGCGCCGGGCGCAGGAGGCCGCGCTGGCGGGGCGGCCGTATGCCGAAGCGTTGAACCGCGTGCTGGCCTCGTTGGCCCACCGGGTGGGTTCGGTGAGTCATCCGTTTCTGGAAAAGCGGGAGGTCCGCCGGCCGGGGGCGCTGATCATCAGCACGGATAAGGGGCTGTGCGGGGCGCTGAACACGAACCTGATGCGGGAGGTGACGCAGTTGCCCAAGGAAACGGTGTTCGTGACGATCGGGAAGAAGGGGAAGCAGTTCCTGGCGCGGACGGGGCGCGAGCTGTTGGCGGACTTTGAGATCAAGGACGATGCGTCCAGTTACCGGGTCCGGCAGGTGAGCCAGTTTCTGATCGAGCAGTTTTTGGAGCGGAAGATCGACAGTTTGTCGGTGCTGCACACGCGGTTCGTGAACACGCTGGTCCAGAAGCCGGAGAAGAACGACCTGCTGCCGATCGGCCGGCTGCAGAAGCTGGAGGCGGGCACGGGGGAGAAGCGCGAGGAAGAGCTCAAGGGGGATGAAAGCCTGCAGTACCTTTACGAGCCCGACGCGGAGGGGGTGCTTTCGGCCCTGCTCCCGTCCTACCTCCATTTCCAGGTGTACCAGCTGGTGCTGGACGCCAAGGCCTCGGAGCATTCCGCGCGGATGGTGGCGATGAAAAGCGCCACGGACAACGCGAAGGGAATGATCAAGGACCTCACCCTGGAGTACAACAAGGTCCGGCAGAGCGGCATCACGACCGAGCTGCTGGAAATCGCCACGGCCCAAATGGCCATGGCCTGACGGAAGAAGGAGAACGCATCATGGCAACCCAGACCAAAAGCAACACCGGCACGATCGTGCAGGTCATCGGTCCCGTCGTGGACGTGGAATTCAGCGGGGACGCAAACATGCCCCCCCTCCTCACCGCCTTGGAGGTGGATTATGAAATCGGGGGGAAGAAGACGAGCGTGGTGCTCGAGGTGCAGCAGCACCTGGGCGATGATTGGGCCCGGGCGGTGGCGATGTCCTCGACGGAGGGGCTGAAGCGCGGGATGCCGGTGAAGGACACCGGGGCGCCGATCTCCGTTCCGGTCGGGGAGGGGGTCTTGGGGCGGGTGTTGAACGTGCTGGGCCATCCGGTGGACGAACGCGGTCCGGTCGAGGCGGTGAAGCGGTATCCGATCCACCGGCAGGCGCCGCCGCTGACTGAGCAGGACACGCAGGCGCGGGTGCTGGAGACCGGGATCAAGGTGATCGACCTGATCTGTCCCTTCACCAAAGGGGGCAAGGTGGGCGCGTTCGGCGGCGCCGGCGTCGGCAAGACCGTCGTGATCATGGAGTTGATCAACAATATCGCGAAGGCGCACGGCGGATTCTCCGTGTTTGCCGGAGTGGGGGAACGGACCCGAGAAGGAAACGATCTCTACCATGAGATGGCCGAGGCGGGGGTCATTAATTTGAAGGACATCGCCAAGTCGAAGGTGGCGCTGGTCTACGGCCAGATGAATGAACCGCCCGGGGCACGCATGCGGGTGGCCTTGAGCGGTCTGGCGATCGCGGAGTTTTTCCGCGACGAGAAAAACCAGGACGTGCTGCTGTTCATCGACAACATCTTCCGGTTCAGCCAAGCGGGTTCCGAGGTGTCGGCGTTGCTGGGGCGGACGCCGAGTGCGGTGGGTTATCAACCGACCTTGGCCGCCGAGATGGGCGATCTGCAGGAGCGGATCACCTCGACCAAGAAGGGGTCGATCACCTCCTTCCAGGCGGTGTATGTGCCGGCGGACGATTTGACCGATCCGGCCCCGGCGAACACGTTCGCGCATTTGGACTCCACGATCGTGCTGGAGCGCTCGATTGCCGAGTTGGGCATCTATCCTGCGGTGGATCCGCTGGCCTCGACCTCCAAGGCGTTGGCGCCGGAGATCGTGGGCCAGGAGCACTACGAGGTGGCGCGGGGAGTGCAGCGGGTGCTGCAGAAGTACAAGGACCTGCAGGACATCATCGCGATCCTGGGCATGGACGAGCTTTCCCCCGAGGACAAGCTGACCGTCTACCGGGCGCGCAAGATCCAGCGGTTTCTCAGCCAGCCTTTCCACGTGGCCGAGGTGTTCACCGGTACCAAGGGCGAGTACGTCCCCGTGAAGGACACGATCAAGGGCTTCAAGGAGATCCTGGAGGGCAAGCACGACGAAGTGCCTGAGGCGAACTTCTACATGAAGGGCGGCATCGCGGCCGTGGCCAAGAGCTAACGATCGGAGAAAAAGTAAAGTGGCCGGCAAACTGCGACTGGTGATCGTCACCCCGGAGGGCAAGACGTTCGACGACGACGTCGAACAGGTCGTCATGCCCGGGGTGGAGGGTCAGCTCGGAGTGTTGCCGGGTCACGTGCCTTTGCTGACGCAGATCATGCCCGGGGAATTGGATTTGAAGGCTGACACCAAGGGCGATGAACTGGCGGTGGGGGGCGGGTTTGCCGAGATCACCGGGAGTCGCGTGACGATCCTGACGGACATGGCGGTGAAACCCGAAGAGATCGATGAGCACGCAGTGGAAAAGGCGTTGGAGAACGCCAAGCAGGCCCTGATGGAGAAGAAGGCCGGACCGGAGGCGGAGGAGTTGATGGCGTTGATTCAGCGGTCGACCGCGCAGTTGCAACTCAAGCGGAAGCGGCGAGGCCAAGGCTGAGGTTTTTGGATTAGGATTAAGATTAGGCAAGCGATGAACCCTTCGCTTGAAGTGGAGAGGTAAGGGGACAGAATCGGAGCGTGCATACGGGTACATTCTTTCTTTCCCTGGCGGAGAAACTGGTCCGGCATCCGAAGCGGATCGTGTTTCCGGAGGGGACGAACCCGCAGGTGGTCCGGGCAGCGGCGCGGTATGCCCATTTACGGCTGGGACCGGTGGTGTTGCTGGGAAAGCCGGACCTGGTCAAGAAACAGGCCAAAATGCAGAAGGTCGACCTGGACCGGGTGATGGTGCTGGATCCGGTGCATGGGCAGGATCGGCAGCTCTTCATCGATCATTTCCGGACGCAGCCGGGCAACGAGAAGCTCAAGGTGCGGCTGATTGAAGACCGACTTTCCGACCCGATCCTCTACGCCACCCTGATGCTCCGGTTCAACCAAGTGGACGGGCTAGTGGCGGGGGTGGGGGCCTATTCGGGAAGTGTGTTGCGGCCCTTGATCAAAATGATCCCGCGGCTGCCGCAGTTTTCGCGTATTTCCAGCGCCACCATTCTGGAATGTCCCGACAAGACCATTGGCGACGGGGGGTTGCTGATTGCCGGGGACGCCGCGGTGGTGCCCACGCCCAAACCCGAGGAGTTGGCGGCCACGGCGGTGGGGCTGGCGGCTTTGAAGTTACAGCTGACCGGCCGCAGGGCGCGGGTGGCATTACTTTCCTACTCCACCAAAGGCAGCGCGGCCGTGAACGAAGAGACCAAGAAGGTGATTGAGGCAACGAAGAAGGCGCAGATATTGGCGGCCAAGATCGGGATCAAGGCGGACATTGATGGGGAGTTGCAGATTGATGCGGCCCTCAATCCAGCCAAGGCCAAGCTGAAAGCGGTGGGATCGGCGGTGGCGGGTCGGGCCGACTGTTTGGTGTTTCCGGATCTGAGTGCCGGAAACATTGCGATCAAATCGATCCAGCAGTTTGGGAATGTGCGGACCTACGGAAACATTCTGCTGGGGCTACGGTTGCCGGCGGCGGAGATCAGCCGCGGGGCCGATGAGGAAGAGGTGCTGGGCGTGGCGGCGATTGTCGGGCTGCTCGCCGTGGAGTACCGGAAACTTTATCCCGAGCCCAACGCGCCCGAATCCGTCAGAACCCACTAAGCACCATGGAAATAAACAAGGTCACGCCACGAATTTACGTGGCGGCCACGCGGCAGGATGACGGCAAGACCACGTGCTGTCTGGGTTTATATGCGGCGCTGGAGCGGAAGTTTCCCCGGATCGGTTACATCAAACCGGTGGGCCAGAGGTTCGTGGAGGTGGCGGGCAAGAAGGTGGACGAAGACTCGGTGTTGGTGAGCGACACCTATGATGTGAATTTGCCGATCGAGGCGATGTCGCCGATTGCGGTGGACCGGATGTTCACCCGCAACTACCTGAAGCAGGGAAACCTGCCCCAGATGCAGGAGACCATTGTCTCTGCCTTCAACCGGGTGGCGTGGGAGCATGACTTTGTGATCATCGAGGGGACAGGGCATGCGGGGGTGGGGAGCGTGATCGATCTCTCCAACGCGCAGGTGGCGCGACTGCTCGGCAGCAAGGCATTGATTGTGACCACGGGAGGGGTGGGCCGGCCGGTGGATGAGGTGAGCCTGAACCTTGCCTTGTTTGAGAAGCAGGGCGTGGAGGTGATTGGGGTGGTGCTGAACAAGGTGTTGCCCTCAAAAATCGAAGCGCTGCGGCCTTGGGCGGAGAGGGCCTTTGCCAAAATGAAGCTGCCGATTCTTGGAGTCATTCCGGACCTGGGTGAGTTGCGGCGCCCTATTCTCGGACAGTTGGCCAAAGAGTTGGGTGGGGAGTTTTTATCGGGGGAGGCTTTTAAGCGGCGGAGGGTACGTTCCATCGCGATTGGGGCGATGACGGCGGCGCGGATCAAGGATCAGCTGGGGGCGGGGAGTCTGCTGATCACTCCTGGAGATCGGGAAGACCTCTTGTTGGCCGTGTTGGAACACCAGCCCAACCGGACGAGCGATTCCAAAATGGCCGGTATCCTTTTGACCGATGGGCTGCGACCGCAAGCGGGGCTGATCCGGATGATGAATGACAAGGGGGTGCCGAGCGTGGCGGTGGCGGCGGACAGTTATTCCGTGACGGCTAAAATCGAGCGGATGACGGTGAAAACGGATCCGGGGGACGAGGAAAAGATCCGGGTGATCCAAAAAACGGTGGCTGATCACCTGGACGTATCCGGGATCCTCAAAAAAATTGGCGCGGAAAAAGCGCCCGCCCACCGCACCGCTTAGAGGCCGGCGGTGCCGGTGGCACCTTGCGGGGCGGCCGCGGGCTGGGGGGTGGGGAAGGGCATTTCCAAGGTGGCCCCCACGTAATGATGGAGAAAATCTTCCTGGACCCGATGGCGGGGAGTGCCTGCCGAGCGGGGAGGGCGGGTGGAGAGGCCGTCAGGGCCAAGAAAGCGCGCCTTGGTGTTGTCGGCCAGGTAAGTGGGCTGGATGTATTCAAGGATCTGGCGCCGGATTTCGGGATCAAGGATAGGAAAGACCACCTCCACGCGGCGATGGAGGTTACGAGGCATCAGGTCGGCGCTGCCAAGGTAGATCAGCGGGTCCCCGTCGTTCTGGAAGACGTAGATGCGGCTGTGTTCCAAGAAGCGGTCGACGATGCTGCGGACGCGGATGTTTTCGCTGAGGCCGGGCAGGCCCGGGCGGAGGCAACAGATGCCGCGGATGACCATGTCGATCGAGACACCTTCCTGGGAGGCGGCGTAGAGCGAATCGATGATCTGCTTGTCGACGAGGGAATTGACCTTGATAAAAATGCCGGCCCGCCGGCCGGCCCGGAGGTGGGCCCGTTCGCGGTTGATCATTTCGACCAGACGGGGGGCGAAGTTGAAAGGAGCCACCAGCAACTCGTCGAAGTGGGCGGTTTCCGACCTGCCGGTGAGGACATTAAAAAGAGCGGCGACCTCGGTGGTGAGAGAGGGGCGGGAGGTGAAGAGGCCGAGGTCGGTGTAGAGGCGGGCGGTGCGAGGGTGATAGTTGCCGGTGCCGAGATGAAGGTAGGAGCGAAGCTGACCTTCTTCGCGGCGAACGAGGAGCAGGGTTTTGCAGTGGGTTTTCAGGCCGACGAGTCCGTAGACGACGTGAATGCCGGCCTCCTCCATCCGCCTGGCCCACGCAATGTTGTTGGCCTCGTCGAAGCGGGCCTTGAGTTCGACCAGGACGGTGACCTGCTTTTCGTTGCGGGCGGCCTGAATGAGGGCGTTGATGACGGGGGAATCGCCGCTGGTGCGGTAGAGTGTCATCTTGATGGCGAGGACTTCGGGATCCTCGGCGGCGTTTTCCAAAAGGGTGACGATTGGGGTGAAGCTTTCGAAAGGGTGATGCAGAAGGATGTCCTTTTGGCGGATGGCAGCGAAATCGGCGGGGCCGCCGGGGAGCGCGGCGGGGAGGGCGGGGGTAAAGGCGGCATCCCGGAGGGCGGGATCGTTGCGGCCGGCCTCGGTGAGGGCAAAAAGCTGGGTGAGATTGACCGGGCCGGTGACGCGGTAGACGTCCTCCGGGCTGAGGTGAAGGTGACCAAGCAGATAGTTTTCAATCTCGACGGGGCAGTCCTCGGGGATTTCCAGGCGAACGGCGGCGCCCCGGTTCCGCTTTTGCAACTCCTCTTCGATGGTGAGGAGAAGGTTCTGGGCTTCTTCCTCGTCGATATAGAGCTCGCTGTTGCGGGTGATGCGGGTGGGCCAGGCCCCGTGGATTTTCATGCCGGGGAAGATTTCGCCAACGAAGTGGCGAACCAGATCGGACAAAAGAATAAATTCTTTGCGTCCAGATTGGGCGGTAGGGAGGGCGATGATCCGGGGAATGCCGCGGGGAACCTGGACGAAGGCGTGGCGGGTGGTTTCCTGGAGACCGGGTTTGGAGTAGAGCACCGCCAAGTTGACGGATTTATTCAGGAGCTGGGGGAAGGGGTGGCTGGGGTCAACGGCGAGCGGGGTGAGGATGGGGAGGATGTCTTTGCGGAAGGTGTCGCGGGTCCATTCCATCCGGACTTCATCCAATTCGGCAACCGGGCGGAGGAAGATGTTCTTTTCGGCCAAGGCGGGCAGGAGGGTGTTGTGCAGAAGATCGTACTGGTCCGTGACCATGCGCTGGGCCCGTTTCCGGATGGCGGCGAGGGTTTCCCCTGGGCGGAGACCATCCGGGCCATGGGCATCACTGCGGTTTTCCAGCAACTGTTTGAGGGCGGCGACGCGGATTTCGAAGAATTCGTCGAGGTTGGAGCTGACGATGGTCAGGAACTTCAACCTCTCCAGGAGGGGTTGGGTGGGGTCCTGGGCCTCCTCCAAAACGCGCTGGTTAAACTCGAGCCAGCTGAGTTCCCGGTTGAGGTAGTTGGACGGCATCAAGATACAATAACTCAAAAACGAGCAGAAATCGAGAACGGTTCGTTACAGTTGAAGTTTAAGTAATCGCCGAGCAGGGCTTGATCGATCTTGGAGTTTGTGCGATTTTGAGGCGTGCTAAAAGTCGTCAAAAAGTCGCCGAAAAGGGGAACCCTGACCTTGAGCGGGAAGGCTCTCCTGCTTCTCGACCGGATGCGTGGCGGGAACCCTAAATCCACCTTCGTCGAGAACCTGCTGAAAAAAGAGGCGGGGCTCCGCGAAAGATCAGCTTTTTACGAAGAGGCTAACCGCGCCTACACCTCCAAGGTTTGTGAGGAAACTTTGAGAATTCATGAGGAATTTCCCATTGATGAGGCTTGAGCTGTTTAGTTCCGTACGGGAAGGGGATTGTCCGAATCTGGTTTCACTACAAAACCCAAAACTTTCCGCCCTGCCGACAGTGCTAGTTTGCCCGCTGAGGGAGTCGGCTGCGGTCACACCCCTGCGGGTACGCTTTTCCCATGGAGACCGGCAATGGACGGCGGCCTGCGACCTCTTGCGTCCCATCCGCCGACAGGCCTTGCGCCCCATGGGACAACTCGACGAACAAACTTCGCGTGAGATTCTGAGGACGTTTTTGCGAATCCTGCCGGATTAAGGACCCCAGGAAGCGCGGAGGTCTTTGAGGAGCGCGTCGGCGGCGTCGACGCGGATGAGGCCGAGGCGGGGATATTCGAGGTCGAGAATCACGTAAATGGCCAAGGTGAAAGTGAGAACGAAAAGGAGGACGTGAAACCAGCTACGGCGCGCGGCGGTGGACATTTGATAACCGGCCAGCATGGCCGCGATCAGGGACAGGACTCCCAGCATGACATAGACGATACGAGGAGGATGAAACTGGGTGGCGGCCACGCGGGTGGTGGTGATATCGATCATGGCGTTGAGGGCGGGAATCAGTTGGATGGAGGCGTAGGCGGTGCCGGTCTTTTGGGCGGCGGCGACGGACTGTTCCCAGATGGTGCCTTGAAGTTGCTGGGAGCGATCGTACTCCGCCATGGCCGCCTTTACGTCCGGCAGCACAGCGTAGGTGTGGATGCGGGAGTCGAGATACTCCTTGAACATGTTGCGCAGGGCATCGCGATCCTCGGGGCGCAGGAGGTCGAGACGCAGGTAAGCGGTCCCGATGTGGTTGGTTTCCTCGACGATCAGGTCCCGGCGGTGGTCGAAGCGTTCGGCGGCTCCGAAGAAGGTGAAGCCGATGAGCAGCCCGAGCAGGGCGAGGATAGGGGCGTCAATCATTCCCACAAATTCCTTGATGGAGCCGCGACCGATCTTTTGGTGCCAGCGCCCCATCCGATAGCCGATCTCCATAGAAAGGAGCAGGGCGAGGGCAACGCCGAGGAAGACGGGGAAAGAAAGAAGGGAGGAGGCGTCGGGGGTAAAGAAGGTGACGGAAATCATTCGTGGAAAAATTAAGCTGAAGATTAAGTCGGTGGCGAGCGAGGAAGCCTAAGAAGTGGCAACCAGGTGGCCGCGGGAGAAGGAGACGAGGGATTGGTCGGAAGGCTCGTGCCATTGGACGGTGGGTTGGATCTCGGCCTTAAGATTGCGGCCGGCGAGAAGGGCGTGAAGGACGCCGACCCCGTCAAAGTAGAAGCCGTTGGAGTTGGAGGAGAGGTGTTGGAAAAACGCGGGGAGGGTTTCCGTGGAGGCGACGCTCCAAAGGTGTTTTTCCCAAGAGGCCACGAGGCGACGGACTTTTTCATCCGCTTCGAACGGGTGTTGGAAGCGAGGTCCAACGTGACAACCGTCGATGCTGGCGACCCAGGCGGTATCGGGGTCGTCGGCCCCCGGGAGGCTGGCGAGCGCCTTGGCAAAAACAGTTGCGGGATCAGACTCAGACGGGGGAACGCCCTTTTCCACAAAGTCCTGAAGACCGCTGCAGAGGATGGGAAGAATCGTAAAGGAGCGGTCGGGAAAGAAGAGATCGCGGAGGACCTGCAGCCAGACGACCACAAATTCAATGGAGTGCTCTCCCTGGAAGGCCTTGGCATCACGGACGAGCGGGAAAGGGCAGCGGGCGGCAAGGGCGTTGTGAAATGAGTGGTCGGGCTCTACTTCGCCGAGTGGGGTTTTGAACCCGGCGGGTAGGCAGGCGAACTCGTCGCGGGAGCGGTGGCCGACGCCGAGAATGATAATGCGAGAGGGAAACCAGCTCGCATCCCGCCACTGGGCGTACGTTTCGGCGTAGAGGCCGAGGTTCACCCGAAAATCGATATGGGGAACGATGGGGCAACGAAGCTCGCCATGGCGGGTCTTGGCGGGGCGGATTTTTTTGAGGGCAGCTCCGAAGTGTTCCCGCGCCTGGGCGGGATCGGCCGGATAACAGGCCCCGGCGCAGCGCGCGGTGAGCTGGGCGGGGGCGGAGGTCAGGCCTTCGGCAGGAGAGCCTCGACGGCTTTCCAGTCCACGAAGTTGAGGAACTCGTCGATGTAGGCGCCGCGGTTGGTGAGGAAGTCCGCGTAGTAGGCGTGCTCGTAGACGTCCAAGCCGAGGACAGGGGTCACGCCCCAGACAGGGTAGGTGTTTTGGGCATCCCCAATATAGTTGAAGAGTCTCTTGGTGCCATGATCCAAGCCGGTCCAGGCCCAACCGCGGGCAGCGATACCGGTGGCCTTGAGGTCCTTCTTGTAGTTGTCGAACGAACCGAAGTCTTTGTCGATCTGCTGGGCGATGCGGCCAGCGGGCTTGCCATCGCCGCCGAGAATCGAGAAGTAGAGCTCGTGGTTCTTCAGGCCGCCGATGGCGAAGGTGAAATCCACCTTGAGGGCGCGGACGGTGGAGTAAATCTGGTTGGCGATGGCGGGGTTGGCGGGATCAGGAACGCCGAGCTTCTCGAGTTCGGCGAGGATGCCGTTGCTCTTGTTGACGTAGCCGGTGTAGAGCTTGAGGTGTTCCTCGTGGGTTTTGTCAGAAATTTTTCCGGTTTTCCCCTTCACTTTGGCGAGAAGGGCTTCCTGTTGATTCGGATAGTTATGGGCCATAATGATTGACTATCGTTCAGAAGGTTTGCGGCGTCAATCTGTGTGGGGCGAGGAGAGAGGAAAGATCGCCAATGGGTGAGGCATGTCAGATCCCCGCGATCCAACGGTGTTGCTAGGTTTGGGCAACGGGGAAGGCGATGCCGGGTGAGACGAAATTTTGGATTCAGGCATCCGGGATGCGCACGCCGACGGCAAATACTGGTCGTCCGCCATTGACGCGGGTCAGGTGGCCCTGAGTTCCCATATCCTCAAGGAGGAGGGCGACTTCCGTGCTCAGGGTGCGCTCCGTCTGGTCGCTGGCCGTGATGGTCCACGAACCGGACAGGATGAAGAACCACTGCCGGTAGGGTGTCGGGTGCCATGGCCCTTTCCAGTCCGCTTTAAAATGAACCACGGCAAAACCAGAGGCAGGCATCAGGTCAGACGCCTCCAAGGGTGTGGTGGGAGGGGCAAAGTCACGGGTGGTGAGGGGAAGGGTGCAATCCTCAAAATGCGAACGACCGGCGGAATCGACAAAAAGACGGACATATTTTAGAGGAATCACCATTGAGAAAATTCTTACCTTTACTGGGCGGTGTCAACAGCGGCACGAGCAGCGGCGGATACCACGGCAGGTGAGATCTTCGCCTTTTCGGCGAGTTTCCGGCAGTCGGCATCCTCGGGGTGAATCTGGACGAGTTGTTTGCCGAGATAGCCGAGTTTGAGTCGGACGGGGCCGTGGGGGGTCTGGACGGTTTTTTCCTCACGGCGAAGAGTGCGGCGTTCGATCCGTTCCAGGCGGAGGCCAAAGGCGGTGGTTTCGCGGAGGACAAGGGAGGCGAGTTTTTCGGCGTCGGCGGGGAGGGCAAGAACGGTCAGGAGATGTCCGGGCCGACCCTTTTTCATGACGAGCGGGGAAACGGCGGCGTCGAGAGCGCCTTCGGCCATCAGGCGGTCGATGGCATGAGCGAGCTGTTCTCCGGTGATGTCGTCCAGGTGGGTGCGGATTTCGAAGACGGTGTCGGTAGCGTTTCCTGAAACCGAGGAGATGTGGCCTAGAAACGCCCTCAGGACATTGGGGCGGTCGGGAAGGTCGCGGGTGCCCAGTCCGTAGCCAATCAAGTCGGCTGAAAAAGATTCAAGAGGGCCAAACCTATTGACAACGTGGGCCAAGATCGCCGCGCCGGTGGGGGTGGTAAGTTCATGGGGAACATCCAACTGGCGGATGGGGATTCCGCGCAGGATTTCGGCGGTGGCGGGGGCGGGGAGGGGAAAGTTCCCGTGGGCGCATTGGACGGTGCCCGTGCCGTCGACCGGGACGGAGGCGGTGATCTCCGTTACCTTGAGGTGGTGGATGCCTGCGGCGGCGCAAACGAGGTCGACAATCGAGTCGACGGCACCGACTTCGTGGAAGTGGACGGTTTCGACCGGCACGCCATGAAGTTTGGCTTCGGCCTCGGCCACGCGCTGGAACATGCCGAGAGACGAGTCGCGTACTTCCGGGGCTAACTTGGACTTCTGCAGGAGATCACGGATTTCTGCCCAGTTCCGGCCATGGTGGTGGCCGTGACTCTGGTGATGGTGGTGGCCGGGTTCCTCGACCAGGAAGCGGAGACCGGCGAGGCCGCCTCGGACCGCCTGTTCGGTTTTGAGGACGACCTTTTCGGTGAGGTGCAGGGAGGACACGGCCTCTTGAAAGACGGCAAGGGGTACGCCCAAATGAAGGAGGGAGGCACAGAACATGTCGCCGCTGATGCCAGACGGGCAGTCGAGATGGAGATGGGTCGCCGCCATGGGAAGAGGATAGATTGACGCAACCCCACCCTGTTTACAAAAGAAGATATGAGCCCTCAGGATCGCCAAAAGAAGGAAGCCGCCCGGGCGGCGTTGGCGGAGGTTCCCAAGGGTTGCTGGCTGGGGGTGGGGACGGGATCGACCACCGACTATTTCATCCAACTTCTGCCCAAGCGTTGGGTGAAGGGGGCGGTGGCGAGTTCCGAGGCCACCGCAAAAGCGCTCAAGAGGCGTGGCATTCCGGTGGTACCCATGATTCCTTCCCGGAAGCTGGCGGTTTATGTGGATGGGGCGGACGAGGCGGATCCCCGGTTGCGGTTGATCAAGGGCGGAGGCGGGGCGTTGACCCGGGAAAAAATTGTGGCCACGGCCTCGCGAAAATTTGTGTGCATTGCCGACGGGTCAAAATGGGTGAAACGGTTAGGCCGGTTTCCGGTTCCGCTGGAGGTGGTGCCCATCGCACGGCACCAGGTGGCGGCAGCCGTCCGGAAAATGGGAGGTCGACCGGTCTGGCGCAAAGGGTTCCT